>Ga0182021_10005562_pt1 | contig 14942 bp, 10 predicted proteins | sample 612E3MmetaG_FD_120493 | JGI IMG/M metagenome (GOLD analysis project Ga0182021, IMG submission 120493) | Permafrost microbial communities from Stordalen Mire, Sweden - 612E3M metaG (Illumina Assembly) | ecosystem: Environmental > Terrestrial > Soil > Wetlands > Permafrost | place: Sweden... | reverse complement strand
GTCTTCGACGAGTGGGACCAGGACCTTACCTTCGCCGAGCGGCCCTCGCGAATCCAACTGCCGGAGATCGACCGCCTGCGCGCCACCGGCTTTTCGGCAACCGAAGCCATCCGGGCGAACATGTTTACCGATTGGTCGATGCCCGCGCTCACCACCGGCATCGCGCTCGAGGACGTCCACCCCGACGGGCCGTCCGAGCTGATGATCCGTCCCCAGGGCTCGGACACGTTCCTCCGTTGGAGCGAACAGGACTCGGTCTTCCGCGAGGCCAGGAAAATGGGCTTCAACACCGCAGTGGTGGCCTGGGCCATCCCTTACTGCCGGGTTCTGAAGAACGACCTCTCCGGCTGCTGGTGGTGGAGCGGCAGCAATCAGTACAACAGCGTCGGCATCACCTTGCCGGAGATGTTCGTCAACCAGCCGCGCAGCCTCTACGAGAACACTTACCGCTCGCCGTTCGGCCAGTCCCTTTCCACCACGCGTCACATCTGGGTCACCGAGAACGTGGTGGCCAAGTCCCTCGAAGTCGCGTGCGACCCTGGTGTGGGCCTGGCGCTGCTCCACATGCCGGTGCCGCACCCGCCGTACTTCTATGACGCCGCCACCGGAAAGAACGGCCGCGCGTCGGCACCCATCACCGGCATCTTCCACCAGACGCAGGAAGGTTACGTCGATGCCCTGGCGCTTACCGACAAGATCGCCGGCGAGTTGCGGCACTCCATGGAACAGGCCGGCGTTTGGGACTCCACCACCGTCATCTTCTCCGCCGACCACCCCTTCCGCCATCGCACCACTCTGGATGGCCACCCGGTCTCGCGGCGGGTTCCGTATCTGGTTAAGATGGCCGGTCCGCGGAAGCAGTTGAGCTACGGCGCGCCGTTCAGCGCGCTGCTCACCAGGAAACTGATCCAGGCGATTCTCTCCGGCGAGCTCTCGCGTCCGGAAGAGATTCCCTCCTGGATCGACGGGCGCCGCGCGGATTACCGGCTCGACTGACCCATCCGGGCGATAATGGATCGGGTGTTCCCGGCGGATTGACCGAAATGACCATGATCGCGCTCTTCCTCTTCAGCGCCGGATTCTGCGCCTACACCCTCTTCGGCTACCCGCTGCTGCTTGGGTTCGTGGCGCGGTGGCGGACGCGGCCGGTGCGCAAAGCGGCATGGCCGGCCACCGTCTCCGTGATCCTGCCGGTCTATAACGGCGAACGCTGGATGGCCGCCAAACTGGAATCCATCCTGGCCCTGAACTACCCCGCCGGACTGGTGGAGATTCTGGTGGTATCGGACGGCTCCACCGACGCCACGGCAAGCATCGTTGGCGGCTTCACGGGCCGCGCGAAAATCGAATTCCTCGCCGTGCCGAAGAGAGGAAAGGCGGCCGCCTTGAACGCCGCCCTGGCCAGAGCCAGCGGCGAAATCCTGTTCTTTACCGACGTGCGCCAGCAGCTTCATCCCGACAGCCTGGCCAATCTCGTCGCCTGTTTGGCCGATCCCCAGGTGGGCGTGGCCAGCGGGGAACTGGTGATCCGCGCCGGCCCCGGCCTGGAAGAGGCCAGCGTCGGGTTGTACTGGAAATACGAGAAGTGGATCCGCAAGCAGCTCAGCCGCCTGGATTCGGTGTTGGGCGCCACCGGCTGCATCTATGCCATGCGCCGCCAACTGGCCGCCCCCCTGCCCGAGGACACCCTGAATGACGACATGTACCTCCCGCTGGGCGCGTTTTTCCGCGGCTTTCGCGTGATCCTGGACGATTCGGCGCTGGCCTTCGATTACGCCACGCCGCTGGCCAGCGAATTCCGCCGCAAGGTGCGCACCCTGGCCGGGGTCTACCAGATCGTCCGCTTCTACCCGGCATTGCTGGGCCCCCGCAACCGCATGTGGATCCATTTCTTTTCCCACAAACTCGCCCGTCTTCTCATGCCCTGGGCGATGATTGCGGCCGCCGTGGCTTCCTTTGGCCTGCCGGCGCCCTGGAACGTCTGGGCCATCGGCGCGCAGGCCGCGGCCTGCATCCTGGCGCTGCTGGACGTCTGGCTGCCGGCCAACTTCCCACTCAAGCGTTTGACCTCCCCCGTGCGCACATTCGCGGTCCTGATGACGGCGTCGCTTTGCGCGCTCGGGATCCTCTTCGTTCCGCCACGCGTGCTCTGGAAGGAGACTCGCGTCAGCGCCCGGCCGGGGGAGCGCCAGGGGCCGGAATCGGGCGCCATGTAGGGTCCGCCCGCGTGCCCCTCGCCCCAGCGCGCCTCATCCGGAGCACCGTGGAGCGGGCGTCTCGCCTGCCATGCCGGTATTCGGACCGGCATTTTTCGAAGAACGTCGGCAAGGACGCCGACGTTGCCACCTGAAAGGTCGCTCCACGGATGCAGCCCGGGGAGGACATAAGGCGCCTTCACCCAACCCCTCCGGACCCAGGGTACCCGGTCTCAGCGAGGGGTTTCGGCAGCACCGGATCTCGCGGTCAGGGTGCTAGTACCAGCCTGGTTCAACTTGACAGGCCGGAAACCGGAGCGTCAGACTTGCATTGAGGCTTCCGGGCCGGGTTCCCTTGATGAGAAGGAGCATATCTTGAATTTCGTCCGAGCGATCGCCGCTCTTGCATTGGTTGGCCCGCTATTCGCGCAGTACGGGGGGCCCGCAATCCTGGCGCGCGGCCAGTCGCCTGGCCCGATGGCGGTTTCCCAAATCGATTTCCGGCCGTTTGTTTCCGTCAGCGGAACCTACAGTGCCGGATTGAACGGCGTGTCGGTGGACGCCAATGGCATCCCCGTCGACGACTCCAGTTACGGCGCCACGCTCAGCTTCGGTATCAGCGGCATGCATTCCTGGAAACACACCAAAGTCGGGCTGAATTATTCCAGCGGCCTGTCGCTCTACGCCAAGTCCTTTTACGACGGCCTCAGCTCACAGAGTTTTCAACTCAGCCTCACTCACCAGTTGAGCCGGCACGCGGTGCTGTCTCTCGGCACCAGCGCCCTCGTCGCCGGGACCAACCACACCACTCCAAGTCTGCCGCTAACGGTCGAGTTCGACCCAGCCACCACCTACGTGCCGACCAACGATTTCTACGACAACCGCACCATCTTCCTCAGCACCCAGGCCAGTATCGTGATTCAGAGGTCCACCCGTCTCTCCTACAGCTTCGGAGGCGACGGATTCCTGACACGGCGGCGGTCCACCGCTCTTTTCGGGTCGAAAGGGGCCGGCGCCCATGGCGACGTCCAGTACCGGACCGGCCGCCGCTCCACGGTTGGCGTGATGTACTCGTACATGCACTATTGGTTCAACGGGATCTACGGCTCCACCGATTCGCATACCGTGGGCGGCACCTATTCCGTGACCCTCTCGCGCTCGACCCAGTTCTCGGCGACCGCCGGTGTCTCCAGATATGAGAACTTATTCGTGGAGATCGTGCCCGTCGACCCGGCGATCGCCGCGATAATCGGAATATCCTCCGCCCAGCGCGTGACTTACTACGCAAACTTCACCCCGGACCTGGCCGCCCGGCTCTCCAGGGTTGTGCCCCGGGGCGCGGTCTTCCTTAACGCCTCGCACGGGATCAACCCCGGAAACGGGCTGTTCCTGACTTCCACCTCAACCAACATCGGCGGCGGGTATAACTACTCGGGTTTGCGCCGCTGGGCGATTGCGGCCGGGGTCAACTACAACACCTCGACCTCACAGGGTAATGTGCTCGGGCAATACGGAAGTTATTCGGCCAGCCTGAGTGCCAGCCGCCAGGTGGCGCCCATGACTCACGGCGTCTTCAGCTTCAACCTGCGCAAGTTCGACAGCGGCGATTTCACCAACTACAACAAGTGGTCCTACAGCGTGAACCTCGGGCTGAGCTTCAGTCCCGGCGATATCCCGGTCCGCCTCTGGTAGAGCCGCGTCACCCCAATAGTTCCTGGTAGAACCGGACCACCGCCCGGGTATTCTCCTGCCCGTCTCCGCCCGGCGCCCGCCGCGCCCGCTCGCCGGACAGCAGGTCGCACACCGCGTCGCGCAGCCGTCCGGCGTCGGATGTTGGAATCAAGTGGACTCCCTCGGGGCGCATGCCGTTATCGGTGGCAATCACCGTCGTCCCGATGTAGAGCGCCTCGCGCACGGAAACCGAATCGCCATCGTACAGCGTGGTGCGCAGCAGCAGGTCGCATTCCAGGGTGGCGCGCAGCGTCACCTCATGCGGCATGTCGCCATACAGCAACACACGATCGCGATACGGCAAAGCGGCAATCCGCGCACGCAAGGACTCCTCCAGGCTGCCGGCGCCCACCAGGAGGAGACCGGCGCGCGGGTAGCGCTCCAGAATCCCGGCCATGGCGTCGATCTGCATCGCCAAATCGTATTCCGGTTCCAGCAGTCCAACGGTCAGCAGCGTGGGACTGTGCGCGTTCAAGAACGCCGACAGGCGCGGGGGGAGCGGCAGGGAGCGGTCCGGCGGCTCCACGGCAAACGGGAGAATGGTGCGAATGCGTTCCGGGCGCGCGCCGAACCTGGCGAACAGGGCGGCGATCTCCGCATTGACGCCGATCAGTCCATCCAGCCGGCGCAGCACGAATCCGCGCAGCGTTGCCGGCGCCGCCGTCTGCCCCGCGGGCGACCCCGGATATCCACCGGAATGGAACGTCAGCACGGTCTTGCGCCCGGGCAGCAGCGTGCAGAACAGCGCCAAACCCAGCAACCGCGGCGTCAAATCGCCGCCGAAATGCAGGTGCAGGATATCCGCCGGTAGACGCCACAACAGGCGCATGAGCGCGGCCGCGCCTACAGGGTAATACACGCCATCGGAGTCCTCTCGCCGGAAGCGGGTGAGGTTGAGGACATCGCAGGTGTGGCCAGAGCGCCGCAAGTACTCGCGAATGGCCACCAGGTTGGTTTGCACGCCGCCGTGCGGCGGTGGATATGGCCCGAGTTGCACCACCCTCATACGGTTGACCCCAATACTGTTCACTTTGGAGCTTGGCAGGTGCCCCGGTGGGACAGGCCATCGGGTTTTGTGGCCTGTCGTGCCCCGGAACTCTCACCGAGCCCCGAGGATGACAGACCACGAAAAGCGATGGTCTGTCCCACCTGCCGCCAGCGCCGCCCATTCTTCATACAGTCTTGGCCGGGCCCAGCGCCACCGGCGTCCCATCGCGCGCCGAGGCCATCATGGCCAGGCAGCCCAGCGTGGCGCGTGCGCCATCGTAGACCGTGACCGCGGGTGCCCGTCCCTGCCGGATGCTCTCCGTAAAGTCGGCCATTTGCGCGGCGTAGCCCTTGTCGGGCCACATCCGCGAACGCGCCGAACGCATGCCTTTGTTGACGCTCACGCGCTTGAAATCCTCGGTGAACGCGCCCACGCCCTGCGCGAATACCTCCACCCGCTCGCCGCCCGACGTCTTGCTGCCCAGCGTGCAATACGTCAGATTGCCCACCGATCCATCGGCGAAACGGAACGCCGCCGCCAGGTTGTTCTCCCCGATCGGGTCGGCCTTCCCGGTGGGCAGCGAGTACGCCGACACGCTCACCGGTTCGGATTCCAGCAGCCAGTACATGAGGTCGATGAAGTGGCAGGCCTCACCCAGGATGGCGCCGCCAATGGCGGGGTCGGCCATCCAGTAGCTCCCCGAAATCCCCGGCGAATCGATGCGGCATTGCACCACGGCGGGCGAACTGCGCCCGTTCAAAGTCTCCTTGAGTTGGCGATAGAACGGAGCGAATCGCCGGTTGAATCCCACCGTGAGCTGTTTGCCGCTCTCTTCCACGGCGGCACACAGCTCGCGGCACTCCTCCGCCGTCAGCGCCATCGGCTTTTCCACGAACACGTGCTTGCCGGAGCCCAGCGCGGCCAGCGATTGCGCCGCATGGTGCTGGTTGCGGCTGGCGATCAACACCGCGTCCACCTCGGAATCGCGGAGCACCTCTTCGTATTCCGAGCAGGCGTAGGCGGCGCCGAAACGCAGCGCGTAGCTCTTGCCGCGCACGCCGGACGCCGAGTACACCGCGCGCAGTCCTACACCCGGCAGTTTCTTGAGGTTGGGCAGGTGCTCCCATTTGGCCAGGTTGCCCGCGCCCACCAGGGCGAATTCGATGCGCTCCCGGGCGCGGCCGGCCGCCGGGGTGGTCACCTTGCGAAGTGGCGCGAAGGCCGCCACCGGGTCCGACAGAGCCGCCGCCGGATAGCGCAGCAGCACCGCCAGGCTTCCCGCCGCCGGGTCGAAGATGGTGTCGTAGGCTTTGGCCGCCTCGTCCAGCGGAAATTCGTGCGTGATCAGCGGGCGCACGTCGATACGCCCGGCCGCGATCAGACGCAGGAACTCCTCCATGTTGCGATTCTCGGTCCAGCGCACGTAGGGCAGCGGGTAGTCGCGCCCCTGCTTCTCGTACGACGCGTCGTAGCTTCCCGGACCGTAGGCCCGCGACATGTACAACTGGATTTCCTTCAGGTACATGTCGTTCCAGGGGAACTCCATGCCCACGGCGCCCACGATGCAGATGCGCCCGCGGTCGCGGCACAGGCTCAGAGCGTGCTGCGCCGGCGCCGGCGATTTCGATGCCGCCGCCACGATGGCGCAATCCACGCCGCGTCCATTGGTAAGTCCGCGCACCGCTTCCAAGGCCGATGCGCCCGCGATGCCGTGATCGGCGCCCAGCCCGCGCGCCATCTCCACGCGCTGGCCATTCAGATCGATGCCCACCACCACGCCGCCCTGCAAACGCACCAACTGCGCCACCAACTGCCCCACCAGGCCGAGCCCGATCACCGCCACCACATCGCCCAGCTCGATGCGCGCCGTGCGCACCGCATTCATCGCGATGCTGCCCAGCGTGGCGAAACAGGCGTGCTGGCAATCCACCCCATCCGGCATACGCGCCGCCAGATTGCGCCCCACCAGGATGGTCTCGCCATGCCCGGTGCCTTCGCCGCCGTACGCCACCCGTTCGCCGATCTCCAGATCCGTCACCGTGGCGTGGCGCGCCGCCACTACCCCGGCGCCCGAGTATCCCAGCACCGCGTACTCGCTGAATTTCGCGCGCACTTCCGCCAGGGTCGCCACGGGGCCGGTTTTCATGGCCACATCCCAGATCTTGCGCAGGTGCGATGGATTGTCGGCCACCTCGCCGATCAGGCTGTCGCGATGGATGCTGGCCGTCTCGGTCCCGCTCGAGATCAGCGAATACAGCGGCCGCACCAGCACGTGGTGGGGCAACAGGGCGGGGTCGGGAACCTCGTCCACGACGATGTCCTTCAGACCTTTACGAATGACTTGTTTCATGTGCCGGGCGTCAGCTCTTAATGTAACAAGCGCGGCGGCACGTCAGGGTGTTGGCTCAGTTGGCCAAGGCTAACCGGGCGGAAAGCGATGCCCCGGTGGCCTCGCGTTCGCTCAGGGGCGATTCCCCCACTCCGGGCTCACTGGCGAATGTCACGCCGGGGCCGGCATGAAGCAGCCGCTTGATCAGTTCGTCGCCGGAACACTTCGATTCAATGAAGTCTATGCCTTCGGCGGTAATCCCACAATCGGAGTTGTCCTGCTGGGTCACAAATCCTTTGGCCCTGAGGTACCACAAGGCGAAGTTCAGGTGCTCGCGCGGAAAAGCCATGCGCTTTTCCAACTCCAGCATGGACATCCCCGGGCTGTCTTCGTTGGCGCGCCGGCGATTATAGAGCAGCGCCAGCACGCCCAGCCGGCGGTTCATTTCTCCCTTGAGGCCATGGACAAACTCCTGCAGCTCGAATATTGGCAGCGGCCCCTCATCCTCGGCCTGCCGCTGGTGGTCGTACTTGGCGCGCCGCTCCGGGTCCACCAGGACCTCGTAGGCACGCTTGAGGAGCAGGAATGTATCGGTATTCCCGGTTCGCGGGTTGTCGGGATGAAACCGGGCGGCCATGATCCGGTAAACCCGATGAATGGTCTCGGCGTCCGCGTTGCGGCCGATCTGTAGGACTTCGTAGTGGTCGATCTCCGACTGCATCTGTATCCAGCATGCATGAACCTGGCGCATCGGCGTAAGTCCTTACGGTACCGTCAGGGTACGCCATGTTTGGTACGCCACGTCACAGTACCCTCCGCGCATCTCTGCGCGGACTGGTCACGCGCCGGCCCTGCGCGTCCAAGTCGCGGAGGTCCTGAAGACCGAGGCCATCGAGTAGACGGTAGCGCCCGGCCGCATTCTGGTACGCCACGTCCTGGTACTGTTTGCGCATTTCCGCGGTACACTCCGCGCCGCGTCTATCCCTCGCAGGCCAACTCACACGCGTCGCAGGAGCGCGCGGTGCGTAGCGCCAGCGCGCCGGTGGGGCACGCCGCGGCGCACTGTTGGGCCGCATGGCGCAGACCTTCGGAGAGCGGCCTGCCGAAGGGCACGGCCACCGCGACGTCGAAGCCGCGGCCGATCATGGCCAGGCCAAGCTCTTCCCCGGCGGCCGCGGCAATGCGTACGCAGGCGTCGCAACTGATGCACTTGCCCGGCTCGTAAATGATTTCGGGGTGGGAGAGATCCTGCGAGAAACGGCGCCGCTGGCCGGCGAAACGATACACGTCCACGTCGTACTCCGTGGCCAGCGAGCGCACCAGGCAGCAATCGGCTTTGCGGCAGCCGCAGCTCAGGCAGCGGCGCGCTTCGCGCACGGCGTCAGAGTGCGGCAGCGCGTGCTCCACCTCATCGAAGCTCGCCAGGCGCCGCTCCATGGGGATCTCGGGAGCGCGCACGCGGGCGGCGCTCTCGATGGCGCGGAAGATGGCCGCCCGTTCCGCGTCATCCACCGGCTGCATGGCGATCCCTGCGATGGCCGGCTCGCCGGTCACTGTCTGCCCGGTCAAGTACTGGTGGATGGATGCCGCGGCGATTCTGCCCGCCGCCACCGCGCGCACCGCCAGGTCCGCTCCCAGCACCGCATCGCCAGCGGCGAACACGCCGGGCAGGTTGGTGGCCAGCGTCCCCGCTTCCGCCGCGATGCCCCAGGCGGTGACACCCAGGCCGTCGCGCTCGGCCAGGGCGCGCTCCACGGATTGTCCGATGGCGGCGATCGCGGTGGAGCAGCGAAGCGCGAACTCGGAGCCTTCCACCGGCACCGGAGTGCGCCGCCCCGAAGCGTCCGGCTCGCCCAGCGTCATCCGCTGGCAGGTGAGCAGCAAACGCTCCCGACCCCTGGGGGGTACCCCGGTCGCGGCTCCGATTGGTGCATCGCCATCCGGGCCGCTGAGATCCCCGGGTTGACAGACGAAAGCGTCTGTCCCACGTGCCTCGGTGGGGCAGGCGCTATCGCCTGCCAACCAATTTCTTCCCACCTTCTCAGGGAGCGGTTCCGGGGTCTGCCCCACCACTTCCAACCTCACCGGCGCAACCAGCAAATCGACCCGCACGCCTTCGGTTTCGGCGGCCTCCACCTCCTCCATCAAACACGGCATTTCCTGGCGGCCGCGGCGGTAGAGGATGCGCACGTTGCGCGCGCCCAGGCGGACGGCGGAGCGGGCGCAATCCACCGCCGTGTTGCCGCCGCCGAGCACCACGACGTCGTCGCCCAGCGCCGGCGGATTGCCCTGGGCCACCCGCTCCAGGAATTCGACGCCGGCCAGCGCATTCTCCTCGCCCGGGCAGCGCAGTCCCTGCGCGTGCTGGGCGCCGATGGCCACCAATACCGCGTCGTGCCACGCGCGGAGCCCGGCCAGGGTGAAGTCTTCCCCCCACCGCGAACCCATACGAAACTCGGCGCCGAGCGTGTGGATGGCCTGAACCTCCGCATCCAGCGCGTCCTTGGGCAGCCGGTAGGCGGGGATGCCGTAGCGCAACATGCCGCCGGGCAGCGGATGCGCGTCGAACAACGTACACGCGTGCCCTTGCCGCAGCAGATACCAGGCCGCCGCCAGGCCGGCGGGACCGGCGCCCACGATGGCCACCCGCTTCCCGGTGGCGGGCGCGCACGGCGGCAGGTACGGCACGGCGCTGGCGCGGTCCTGGTCGGCCGCGTAGCGATGCAGGGCGCCGATGGCCAGGCCCTGGTCCAGGTCGCAGCGGCGGCATCCCTGTTCGCAGAGGCGCGGGCAGATGCGCCCCAGCGAGCCGGGCAGCGCGAGGCGGTCGCCGATCACCTGCATGGCGTGGCGCGTGTCCCCGGTGGCAATACCGTGGACGAAGCCCGGGATATCCAGGCCGGCCGGACACTTGGCCGCGCAGGGCGCTACGCACTCGCCGGCGTGGTCGCTCAGCAGGAGTTCCAGCGCCATCTTGCGCACAGTGCGTACGTCCTCGCTATCGGTCGCCACCACCATGCCCTCCGCCACCGGCATGGCACAGGATGGCGAAAGCGTGCGCCGGCCCTCGATCTGCACGGCACATATGAAGCACGACGCCGCCGGCTCGATGCCCGGCACGTGGCACATTGTGGGGATGCGTATGCCGAGCCATCGGGCGGCGTCGAGCACGGTTGTCCCCGGTGGTACCGTGACCTGCCGGCCGTCGATGGTCAGGGTGATCATGGTTGCCATGGCTCATCAAGCGCTCCCTCACGGTCGCGGCTCCGATTGGAGCAACCGCAACTCCAATCCGAGCCGCGACCGGGGTACCCCCCAGGGGTCGGGAGCGGTTTGCCGGGGATAAAACCTGTGTAGGCGCTCATGGGCTCACCACCTCGATGGCGTCGTCCTGGCACGCCTGCCGGCACATGTCGCAGCGGGTGCAGAGGCGCTCGTCCACCTCATGCTTTTCATACGGACGATACGCGATGGCGCCCACCGGGCAAGCCTGCGCGCACAGCGTGCACCCGATGCAGTTGGCGTTCACCCGGTAGCGAATCAGGGCGGGGCAACGGCCGGCCGGGCAGTGGCCTTCGAGGTGGGCCTGGTATTCCTCACGGAAGTACCGCAGCGTGGTCAGCACCGGGTTGGGCGCCGTCTGCCCGAGGCCGCACAGGCTGCCGCGGCTGACGTAGTCGGCCAGGGTGGCGAGTTTCTCCAGGTCGTCGCGCCGGCCCTCACCCGCGCACAGGCGTTCGAGAATCTCCAGCATCCGCTTGGTGCCGATGCGGCAGAAGGTACACTTGCCGCAGGATTCCGCCTGGGTGAATTTGAGGAAGAAGCGCGCGATATCCACCATGCAATCGCGCTCGTCCAACACAACCATCCCGCCCGAGCCCATGATGGCGCCGGTCTGCGCCAGGGCATCGTAATCGATGGGCGTATCGGCCAGACGCGCCGGGATGCAGCCGCCGGACGGTCCGCCGAGTTGCACGGCTTTGAACTCGCGCCCCTGCTTGATGCCGCCGCCGATCTCCTCCACCACCTCGCGAATCGTGATCCCCATGGGGACTTCGATCAGGCCGCCGCGATTGATCTTGCCGGCCAGCGCAAACACTTTCGTGCCGCGGCTGGTCTTGGTGCCGAACGCGGCGAAGGCACTGGCGCCGTGGCGCAGGATCCACGGGACGCAGGCCAGCGTCTCGACGTTATTGATGATGGTGGGCTTGCCGCGAAAGCCGCGTTCCACCGGGTACGGCGGCCGCAGCCTGGGCATGCCGCGCTTGCCTTCGAGCGATTGGATCAGCGCCGTCTCCTCGCCGCACACGAAAGCGCCCGCCCCCTCGCGAACCTCGAGGTGCAACGCGCCCAGCAATCCGCGCTCCATGGCCTGCTGGATGGCGGCGCGCGTGTGGCGCACGGCCAGCGGATACTCCGCGCGAATGTAGAAGTACCCCTGCGTGGCGCCCACCGCATGGGCCGCGATGGCGAGACCCTCCAGCACGCGGTGCGGGTCGCTCTCCAGCACCAGGCGGTCCATGAACGCGCCCGGGTCGCCTTCATCGCCGTTGCAGATGACGTACTTCACCGGATCGGCACTGGCCCGGCCCAGCTTCCACTTGGTGCCGGTGGGAAACCCCGCTCCGCCGCGCCCGCGCAGGCCCGAATTCGCAATGGCTTCGATCACCTCGGCAGGCGGGAGTTCGCGGCACTTCGCCAGCGCCTGGTAGCCGGCGCGCGCCAGGTAATCGTCGATGTTCAGCGGGTCGATCTCGCCGCAGTTCTCCAGCACGATGCGTTTCTGGTTGCCCAGATAACTGGCGGCGGGTCCAAGGGCGGGGCGGACGCCCCCGTCCGCGCGCGACCCCCCGGTCGCGCTATTGCGTTCGATCTTCATGCCGGCCAGGATGTCGTCGTCAGCGCCCATCCACTCGGGAAGCCACGCGGGGCGCAGGTGCTGGCGGACGATGCGCGGAGCACTTTCGGCGGTCACGTTGCCGTAGAGCGTGACCCGGCCGCCGAATTCCACCACTTCCACCATCGGTTCGCGGTGGCACATGCCGTTGCAGCCCACCGTCTTGATAGTGGCGCGCCCGCCCGCTGCCTGCTCCAGCGCCGTGCGGACCGGTTCGCCGCCAGAGGCCACGCCACAGGAGCCCAGCCCGATCCGGATTTCGACCGCTGGCTGGCTCATGCCGGCTCCTTCTCCGCAAAGAGTGCCAGAGTGTCGCACGCGGTGGCGGGCGTCAGCCGGCCGGAAGTGTGGCCATCCACGGTCAGGACCGGCGCCAGGCTGCAGCAGCCCAGACAAGCCACTTCGTCGACGGTGAATTGGCGCGCGGCGTCGGTATCGGCGCCCTCGGGGATGCCCAGATGGCGGCGCAACTCCTCGGTGATCTGGCGCGCGCCGGCCACGTGGCAGGCCGTCCCGTGGCAAACCCGCACCACGTGCCTGCCCACCGGAGAACGGCGGAACTGGCCGTAGAAGGACGAGGTGCCCGCCACCTCCGCGGGCGTGATTTCGGTCAACTCGCAGAGGCGGTGCAGGGCCTCGTCGGGGAGGTAGCGATAGTGGCTCTGGATGGCCTGCAGCAGGATGATGGCCGCCTCTTTCCCGCGTCCCTCCCGCGCCACGAGGTCGTCCACGAAGGCGAGATCGATGGGAGGCGGAGCATTGGCAGGCGGAAGCGCCTGCCCCACCAAGGAGCGGGACGAGGGCGTCCCGCGCGGACCAGGGGGTCCGCCCCACCCTCTCTTCACCACTCTCTTGGCCGCCGTCAGAAATGCCGCCGCCGTCAGAATCAGCACCCACGCGATGGCGTTGTCCCGCGATTTGCGCGCGCGTCGCGCGGCGGTCACCCGCTTCTGCTCGCCGGCCAGTTTGGGCGCCAGGGCGGCATCGAGTTTCACCTGCTCCTGCAAAGCCTTGATGAGCTGGTCGTCTTTCGGCCCGCGCCGCGAGGCCAGCACGTAGTCCGTCAGCAGAATCGCCACGCACCATGCGATCGCGCCGCCCGCAATCCAAGCCGCGGTTTTCATGACAGCGTCACCAGTGCCGCCTTGGCGCGCGCCAGGTCGCCATCGCGCGGACACGACGCGTAACAGCGGGCGCAATACAAGCAGTCTTTGCGCACCGCGCGCATGTGGTCGATGGCGCCGTACGGGCAGGCTTCGGCGCACAGCCCGCAATCGAGCTCCTTGTCGGGCGTGATGGTGACGCCGCGCCGCGCCAGCCGCGTGCACCACGCCAGCAAGCCGCCATACGGGCACAGGTAGCGGCAGTAGGGCCGGCCGACGAACATACCGAGCAGCAGAAACCCGCCGCCCAGCAGCAGCATGTGCGGAGCCCCGGTGCGCCGAAAGAAGCCGACGAACGGGTCAAACCGGCAGATCAGGAAGTCGCGCCCCAGGGCGGGTTTGACGGCCAGCAGGATGGCGAGAGAGAGGTAGACGTACTTCAATAGGCCCAGTGCGCGGTCGAGCCGCACCGGCACGCGGACCGGCCTCAGCACCACCAGTTCCTGGATCGCTCCCAGCGCGCACACGCCGCCGCAGAAAGCGCGCCCGAAAAACAGCGCCACCACCAGGGGCAGGAAGAACACCGCCGTCACCACCATTGGGATGGCGTAGGTGCGATCGGTGAGCGCCACCGCCACGTTCTGGATCGACCCGATGGGGCAAACGCAGCCCTCGCGATAGAAGCCGAAGTAGGCCAGCGATCCGATGGTCAGCGCGACCGCCCATTTGCGGTTGCGCCGCTTGAGCACCAGCCAGACGGAAACTCCCATCGCCGCCGCCAGGAGAAGCACATCCAGCACCTGAAACACGGCATCACGCGGCAGCGGCTTCTGCACCGCGGGCGTCTGATATCCGCCGCCGATGGCTTCCGCCTGCGGCGCCGTCTCCACCGGACGCGAATACGGAATCGCCTGCGCGTGGAGATTGGGCAAGAAGGAGAGGAGGAGGAGCGCGAGCGGTAATATCGCTCCCCTCATTCCGTGCGCGTCCGGATCTCCGGCGCGCGCAGAGCCTGGTCCACCGGAATCTGCCGCAGGGCGTCCTTCGGGCATGACCGGGAGATGGCGCACCGGTTGCAATTCACGCATTTGTCGTAGCGCACGCGCAGGACAATCGATCCCAGCCCCAGCGGTTCCTTGCACTTCATGACGCACTTGCCGCAGCCGTCGCACTTCTCCTCATCGATGATGTACTCGTAGAAATTGTTGGCCGGATCCTCGGGGTCGGCCTTGCCGATGGGCTTGCGCGCAATGGCGTCGCGCGGGCAGAGTTTTTCGCTGGGCAGCCCCTTCTCGTCCACCGCGCTGGTGATGTTGAAGTATGCCGGACAGATATTGCAGCGCCCGCATTTCGAGTACTCGTTGACCGCCCGGACAGCCGACAGCGCCACCACGCACTCCGTGGTGCAGAGCTTGCACGCCTCCGCGCCGGTGTCGCCCAGGCGGCTGTTGATGCAGCGCGCCGCGTCCACCTGCCAGACCACCTGTCCGTGGGCCTTTTGGACCAGGAAAAGGGCGCCGCCGCCGAGCGTCGCGAGCACGCTCCCGCGGACCACGTTGTGCAACAGATCCCGTCTGCTTACCGGTTCGCTCATACGGTCACCGCTTCAAATACATGGATAGTGAACTTGACTGTGTCGGCGACATAAACTACCCCGCGCCCATCCACTGCTACGCTCATGTTCTTGCAGTTCAGATCG
>Ga0182021_10005561_pt1 | contig 14945 bp, 14 predicted proteins | sample 612E3MmetaG_FD_120493 | JGI IMG/M metagenome (GOLD analysis project Ga0182021, IMG submission 120493) | Permafrost microbial communities from Stordalen Mire, Sweden - 612E3M metaG (Illumina Assembly) | ecosystem: Environmental > Terrestrial > Soil > Wetlands > Permafrost | place: Sweden... | reverse complement strand
CACTTTTTTTAGTTCTTGATTGTTTTTTCGCGAAATTGTTCCTTTAGACGTGGACATTTTTTGCGCTCGTTGCTCTCTGTGATGGTCAGTAATACAGTAATACAAACGTCACTATGCTCACTCAGCACAGTTTTTATACCGAGCGCTGACTCAAATTTAGTGCCTTTTAGGCAGGCTTAATACATGCAATATTGTACCTGCAGGAAAACAAAGGCAAAAAATAGACGCGCCCACAACAATAACAGTCCTCAATACGCTCTGGTGAGATGTCTAATACAAGAAAAAGTCTCCTGAACAAAAAGACCAGTACTCCATCCACCTTCACTCCCAGATACAACGAAGACTTTGAAACTAATCTTTACAGAGGCGGAGTCATACCGACTTTTTGCGGATATTCTGCATTTTGAAAAAATATGAAATAAAAATTTTATTCAATCCTGCTGGTTTAACTTTTGTAGAGAAATTGATCTTTAGTTTTGCTTATCAGCGAGTTTCTATTCGCGATGGCTGAGATTATAAAAACTATCGTTGTCATCGATAATTTAAACGAATTCCAATTTTTGTATACCTACCTGGTCTTATATCAAGACCTTAAATCGCTTGCCGCAAAATCTGAGAGCAGTGTTAAAAATTAATCAGCGACTACCTACATTGAAAATAGTGACCTAAAGTTTTACAAAGGTTATAGTTTTTTTGCCTTTGTTCAAAATATTTTTCGCGTTTTTTTAGTGTAAATATTTACGGTTTAGCGTATGGTCTATTTTGGTAAAATAACCATATTTAGAGGTTATTTTGCCCTGATTTTGATTCTGCATGGGTGTCTGTCTGCGAAATTACATAGATGAAAAATTGGCTAATATTTTTCTATGGAAACGAAAATTTAAAAGCCTAATTTATGGTTAAAATGACAGAAACGCCTTATTTTAGCCTTTTTGGTCAATAGCTTAAAGCACTCGCATGGGGAATATCGGGGCCTCATATAAGTACCCTCGAAAATCTCCATGCGAAGCAAAGCCCTATTTTTTCGTCTTAGCTTCGAGCATTTGCGCATTTTTTTACGAGATTGTGAAAACTTTGCTGATTTACCACAAAAATTTTAAAACAATATTTTTACGATATAGCTTGGCCGTTAAGGAAATATTCAGTCAGTTGACCCTTGACACCTGAGTTATCTCTTCTCAACTGATCTTTGCGTTAGACAGGTTCGTTGTTTTTGGGGTACCTGAAAGTACTCAACAATATTATGTCTTTCAAATTTTGCTGAGAAATTCGGAGCTAAATAATATCGCTTCCTTTTTAGCGGCATCTGTGAATGCGCGTAGTTAGTGCAAGATGTTATCACTGTGAGACAATGTAAGAAAAAAAGTGTTTGGGTGATGCTTCTGTATACGGCTGGTTACTTCTGAACAGAATTTTATTCGTGCACCATGCTTATGGCCTGAAAATTGTGTCTCTAAGAGACTCTATTTTGAAGTCTTTTGGGTTCATCGGTCGCTTTTCATGTGCTTAGAGTAGCCTATATGGGCAATATTTCTAATGCGTGGATGTTGGTTGTTGCCATTACAGTGACTTTGGTGTGATTAGTATTGTATAGACTTTTAAACGTCACCAGCATCCACCATAAACAATAATCAGCTGCAAGGTATACAAAAGCATCAACTCAACACATTTTTTCTAGTGCTCCAGAGCAACAATTTTTATCTCTAAACGCTCAATAAAGCAACAAACATCAGGGGAAAAACTGTGACCACAGAACTCGATAGAGTAAGACTTCGTCGGTGGCGCAAGAGAGGTTTCTATAGCGAAACTGTACTTGTCAAGTTGCTGCAGAAAAAAGGCTATAATGCCGTCCGGGTACCTGTAAGCAATCCAAGCCTCAACCCGCTGCCGGACATCATGGCTAGAAAGGGCGCACACAGTTATGCATTTGAAGTAAAAAACGCCAGCTACTACGCCTACTTTCCTAAACAACAAATCGACAAACTATTCAGGTTTCTCGACCAGTTTATCCCCTCAGACAACGCTCACAAGCATGCTGTCGTTGCAGCACACTTGGGCAAACGATGGCTTTTCAAAGAAATCAGCTGGACTGATTGGGAAAAAAATAAACTTCCAGACAAAGTCAGAATCCTCAAGAGGGACAGAGGAAACCTCAACATCGATACAACCTACAGTTAACAAAGCAAGGAATATACCTCAACATATATTATCACTCATTGTTAAGATATTTTGTTGAATGGGAGAGTAGAGCAAGTGCTCAAAAACGAAAATATTATGGTCTATACAGAAGCCTTGGAAAAAATCTACCAGATAGGCGAGGAAAAAATCCAAGTTCTAAAAGACATAAATTTGTCAATACCCACAGCTAAATTTATTGCTCTCTGTGGGCCTTCTGGCTCAGGCAAAACAACTCTTCTTAACATAATTGGCGGAATTGATAGACCAACAAGTGGTAAAATCTTGGTAGCAGGACAGGATTTAACACTAAAAGATGAAGATTTCTTATCCGATTTTCGATGCCTTAATGTCGGTTTTGTTTTTCAAGCCTACAATTTGGTTTCAACTTTAACGATGGCTGAAAATGTTGCGTTTCCAATGGAGTGGACCCGGAAGCCTGAGCAGGAAATTGAAAAACGCGTAGATGAATTACTGGAAATGATTGGTTTGCAGCATCGGGCCAACCATTTTCCTTCGCAACTTAGTGGTGGCGAACAGCAAAGGGTAGCGTTTGCAAGGGCATTAGCGAACGATCCACAACTGGTTCTAGCTGATGAACCAACGGGCAATTTGGATGACAAAAATGGTCAAAAAATCGTTCAAGTGCTACAATTATTAAAAGATCAAGCTAAAACCGTAATTGTTTCAACGCATGATACAAAAATTCGTGCCATAGCGGACCAAGTTTTTTACCTTGATGAGGGCAGATTGGCGAGCGAAAATGAGTAGTTCTGGTTTCCCTATCAACGATTTACTCCGCAGGAAATTTCAAACAAGCCTAACCATTGCCACTTTAACGTTAAGTGTTGCTTCCACCCTTTTTCTTTTGCTGTTTAGCAACCGTTTGGGTCATGGCATAGCCTCTTCCTCAGGAATCTTAACTCAAGGCTTGGGCATAGTTTTTTCTCAGTTTATCCTTTTCCTCGGCGTGCTGATTTTCATAGTTGGCGCTGTTATAACTGCATTTACTACTTTCTTGATGATGGCTCAAAGAACCCGTGATTTCGGCTTAATAAAGGCTGCAGGATGTCCCAATAATCTTGTTAGCGGTTACTTCATGACTGAATTATTAACAACATCTTTTGTCGGATGCATTTTAGGCATCGCAATAGGTTTTTTGATGGATTATGTGGTAGCTAATCTAGTTTTTTCTTCTTATCAGCTGCCGAATGTCTTGTTTGCTCCTCTTGTTTTTATTGTTTTTCTGGTTCTTGCAATCGTTTTTGGGCTTCAACCTATTCTTAAAGCTACTAAAATGTCTCCTGTAGAGGCCCTTTCACCCGTTAAGTATTATGGCTTAAGCGCTGGTAAAAAAAACAAGACAGTATCGCGATTAGGATTAACATGGAGAATTGCTTCAAGGAGTCTATTTCGCAGGCAATCGGCAACTATTCGAATAGTTATTTTGCTCTCAATAGTCTTCATTTTGCTTACGGTTTCAGTCGCTGGAGGCATAATTGCTCGCGACACCACTACATCGTGGGTTCAAAACACTGTTAATAAAGACTCAATAGCCATTGCAGATAACAGTATGGGTAACCAGTTTAAGCTGCTTTTATCAACGTTTTCTGGCGCCACAGACACAGAGAGTTTTAACTATTCAGACTCTAACTTGGCTATTCCACAGGAAGTTATTAACCAGTTAAGTGCACTTTCAAGTGTGAGTTTAGTTGATTCACGCTTGATTTTAAAAGAACATGTTCAAGAGGTCTCCAATTTCACTGTTGACTATACTACCCAAACAACTTATTCCGTAGGTGATAGTCGACAAGATGATGCAATAGTTATCGGTGTTAACCCAGAAAATCTTGCAGGAACCTGGTTCACTCAAGGTCGTTTTTTAACACAAAATGATGATTTGAACGCTGTTATCGGCGACTCAATTGCTAATACAATGTATTCAGTTGATCGTAGCAAAGGTATAGTGGTATCCAATGCCTTGGTTGAAAGTATAGCGTTTCAAAATAACACTTTTAACATTGTCGGGGTTTGCACTGATCCAATAAATAACGGTTTAGTTGTTTATGTTCCACTTGAATCATTAATGAATATTACTGGTTACAGTCCTAACTTGCTGCTGTTAACATTAAATAATTCAACTGACAGCTCAGCTTCTATTACGCAGATCAAAACATTAATTCAATCGATAGATCCAAATTTGAATGTCTTTCCACTTAACAGTGTTATTGAAAAGAACACTAATTTTTTAGCTTCAACATGGCAAACCATAATGCTCGTGCCAATCTTTACGTTGGCATCTGCAGCACTTTGCCTGTTGGGTTACATGATGCTTACCGTAGATGAACAGCATCAAGAATTCGCAATAATACGCGCTATTGGAGCGAAACCAAAAATAGTCATGTTTATTTTTGCAATTCAGAGCTTAGTTGTTCTGTTTTCAAGTGTCGGTATCGGAATATCGCTCGGCACTATCATAACTTTGCTTATTTTGATGCAGCAACCGTTAGTTACAAGCTTTACCATCCTTGAAATAACGGGTTTGCTTTTTGCTGCTGTAATAGTAATGTTCATTTTTAGCCTTTACCCCGCTTTTAGACTCTCTAAAGCGTCAATTTTAAAAATTATTAGTTAACCTGTTGAAGGTTTTAGAAAAAAATCTTAGTGAATCTGAATAGAGAGGCAATTGGTTTAGAAAATCTTGTATTTGAAGGATGGGCACAATTGGAACTTTATCATAGAACTTGGATGCACTTGGCATGAGAGATAATACTACTGGCACAAACTTTGCCTTATTCCAGCTGGTACATTCTACTACATTTCGCGAGAGGTTTGGTAACGAATCGGCGAAGGATTTTGTTCGCTCAACCTGTGAATCAACAATTTTCTTCAACGCTGAAGGAGAAATAGCATGCTGCCAATGTTTGCAATCTATGCATATTACTAAGGGGTTCCTGAAACCGACGACATCTATTTCCCATCTTCGATTACCATGTTTGAATCGCACGTTATTTGCCACTACGTAACCAAAACTTTTTAGAGCGAAAGCGGCTATTTCCTCAAATTCCTGCCAGCAAAGAAAGCTACTTATTTGTTCTATGTCGGAGCCTAAGGCTGCGGCTTTAACGGCTAATTTGAGCCTCATATCGTTGTCAACTTCAACGCAGTCTGATTTCAGATAAATGAGCCCTTCGCTTTGAAGTTTTACTAGCAATTTCTCCGTGACTGTTGATGCTATTTTGGAGTCCATTTTAACATCTTCAATTAAAATACCACTCTCTTTGGTTAATTTAAGTAACGAAATTAGCAGATTACGCTCAACACTCATGAAATATAACCTGCATTTTTACAAAATTTGTGCAAAAATTAATACAACAACAGCAAAGATAAAAAAATTTTTGAGAACGGTATACAATAGCATTAGCCAAACTCACTTTAAACCTCTCCAACGCTTAACATATTCTCTCTAGGATACTACTCAGTGCCTGTTAACAGCTTCCCCAATTTTATCTATTGCAGAAACGATATTACCTAAACTTGCTGAAATACCCTTCTTCCTTTTCTAACCAAATAAAAAAAATTATATTCGCTTCTCGTAGTATACCTGAAGACAAGCATGCATGTAGAAATTATCATGTTCTTATCACTTTTATGTTGGAAGGCGGTGAGTTTTTAACTTTTAAATGTAAAATAAGCACGTTCGGCTATTTTTCGCACAAGAAGAATCTAAGAAATGTCTTTCATCAATGACAACAGAGGTTATGACACCGTCATGTCGATAAGTAACTGTTGAAATCAACCAACAGGTCCCTACTACATTATTAAAAAACAAAAATGTGGACACTGAGAATGATAAATAACTCTCGATTCAGCCAATATTTACTCTTTGAAGAGGAATTTCACTGCTCAATAAAGGTGCAACTGAGTTTTTTGTTTACGTCCATCTTCAGAATCCCGTTTTCTCCATCCAAAAATTAGTAAATGAACTGAGTGCCCTTTTTAAGCGGTTTTAGTTTTTCACGTATATTTAAGGTTCGTTTGAGTTCGATGATTTTTGATCTTTTGGCTCAAAAAATTCTGAAATGATGTTTTGGTTTTTGTTGATGCTTTTGTATACCGAATAATCTACCGGTTTAGATAATGGCCTTAAAAGTTGTCGTTAACGTTGCTATTTTTTTTTAACTAGAAAAACTAATGATAAGAAAATAAAAGAGCTAGCTAAAAGATTAGCTATAAAAAACGTTTTAAGGAATTATTCCTTTTCGTTTTCTTGAATTTCACATTGAAGCTTCTTTATGATTTCGTCTGCTCTTAAAGGCTCAATCTTCAGCGTGAAAAGTTGGCCTGGTGTACGAAGCTTCAATTTAACCGTGTCTTTGAGTCTTTTCACTGAACAATATTTTGCTTTGGCGCTCATAGCCACGAACTTATCAACATCAGTAATTTCAGATGGCATGTGTATTTCCTCTTATAGGTAGCCTTCTGGATGCAAAGACAAGTTTTTATTTGTTGTGGTATTAAATCTTTGATCTAATTTTAAATTAGAAAAATTCATTTCTACAAAAAGAAAAGGGGTTCATGTTAATTATTTATCGGAACGCTTGCTTAAGGTTTTTTTGAGCGGATGCCGAGTTTAAGGTTTACTTCAACTGTATATTCTTTTTCGGCTTTTCCAACTGAAAAGTTCCAATCTTTTACGTCCACTTCCATGTCCTTGAATTGATTGACAATGGCGTCTTTGTAGTCTTGAGCGGTTTGACCGATTTTTTGTAATTTTTCAGTTATATTTATTGATGTTTCAGGCATAAATTGCACCTCCTAAAAGAAAGTAACTGTGCTTAGAACACTTGATTGTTAACTGCTTTTAAAAATTTGTGGTTGTGCGGTCACAACAGCAAAATTTCTGTGTTACTCATATAGCACCTTAAAGCTAACCAGTCTTCTTTAAAAAAAATTTCAGCCTCAAATCTAAATCCAATAGACTTCATAAGAACGATTAACTATCCGTCTGACATTTTTTTAAAAAAAAATTAAGATTAGGTGTTTTGGTCATTTATTAATTCAGTGGCTTCTTATTTTGGTTCTCTGGATTTATGATCGGGATGGGTATGGTTTATTCCGAACCACATTGTGACTACAAACAGAACTATGAAGATCACTTCAATTATTGCAGCAAGAATAATTGCCATATTAAAACTGTCGCGTTGCTGTGACGTAACTGTAATTGTTACGTTGGTGGATCCTTGGGTTGGAGTAATAAAAGGCACTATGTACTTGTAAATAGTATTGTTTGTTTGAATGATAACGAGTGCAGGAGGTATAACTAAAGCTATAACCAGAAACACGGCTGCAAGGGCAAAAACAGCTTTTTTATGCATAAATATCTAGAATAATATTGTTTTTCAAAGTAATAAGCATTAAACATTAGCTAATTAGGGCTTGTAAAAATTTTTATTAATGAAGCTTGGTTTATGTTTTTGAATCGCGACATGCAGATAAGAAAGGTTGCTTTTCCAAGCTTTTTGCTGGGCACTTCATTATATATTTTACTTCCAACGCCTGACGAGCTTTTTATTTACCCTGTATTAGGATTTTTCTTTTCATACGCCTTTAGTATGCTCTTTGTTTATGGGGTATTAATAGCGATGGTGATCTACCGTGGTTTCGGAGTCGCATGCTTGTTTGGTGCCCTATTAACCGGTGGCAAACCTATTTACAACAAGCTTAAAGAAAAATTTAAGAAAAAAGATATCAATACCTTTAACTGCAAAGAACCTTGCCCATTTAACTGTAGGTAATAGTCGTTAAAAACTTAGTGGAGCACTTGTTTTGTAGCTACCATTAAAATTTGTTGAGCTATGAATGGCTCATTAGCACTTTTATGCTTGAATAGATGATTTTTTACTGCCCTATTCATTGCAGCTAAATCGGGAACAACTAAGATTTTTGTTCCGCAACTGCACGTTACAATGGGAAGCGATTTGGACTTTTGTTTGTAGCTTTCAATTCTTTCTTTGTTGATTTTTAATTTAGCACTTTGACTTTTTATTATAAGCATGAACCTCCAATCAAAAGACTTAGAAAAATCAATAACACTATGTTTTCTGTATAGAGTAATAAGGTCTTGTGGTAGTCTTCTAACAGTAACAAATAAGATTCTGGTTTACTAAATTATTTTCTGCAAATAACCCACTTTTCGTTTAAGGCTTCTATATTAGGCAACATAGCAATGAGTTGCTCAAATTGCTCATTGGGTGGGTAAAATTTGGAGTGCTTCTTCTCTTAAACGATTTTAAAGGCGGCTTTTTGCAAATGGAACTGAGGATTGTCTAATATTATTTGGGTTGTTGGTGGGCCGTACCTGGCTTAACCCCTACACGGTATGAGTCCCTAACTCAAAACTTATTTGATAAGACTAACCTTCGCAGATTTTGACCAAGCTTGAAGGTGTCCGTCCCCCAAGCGGCTAAACAGTAAATTGACCTACAAATGAACTCATGTCTTACACAAGAAGTTTGTGAATTAGCAACTAAGCCATTGTGTGCTTTTAGGAAAAGCTAATATTCACATGACGTCAATTGGTTTTCTAATTTATGTTCGTACACTTTGGAGCTGAAAAAGCATTAACAAGTATGTTGGTCTGGTTCCAATTGTTGGCGTGGCTCTCGCGTTAGTTATCGAGCTTGCTTTAGGCTTGAGAGGCCAATATGTGTTTAATCCGCCTTTTCTATTTCTGGGACTTAATCTCGCAATCGTGGGTGGAGTCAGCTTTATCATAGCTTATCTTTCAGCGAAAGGGTACTTACTTACAGGATCTCTAACGCTTCTGCTTATCACGTTGTCATTTGTCTTGCTTGGAATTATGATTGCAATGAACGGGTTGTTCGCAATTTTTTCGTCCAATTGGGCTGTAACGACAGCAGCCATTGGATTGCTTTTGTTTTCTTTGTTACAGGTCTTCGCTGCAGTTCAGTCTTCTTTTCGTTCCGTGCAAATTGGTTCTGAACATCGAAAATCCAGGTTGACTTTAACATGCTTATTCACGATTTTTCTAAGTGCACTGCTGTCGTTATTAATTGTGTTAAATATTTTTCCAATTTTTTTCATTAACGGAATCGGTGTCACTTTAGGTGATCAGATAGTTTACGCGGTTGTTATTTTCTCATGTTCTTTGAGTAGCTTGCTTTTTTTGCGACTGTATTTTAAGTCAAAATCTAATGTGCTTTACTGGTACACATTAGTCTTAGCGTTTGACGCGATTGGTTTGTATGGAGTCACTTTGCAGGTACAATTCAGCGATGCAGTGGTTTGGACGGGAAGGCTTGGCTCTTACATCGCCACAATTTACTACTTAATTGCACTGTTAAGCACAAGAAAAAACAGTGATGAAGTTTAAGAAAATTCTCAGGCAACTAACAAAAATAAAGCGCGCTTTTATATTTCAGACGCCTATATCTTTTGATAATTTAGCGGTGAAAGCTCCTTATGTCAACTGATGCTTTAGCGAGTGGGTGGGCAAAAGCTCTTGGCGGTGACCGCAAACAGTTTAACATGTTTATCGCGAAAATGATGGATGGGTTTGCCTACCACAAAATTGTTGTCGACAAGGCGGGCAAACCTGTTGATTACGTTTTTCTTGAAGTTAATCATGCCTTTGAAAAAATAACTGGGCTCAAGAGAGCGCAAATTATTGGCAAGAAAGTGACAGAAGCTGTTCCCGGAATCGAAAAAGATCCTGCAGACTGGATCGGCGTATATGGTAAAGTTGCCCTAACAGGGGAACCCGTTCAGTTTGAGAACCACGCGGCACCCTTAGGCAAATGGTATAAGGTCTCCACTTATTGTCCAGAAAAAAGCTATTTTGTCGCTATATTTGAAGATATTACTGAACGCAAGAAAGCTGAAGAAGATGTGAAGTCAAGTACTCTTTTGCTTAAAAGCGTCTTCAACAGCATGTTCGAAGGCGTTTTTGTTCTTGACAAAACTGGCAAAGTAATCGATTTTAATGATGCGTTTTGTAGAATTAACCGATTTAAGAATAGAGAAGATACTTTGAGCAGCATTGATTCACTTGGTACTGTTTTCAAGGCTTATCGGCTTGATGGTTCTTATGTGCCTGTAGAAGAGTGGCCAGCGACTAAAGCGCTTCAAGGACAATCGGGCACTGATGAAGAATTCATTGTTGAAAGAACTGATTTGGGTGTACGCTGGATTTCAAGCAACAGTTATTCGCCACTGCGAAATGAAAGAGGCGAAATAGTTGGTGCAATCCAAACAATGCACGATATTACCGAGCGCAAGAAAGCCGACAACGCCCTGAGAAAGCAGAGTTCATTAGTGGACCTTAGCCCTGATGCAATAATTGTCAAGAAAATAGATGACACTATAACTTTCTGGAGTCAAGGCGCCCAAAGTCTCTACGGTTGGACAAAAGAAGAAGCTATCGGACAAAAGAGCCGAGTGCTATTAAAGACTAAATTCCAAGAATCGTACGAAGAAATTCTCAGTCAGCTTGAACGCAATGGACGTTGGTCTGGAGAAAAAATCCACCAAACTAAGTCTGGACACGAAATAATAGTTGACAGCAGATGGCTTGCTACATGCGACCTACAAGGTGAAATTGAGGAAATCCTCGAAACCAATGTAGACATTACCCGACGCAAGAAAACTGAAGAAGCATTAAGGCTTAGCGAGGATCATTATCGTTCGCTTTTTAGTAGTATTGGTGAAGGGTTCGAATTAATGGAGTTGGTTGTTGACGGAAATTATGCTGTTTATGATTTGCGGTATCTGGAAGTGAACGATACTTATGAAAAACAGACGGGTCTTAAAGCGAAGGATGTTTTAGGGAAAACGGTGAGAGAGCTTTTTCCAAAGATTGAAGGAATGTGGATCGAAGTTTTTGAGAAAGTGATTAAAACTGGACTACCTACAAGGCTTGAAGATTACCATCAAGCCACTAACCGATATTATAGTGCGTATTATTTCCCATTTGGTAATAAAAAAGTTGGTGTACTTTTTAGTGACATAACTGAGCGCAAGAAAGCTGAAGAAGCTCTGAAACAACGTACAGAGCAACTTGAGTTAACTCAGAAGAAGCTTGAAGAAAACGCTGTTCAGCTTGAGGAATATGCCAGCCAGATGGAAGAGCTTGCAGAGCAAAGGGCTAATCAACTTAAAGATTCAGAACGCTTAGCGACTATCGGCGCTACTGCAGGCATGGTTGGGCATGATATTCGCAATCCGTTGCAGGCTATAACTGGTGATTTGTACTTAGCTAAAACAGATTTAGCTTCAATTCCAGAAAGCGAAGAAAAACAAACCATCCAAGAAAGCCTAACAGAGATTGAAAAGAACATTGATTACATCAACAAAATTGTTGCGGACCTGCAGGATTTTGCCAGACCGCTTAAACCAAATGCAGAAGAAACTGACCTAAAACTCATAATTGACCAACTGCTATCCAAGAACGGTTTGCCAGAAAATGTTAAAGTAAGCGTTAAAGTGGAAAGCCCAGCGAGAAAATTTGTGGCAGACTCTACTTACATAAATCGCATAATGTATAATTTGGTTAACAATGCGGTTCAAGCCATGCCCAAAGGCGGAGACCTAACTATACATGCTTACAAAGAAGCACAAGATTTCGTCATAGTCGTTAAGGATACTGGCGTTGGCATTCCTGAAGCTGTAAAAAGTAAATTGTTTACACCAATGTTTACGACTAAATCCAAAGGTCAAGGCTTCGGCTTAGCCGTAATTAAGCGTATGACTGAATCGTTAGGCGGCACAGTAACCTTCGAAAGTCAAGAGGGCAAAGGAACAACCTTCATAGTGCGTTTGCCGTCCACAAAGAGCTAAAACAGAAAACAAACTTTCAAATGAACTTAATTTAAAACAAACGATTAGAGAAAGAGTTTGGAGAGCCTATTGTGGAGAAGAGAGGTTGACATTGTGCGCTAACCAGCTCCGTAGTTGCTTATAAATGAGTAAAGTAAATTGGTTCGCTCGCAGATTTTTTTCTTACTTCAAGGGAGACGTCGTTTAGCGTTACAACTATTGGAACAGTGCTGCTGTCTATCTTTTCCTTGCAACGGTTAGGTTGATTTTTCATTTTATTACTCCTCCATGATATGGAAACATGCAGTTAGGACAGCTAACCACTGCCGCTGTCTTTCGAAAAGTACATCATCAATAGTGAGATATAAGATTTATGTTTGGTTCAACGTTTTTTGATTCTCACTCTGAAAACAGTGCACAATGACGTGTAGACACTATTCAACTACTTGGATGGAGCCAGTTGGGCACTGGGCTTCGTATGCTCTACAGACTAAGCGGCGCCAGAACAGGACGGATAGAGGTTCGTCTTACAAAACTAACAGCTCTTTTAGAGCGGCAAAGAACCAGTGCCAGCACCTGAGGTTATGCCGATAGTTGAGAAAATGCCCGAACCAATGTCAGCCACTGAAGAGATGCCTGCAGTTGAGAAAGCCCCAGAACCAATGCTAACTGCTGAAGATATTTGGGGACCTCTTTCTGCAACAGCAAAAGGAGCTGTAGCTGTTTTTGAGATTCTTTGTGATTGTGCTGGAAAATTCCGTTTCCATCTGAAAGCGACTAATGGACAGATAATTGCTGTGAGCCAATCCTACCTCACGAGACAGTCAGCAGAAAAAGGCATAGCGTCAGTTAAGAAGAATGCTCCAATGGCAAAGGTGGTTGATCAAACGGTGACAGCGACCTAAGTCTAACACTTCTTTTCTTTTTTTAGTATTAGTTAGAGCTTGTCAACATTGTGATTGAGGGAGCTTTCTTTATTTTTTGTTTTTATTGTTTGGCAAAATATTTTAGGCATACTGAAAGAGAAGATGTCACTGAAATCAAATAAAAATGTTGCAAGAATAAGCCTAATTTGAAAATGGCGCGGGATGTTAGGTTTATACCCACGTTTAAGTTCCACACGAAAAGGTCTCGAAAAAAATATATATAGAAAAATGCAAATCTGTTGCTTTCAGTAACTTAAGCCTGACTTATTATATCGGCAAAAAGGTACGATTCACAGTTAACAAAAGCTGAGGCGAACGTTCAATAACATTTGCTTCTATTTCTGACATTTGAATTTCTTTTAATGTTGAATACTTGTTGTCAAGAAACGAAAATATTTTAACTCCAATTCTTTACTGTTGAAAGATTGAACACATTTTGTATCAAACAAGAATTGTGCTATTTTCTATTCTGTTCATGATTTGTTTCTTACTCATTGCATTTTTTAGAAGTAGCTTTAACATGATAAATTTGAGTATTAACTTGTGGTCAGCCTCAGTTAATAAGGGTTTTTTTACTCTTGCGGCTCAAACTATTTCCTTTGCCTTTGATACAATTGCTTTAGCAATCCTATCATTTGTTGTAGCTATCTTTCTTTTCGTCTTGCATCACAAAAGATACAGTTTGCTGTTGCTCGGTGCAATGGCTGGAGATACTCTTCTTGTAGAGTTATTCAAAACTATAATTATGTCTCCAAGGCCATTAAATGGGCTTATTGTTGCGTCCGGCTACTCTTTTCCAAGTGGGCATACTATGAGCAGCCTGGTTTTCTTCGGAGTGCTAACATATTTCGTTTGGAAAAACTGGGGCTCCGTTAAAATTAAGGCTTTATCAGGCGGGTTCTATATTTCCATAACTGCGCTTGTGGGTTTTGACAGAATATATCTTAATGTCCACTGGTTCAGCGACATAGTGGGTTCAATTTTCTTGGGCGCTTTCTGGGTGACATTATGTATTCTTTTATTCAAGTACTTAGTGTCAAGCGGAAAAATTCAGCGGTTTTTAAGTCAAGATGTAGAATCAAAGAGAAACAGCCGGTTTCACAATACTTAAACAGGCTATAACAGATATCTATGGATAATGTAACAACTAACCACTTATATCAAAGCTATATCGCTACAGAAAAACGAATGAAGGCGTATTAACTTTCGATCACGCCGTTGAAAAATCTTTTTATTTTGGCTTTAACTATTTTTTACTAGGTTTCGGTTTTGAATCTTGGTACTCACATCTTTTTTGCTGGTGTAGTTACGGCTATTCTCACGGGCAACCCTTACTTCACTCTTTTAGCGGGAATAGGCAGTTTCATCCCCGACCTAGATCGAGAATACCTCTTGGTGAGCCCAAAGGCTTTTCGAGAGGAACAGTTTCATCGGGCGCTTTTCCATAACCTGCTTTTTCTATTCGGGCTGTTCTTTGTGAATGTTTGGCTTGCACTAGGCGCATTTCTACATAGCTTCATAGATTCCTTCACTACAGAGAAGGACAAGGGAGTCGAGTGGCTGTTTCCATTTTCTAGACTGGTGAAACGTGGTCGTTACACGTTGGCTGCAAAGTCAAAAGACGGAGCGTGTAAACTGGAGTTGGTGGATCAGAAACCGCCTGATCGAGTCTGCTTTATCAATGAAGATTCTCCCGAGACGACCAAGCTTTCTGATCCTGATTTGAAGGAGTCAAGAGCTGTTCCATGGCGTAGGACCTATGGCCCTGCGGCGAACGGGCAACTGTTCGATAGGTGGCTAGCATTGGCTTCTTTTTCTATGCTAATTCTTTATGCTGTGTTGAACCCTGGTTTTGCGATGGCTAGCAAAAACCTAATCCTTTCAACCCAAATCATTCCGCCTATGAGTCTTTTAACGGGCATCGTACTGTTTTTTCTGGGAGGTTGGCTTAAAAAGAACAAAAAAAACAGAACAGGGTACCTCACCCTCTTCGCGGCTGGTGGCGTG
>Ga0182021_10005560_pt1 | contig 14945 bp, 11 predicted proteins | sample 612E3MmetaG_FD_120493 | JGI IMG/M metagenome (GOLD analysis project Ga0182021, IMG submission 120493) | Permafrost microbial communities from Stordalen Mire, Sweden - 612E3M metaG (Illumina Assembly) | ecosystem: Environmental > Terrestrial > Soil > Wetlands > Permafrost | place: Sweden... | reverse complement strand
GCATGGTTGTTTCTGCTTTCGCTGCTGGCATGGTTTGGCGGGATCGGTTTAGCATTCGTTAACTATATTTTTACTCACAAAATCATAGATATTGGAATACTTCTTGTTTCTATTGTGTTCACTGGATTTGTTATGAATTATATCAACCAATCGCGATATGAACTGCGCATTGATGATACTCAGGATTTTTTCAAGGAAGCAATTCGATTTCGACGCTCTAGACAGCGAAGGAATGATTTACTTTCATTAATGGATCAGGAGCGGAAACAAAAAAAACGGGGTGCTGGAAATGATATGGAATCAAGCCAACACAAACGGCTGCAAGCAAGTTTAGACAAGGAAAAAGGACAGGATACACAACTCATGGCCCTGCGAGAAGGAACTATTATCGATGTGAGTGAGTTATGGCATACCCACACACAGACACATTCTTCCTATCCATTGTACGATAAAGTTCAAGAAGTCAGAATTGATCCAAACAAAAAACAACTTTCCTTCTATGCCGACTTCCCGGAGCTGAGCGAGGAGCAATTAAAAGACGAAACAACAGTATTGCGATTCAATCGACAAGTGTATGATTTTTTGCAATCTATAAATGCAGAGCCTTGGCTCAAACCCTATACACCGTTCTTTGAAAGTTACTTCCTGATGTGTCGGGCAACAAGGATAATTCCAGGGGGTGCTGAATTAATGTATCCATTTATGAAAGTGGTGGCGTTGGTTTCTGAATTGCGCAAGCTCGAAGGTTCGTACTTCAATCCGCGAAAACTTTCCGAGATTACCACTCTTGCTTTTAACAGCGGAACTCAAGTGTAAGTGATCATGCAATGACAAAATCGAATCAAGATCAGCAATTATTCTTTTTCACTTGGTACCATCGTGAAGAATTTCAAGTGCTGCTGATTCTCGTTGGATTGATTGTGTTCTTTGCCCGATCGTATTGGGTACTAATGACCCTTGCGGCTTTTGTGATCGCCGTGTTGGCGTCATTGTACTTTATGCGAATTCTTGAAGGATACTTCACAAAGAGGGTCTTCTTTCCTTCGATTGTTCAACGATATCATGACTTAAAAACAGCGCTTCATGGTCACTCCGTGGAACGATCTCGCATAGCGATGGCTCTTCTCTCGGCATGGATTCTGGGTGTGTTGTGCCTGCATCGAATCCAATTGGCACAAATAAGTCCAACCGATAGAACGCCGACCGACATCTATTGGATTATGTTCCTTGGATGGTATTGCATCATATGTACCATCATTGCGCTTTACTTGATGTGGTTATGGAATACGTGGAGTCAAAAGGAATCGAAACATATACTTTTCTTTGATGGACTTGTTGCAAGCCTCTTTTTCTATCATGGACTGTCTCGGAAAAACCGGATTGTTACATATATAGCAACATTCGTACTTGGAGGATTGCCGTCGTTTATTGCTATCCAACTCACGCCCGAAACGCCCCATGGGTATGAAATTGCGTGTGGATTGATAGTGCCCCTCATAGGATTGATTCTTGGTGGTGCATACTATGCGATGCTGCATTTGCACAAATCTTCAACTCGCAAATGAAGAATATCATTCTGTCCATCTCGTATATCATTTGATACCAGCGCGATAGTCCTATAGTGATTTCACCGAATATGCTCCACTCCGCCTTGCATTGATTCCTGTAGTAGCGGCGAGAGCGGCTACGGTGGTTGTAATGTATTGGATTTTATATTTTATCGTATTTTTTCTGATGTGCGAATCATCAAACTCGCTCATTTTACTTGTTGGTGTATTGATGACAAGCTGAATTTTTCCGTTCTCAAGAGCGTCAACAATATTGGGCTTGCCTTCAAATACTTTTTTGATGAACCGCGATACACTACCATAATCACTAAGGAAGTTGTATGTGCCTTTCGTTGCAAAGATTGTAAATCCCATTTCTCGAAACTGTCTTGCAGCTTCAAGAATACCCTTTTTGTCTCTATCAGCAATTGTTATCAACACGTTGCCGGAAATTGGAAGACATATTGGAAGCCCTCAAAAGAGAAAGACTTTTAGATGGAACAAATCATAACAACGAGCATGAATTGATATTTCAAGTGCTTGCTGTTCGTCCGCCCACTCAGACAAAACCAGCGTTTCGTCTTGCGATAAATCATCCATTGCGAAAGAAATCTGTCGGCGGGAAACAAGCACTACTGCGAACAAAAAACTCTTACATTGAAACCAAAAGCAATGTATCATAGTACTGTACCGGGTTCAGAGAAAACACATAATCGAAGGAAAGACTCCGTTCGCTGCGATCATTCCCAATACAAAAAATATAAATGTCTTGTTATTCGGCTGTTTTTCCATTTATTTTCACATATTCTTCTAATCCGCTTGCGATCTGTTCCGCCACTTTCTTCCGAAATCCATCATCCAATAAAAGCATTTCATCTTCGGGATTTGAAAGAAAAGCCGTTTCTACAAGCACGTTAGGCATTTGTGTGAGTGAGTTGAGCGTAAAATTAAAGCTTCCAACAACGCCAAACTGTTGAAGTCCAAGAGCAAGCATCTTTGTATAGACAATGTCGGCGAGCGGCTTAAAACCGACAGGCCGGTAGTACGTACTGACGCCGCATATGTCAAGCGGATCTGAAGCTTCGCCTGCAGAGTTGCAGTGAATGCTCACGAGAAGTTGAGCCCCTGAACGCGTTATTTTATCTATCCGATCTGCCATAGATGGCCCTTCGTTCTCTCTTCGAGTCAGTACTATCTTGGCACCTTTCAATCTCAAAATAGATTCAAGATGACGCACCATCGAAATAGTTGCATTTTTCTCGAGTGCACCGGTAGCACCAACTGCTCCTTTCATCTCGCCGCCATGTCCTGCATCAAGTGCGATAGTAAGCCCTGCTAAAATAGAATCGCGGGATAGAATATGCGGCGGTCGACGGATTTTAATTCGCAAGGAGTTTCCAACGTAATCGATATCATATCCCCAATGCGGATGTTGAAGAGTGATGAGCATCCGGTACTGTTCTGTTGCAACCTGATTCCAGGTGATGCTCTCGATTCCTCGTGCGGGAGAATTCTGTGATATCCAATTCGTATTGGATGTTGCTCCATAGACATCCACAGCGATCGCATTGGGAGTTACTAATTGCTCGCTGGTGTAGGGAAGCTTTTCGGAAAGCACAAGCGTGACAATGTTTTCCGAATTATATCCTGTCGCAGAAATAGCTCCCGTGAGAGAGCGCGGCAGCGGTGTATCAGGCGGTAAAAGTTTTGCAAATTCTTCCGGCAGCCATGCATACATTGTTTCTGACAGGCGAATGCGATACTGAGAACCAATTTTTCCCGTTACTGTTAATCGTACTCCGGTTTGAAGAAAACCAAGCTTTGATCCACCGAGACGATCGCTCCCGAGACCGGCGTTGAGATACGCCCGGCTTCCGGTAATTTCTGCAACGCGCAGCAGGTCACCTGGAAGAAAAGATATCTTTGCTTTGGAAATAGTTTTCTCTCTGCTCCAAAAACTTTTTTTCAATCTGAAAACCACTTGCGCATCGTGGACTTCATCATCAGGTTTGACCGTGTAATGAGCAGTATAGACCCCGGAAAAACCATCTGCTTCCTTCGAAGACTGCTCTCGCATAGTAATATCTGATTTAATTCCGGGAATCTCACATGAAGCTTCCCATCCGGGGCTTCCCTTAAATCTCATTTCCAGAACATCGCCGGTTGTCAGCCACATGTCTTGAGAGGGTTTCATCATGGCTTCTTCGATAACGAGGGTATCATGCGATGAATTCTTCATCGGTTCTGGACGAAGAATGGTGAACTCCTTCCAGAGCGTATCGCCTTTTGTTGATATTACCGTAAATCGAAGATTGGTAATACCGATATTCAGGTTCACAAGTCCGACAAATGCACCGCTTGGATAGACTTTCGTTTGCTCGCCATTGATCAACGCCATTGCTTCCGGCCGAGTGCAAGCAGCAATCCGAAAGTGCGATGAAAATGTCCGGATTGTATCTTTATCAGGAATTTGTACGCGTAGGAAAAGTGAATCCGGCATTTGCGGACGAACTGGATCAATGTTGACCTGCGCTGCTGCACTTGATGCAAAGAAAAGAAAAATGATAATTGAACGAAACATGAGACTTCCTAATTTTTGAGTTAACGACCAGTATTAATCAATCAAGAAATGAGATGAAATTCAAGCACAAACCAAAAATAGAAAAGCCATCCTATAGTATAGGATGGCTTTTTGAGAATAGTTACTTTTTGGGTTATTTTTTTTTCTTCTTTAACAATTGTTTATTCACCGAATAAAATGTCTTCACGGGTAAACCATAGATTTTAATGAAGCCGACGCTCGCTTTGTGATCGAACGAATCCTCTTCTGTATATGTTGCTAATTTTGTGTCATACAGCGAAGATGGTGATGTGCGTCCGGCTATATCGATGTTGCCTTTGTAGAGTTTTACTTTCACTAAACCAGAAACAACTTTCTGCGTTTCATCCACAAATGCATCCATAGCGACGCGCAAAGGTGTGAACCATAAACCATTATAGATCATATCGGCATAGTCGGCGGCAAGTTTCGCTTTGAAGTGCGAGGTATCTTTATCGAGTACAAGGCGCTCAAGTTCACGATGTGCAAAGTGAAGAATAGTTGCAGCTGGAGCTTCGTAAACCTCACGCGATTTTATGCCGACTAATCGGTTCTCGATAAGATCAAGTCTGCCGACACCGTTTGCACCGCCAATGTCATTGAGACGATCGATCAATTGAACACCAGACATTTTTTTGCCATTCAATCCAATCGGAACACCATTTTTTAACTCAATCATTACGCTCGTCGGTTCGTCCGGTGCGAGATTGGGCGGTACGGTTCGTTGATATGCATCGGCAGGCGGCTCGACCATCGGGTCTTCCAGTACGCCGCACTCAATTGCAGTACCCCAGAGATTTTCATCAATGGAGTACGGATTCTTCTTCGTTGCAGAAACCGGAATGCCATGCTTTTCACAATAAGCAATCTCTTCTTCTCGAGATTTGAATTCCCACTCGCGCACAGGAGCCAGCACTTTCAATTCCGGTGCAAGCGCCGCTACAGCAACTTCAAAGCGGACTTGATCGTTTCCTTTTCCAGTACAACCGTGTGCAACTGCCGTGCATCCTTCTTTCAACGCAACCTCGACCAATGATTTTGCCAGCAAGGGGCGCCCTATCGCTGTTGCCATCGGATAGTTGTATTCGTACAATGCACCGGCTTTGAGTGCAGGATAAATGTACTCTTCCACAAATTCCTGGCGAAGGTCCTGAACGTATGCTTTCTTCGCACCGGTTTTCAGTGCTTTCTCTTTCACGCCGATCAGTTCTTTTTTCTGTCCCAGATTTCCTGTGACCGTGATAATTTCTGCGTTGTATTTTTCCTGCAGCCATTTCACAATAACTGAGGTATCGAGACCGCCGGAATATGCGACGGCAATGCGTTCTTTCTTCACATGTGTTCTCCTAAAATATATTTTCTTCTATTCAAAGTTGTAATATTTTTTTAAAGATTCTCAAATCAACTGCTCAACGACTCTGCACCATAGGCGCATCTGCCTTCCGCCAAAAAGACGGCGGACAAACTGATGGAAACTGCTTATATACTCATATTATCCAAATCATTGTAATACCGGGATTGCTCGCGCCGAGATCGGGATCGAACATCTGCCCGCACGCTTTCCGCATATCGATCGTCTTCGCATCAAACATATGATATTCTTCTCCGGGAATAACTGCTAACAGCTTCGCACGGTTTCGATACGTCCAATTACGAACGACTTCCTTTAACACACCGGGCCGTTCATGACTACCGTAACCGTGGATTACTTTCAACACACATCGTTCTTTTGATAAGCGAGTTCTTCGCAATTCATTTTCCAACATGTGTTCAGCATCATCAGACTTCATCGCCGGGTGCGCAATGTCAATAGTACGAACAACCATGAAAGTATATTCCTCTGAAATCGTGCGTAGCGAAGACGGTTATCATTATTTTGTTTTTGCAAGCACATCGCGCAGTGCTTGAATAGTTGTTTTGATTTTCTTGATTGAGCGCGGTAAAATGAAAACTGTATTATCACCGGCAAGTGTACCAAGCACCGACGGTAACCGAAGATGATCAATAATTTCTGCAACACCTTGCGCACGTCCGGGAAGTGTCTTGACAACTACCACAGTCTCATTCGCTTCAATGTTTTCAACTTCCATACCAATAAGCGTTGTCAGCCGTTCCTCTTCCTGTTCCGGATTGAGCATATATTTTGCACCGCTCGGGGTATACACCCATGCAATACCGAGTTCCTTCATATCACGCGAGAGCGTCGCCTGAGTTGTTTTGAATCCTTCTTTCCGCATGGCCAATGCTAACTCGCTTTGAGTATTAATAGTACGGTTGGCAATGATTTGTTTGATTGCCAGATGACGCCGCTGTTTTTCCATTTGTGTGCTCCCTATGATTCGTTTATCATTTGGGTTCCAATTCCTTCGTCGGTGAAAATTTCAAGCAGCAGTGAATGCTTAATGCGCCCGTCGATGATGTGAACCTTGCGAACACCGCGATTGAGTGTTGCAAACGCCGAACGTACTTTTGGAATCATTCCACCATGAATAGCACCGCGTTCGACAAGCGATTCCGCTTCCGAATACGTGAGTGATGAAATAAGCTTCTGATTCACGAGCACACCTTCAATATCGCTCAGGTACACCAGTTTTTCCGCTTTCAATTCAGCTGCAATGGCACCGGCTGCGAGATCGGCATTAATATTAAGAATTTTACTATCCTCTCCTACGGCAAGCGGGGCTATCACCGGCATCATTCCGTTGTTGAGAAGTAAGTTGAGAAAAGATATGTTTACAAAATTTACCTCTCCCACTAAACCAAGATCCTTTTCTAAATTCCGCTTTGCCTTAATCAATCCATTGTCTACACCGCACAGTCCAACCGCATTCCCGCCGTTCGAATTAATAAGATTCACTATTTCTTTATTCAGCTTTCCTGCAAGCACCATCAGCACCACATCCACCATGTGTTCATCGGTATAGCGCTGACCATCAACAAATCGCGATTCAATATTCAGTGCAGCTGCAAGATCGGTAATATCTTTTCCACCGCCATGCACAATGATGATATTGATACCTATCTTTCGTAGAATCGTTACATCCTGAGCAAATGTCACCTTCAGACGTTCATCCCTCATTGCCGCGCCGCCGTACTTGATGACAAATGTTTTGCCTTCGTACGTTTGAATGTACGGTAACGCCTTAATAAGGACTTCTTCTTTAGTTTGAGTATCGATCATTTTAGTTTTCAGTTCTCAGTTGTCAACTTTTAGCTTTTTACATTTAAAATATAGTATTCCGTTTTTAGTTGTTTTATTCTGCCATTTGTAATCTCCAATCTATTTCTAAATTCGATCTTCTGTCTCCCGTTTCTCTATGATCTATAACTCGCATTAATATTCACATATTCTTTTGTCAGGTCACATGTCCAGAATTTCGCATCCGCAGAGCCTTGATATAGATTGATTAGCACGGTTATATCTTTTTGAGATAGTGCCTCTTTTGCTTTTACTTCATCAAGAACAATTTCATAATTTGGTTTGAAAACCAGCAGCCCGTTAAAACTAATCGAGACGTTCGCCGGATTAAATTCAATACCGGAGTACCCTACAGCGGCAAGAATACGTCCCCAATTTGCGTCCGCACCGTGAAGGGCAGTTTTTACCAAATTAGAATTTGCAACCGAGCGCGCCGCTTGCATTGCTTCTTCTTCGCTTCGTGCGCCCTGAATAACAATTTCGATAAACTTTGTCGCACCTTCGCCGTCGCGTACAATCATCTTGGCAAGTTTGACCAGAACATATTCTAATGCGGTGAGAAATTGCTGGAATGCAGAAGTGTTTTGCAGAATCTCTTCATTCTTTGCCAAACCATTGGCGAGCACGAGCACCATATCATTCGTGCTCATATCGCCATCGACAGAAATAGAGTTAAAAGAATGACTGTTCGCAGCATTCAGAGCCGCTTGCAGTGCCGAAGGTGCAATAACAGCATCGGTCGTAACAAACGCCAGCATCGTAGCCATGTTCGGCGCAATCATTCCGGACCCTTTCGCCATCCCGCCTACTGTGACAACAGATAAACCGTTCTTATAACGAACAGCACACTCTTTCGAAAAAAGATCTGTTGTCATGATCGCTTCAGCGGCATCTTTGTTTCCTTCCGTTGAAAGTTTAGTAGAAAGCTCACGAATTCCTTCTGTGACCTTTTCTATTGGGAGATATTGTCCGATCACTCCTGTGGAAGAGACAAGTACTTGCTCTCGTGGCAGATGAAGAGCGTTCGCTGTCATATCGACCATCGTCCATGCATCCTTCATTCCCTGCTCACCTGTGCATGCATTGGCGTTGCCGCTGTTCACAACGATGGCGGAACACAGGTTTGATTTCTGAAGCTGTAACTTATCCACCAGCAACGGCGCTGCTACAACTTTGTTCAGCGTGAATACACCGGCAGTACGTGCAGGTTTTGTAGATTGAATAAGTGCGATATCTTTTTTTACTTTTCGTATACCACAGTACAATCCGCCGGCAACGAATCCTTGAGCAGCCGTCACGCCGCCGTCACATTCCTGAATTGATTCAAATCCCATTATTTTAATCCTTCTGTTTCATCAAACCCAAACATGATATTCATATTTTGTACTGCCTGTCCCGCTGCGCCTTTGATCAGGTTATCGAGAGCGGAAAGAACGACGATCTGCCCGTCTTCCTGATTCACTCGGAATCCGATATCGATGAAATTTGTATAATGCACATTTTTTATTTCTGGAATTGCTGATGCCGAGCAGCGAACGAACGGTGCTTTCCCATAATACTTTTCATAGATGGCAAGTATCGCTTGATCATCAAGCTGTTTCAACAACGTCGCATAGATGGTCGTATAGATGCCTCTCGTTATCGGAAGAAGGTGCGGCACAAACGAGAGCGATGGCGGCACGCCCGAGAGCATCTTTAATACCGTACGAATTTCCGGAAGATGCTGATGTACACCAACTTTATATGCTCGAACCGATTCATTTACTTCTGCGAACGATATATCGATAGACGCACTCTTTCCGGCGCCGGAGACACCTGAGAGTGAACTCACAGCAATACCTTTCGATTCAATAACACCTTCCTTTAATAATGGAGCAAGCGGAAGAATGGCACTTGTCGGGTAACAACCGGGATTCGCAATAAGAACGGCTGATTTGATTTGATTAAAATTCCATTCAGGTAAACCGTACACTGCTTGCTTCAACGTCATGCTTGCTGAGTGAGTACGTTTGTAATACTGCTCATAGAGTGAAGTATCCTGCAAGCGAAAGTCGCCGCCGAGATCGATCACTCGTTTTCCTGACGACAGCATGCCTGGAACAAGATTCATAGCCTCACCCGACGGTAGAGCAATAAATATCAGATCACTCTTGGCAATAGACTCGATGGAATACGATTCGAGAACGACATCCAAAGTTTTATTGAAAGCCGGGACAACATCGGCAAGCTTCTTCCCTGCGGATGTATTCGCAAAGAGTTTATCGATACGCACTTCGGGATGCTTAACAAGAAGCTTTATAAGTTCAGCGCCGGAGTATCCTGACGCACCAACGACAGAAACAGAAATCATCGTTTGAGTGTTTTTCCTTTCAATTTCGTATTTTTGTTGCTTGTATGAATATACAGTAATATGGATAATTATGCAAGAAAATAATCACCGGAAGTATCCACTTTACAAACGCACATTATTCATAATTTATACGGGGGAATTATTAAGAAAAATTACCGCCTAACAACCTTTTTCTTTGAAGGTAGTGCTGATTGAAGATTTTTTTAATGAATCTTTAAATTCGCTCTCATTGATCGAATATGAAGCTTCTTCTTGTTTTTTCGCTTTATTTGTCAATAATTTTGCGCTTCATAAAAATAGTTGGTTTTCCGTAGTCTCCACCTCCAACGGACGTTAAATTGTAATGTTCAATATCTTCATAGTCTCCCATTTTACTTGTCCAACACTTATTATTAATTCTACGTGTAGCATGAGTAAACAAGTTATTTTTATCAGAATAAAGTGCAATTTTATCATATCCATCTTCATAATCAGAATTATCACAGATTTCAAAACCGAAATATCTTTTATATAATTCGGCATAACTATTTGCTGTATGTGTGGCTTCTAAGTCCTCCGGCCACCAATAACCATAACTATCAATTCGTTTATATGTTATTCCAACAACCCACGCGACGCAATTATAATATTTGGTATCTTCGCTTTTTAATTCGTATGTACCATCTGAAAGATTCGGAAATTCACCCAATCTTTCTTCTGTTGTCATTTCTTCAATGGATTCTGCCACATTGCTCCCCAGAAAGATTAGATTAAAATTGGTACCCGAGTTCTTCACCCCATCGCAACCAATCTTCTCTCATTTTTTCAATATTACCTAAATGTTCTTTAGGAACAGGGTCACCTGTCTTCAGTTTTCTGGCAAAATGATTTAATGCAACAAACCAATGATCCGGCTTTTTCTTTAACTCTTTTAGAATAAGAGGTACAACATCTACGTTCAGTGACATTATATCAATATAATTGTTGTTCATTGTTTTATGAATCATGGTAGAATATTTACGAGTCTCCTTTTTCCATTGTGAGGCAAGTAAATGAAAACTCCTTTCTAATTCTGTTGTATCATCATTAATCACAGATACCGATTGTGATCTATTGATTGTGCAGATTATATTTAATACTGAAAAACGAGGTGTCGGTTTATAACAAACAGCCATTACCGTTCCATATTTTTGTTGTTTGTATGATTCGATGTTCGTTATTCTTTCATAGGCTTTCATAAAATTACTCGTTTAATTTAATATTTTCTATTCCTGTTTTTGTTAAAAGGGCGAGCAGTACCTCCTCTTTCTTTTGTGCTCTCTGCAAAACATCTAACAATTCTTTAATGTCATTAGAGTCCATCGCGATATAAATATCTTTATGAACTTCAGAATCCTTGTGATAATGAATATCCAGATTATGAATAATCACAGCAGATTTCGGTTGACCACTAATGTCTTCGTTAAAGACAGGACGAACATCAGTAATAATTTTTGCGGTTGAATAAATATTTTCATAATCAGTTGCTAATTCAATTGCTTTTGACGCAGTGAATAGATGTTCATTATTTAATAAAATTGTCAGTCTCTTAGAAAATCTTGCGACATAATCGGCGTCAATTAATTTTATATCTTTTGCATTGTTACTAATATCTTTAACCAATTCATCAATCGTTCCCTTTTGTCGCTCGCATAAAGTAATTAAACTAAGAACACTATTTAGTATCTCGTCGATATCTTTTATTTTGAAATTACTTTTTTCAGATATTGTTTCTGTTAAGTGTGCAAAAGAGAAAGATGAAGATGCGTCTGAAATTATAGTGACAATATCATTGAATTCTTTGTCTTCCATCAACGATAGACTCGAAAAGCCACTACGGTACCGTTCTGGTATTTCATTAATCTTTGGCATTGGATTCTTTATCAGTTTGTTTTTGAATTAGTCCGAGTACATCAACCGCTTTCCGGCAATCAATTCAATCGCCTTGCACATCCTCTCGCCGTCGGTAATTTTACGATTATTCCATCGAAAAGCAAACTCGTTACAATATCGATGAAGATGTTCTTTAGATACATTGTGAAAAGTCCCATAAATACCGCGTTTGTAAAGAACCCTGCGGCAAGACCGCAGGGAGTTCTCGCAGTTCATTAATAAGGCAAAGAAGGATTCTGCGGTGTTGTTATTTGCTTCTCCACGAGCAAATTCCCATCTAGAATAATATTGTTTTTTTAGATGAACAAATCAAAAATACTGCCGCAAGCCATGTTCCCAATAGAATATGACTGGCCGCTATTATCGTACCTACTGCAACACTGAATTGCTTCTGACAGTTTCCACAGAGACCCTGATGGGTATTCTAAAATGGCCTGCTGAACCTGAGAAGAAATTGTACCGGTGCGGGCTGGTCTGTACGCCACGCTAACCCAATCCTGTAGGAGCCGGTCCGGTTTCCCAAAGCTACGCCAAAGTTGTGTTGAAAATCGCTCAACTTTATTCCGCCGAATCCCGATGAATCTTTAACCAATCCGGCATCTGATGTAAGGATAATATTTACATGTTGAAAAATCCATGTCGGCCAAAAATTTAGATCATCCATCACACTACCATTGAGAATGAATTCCATATTAACGAGCATCATCCGGTTGCCAATGTCTGACTTGAAGGGAAATGCATTCATCGTTCCAAAACCGCCTAACTCAAATTTTTTCTGCAGTGGAAGAACGTCGCTTGTAGAACCTACACGGAAACGGACATTAAAATTCTCGTATCGTCCCAGTGGTTGGAAACGCCGTAGATCAAAGATATATTGATCGAAATCAAATTCGCTTCCCCAGCTCTTTTTAGCAAACTCGGCAGAACCAAACAAACACCATCCTTCTTGCGCCCGGCTTGTTTTAGTTACGGTACTAATACCGCCACTCAGTATCGCGCTGTGCATTTTGCCCGGTGCAATGATAGGATTTGCACGAAACTTTTTACTACCGCCAAAAAATGACCAATCAACTTTGTTTGTAAGAGAATCGTAAGAATCCGCTAGATACGCCAGTGTCAATTCACCTTTCACATAGTCATGCTTAAAATAGTACGCTGTATGAAGTGTGAACCCTTTGCGCTCAAAGTAATTTCGAAAATCTTCATGAATCAGCAGCGCCGCTGCCGTGTTTTCGTTCTGTGAAATTATCCATTGATCTTTCGTGTCTGTGAGAGTATATCCTTCCATTCCAAGTTCAATAATTCCGGATCCTTCATCGGAACGAAGTGCAAACTGCCGCACTAATCCCAAATTGCTGCGCCACGTATGCGATTTAAATCCCCAACCGATGCTGCCGTAAGCATTCCAGGCTTTTTCACCATCCCAATAGAATTTCTTTTCTGTACCAAGACCGAGGAAAACACTTTCAACACGGTTATACCGGAAAATAAAATGATCCCAATTTGTTTGTTCACTTCGCCATAAGACATCAAATGTTCGGCTTGAACGTGAAAAATTCTTACGTGTTTCGCGGTAACTTTTTGTTTCTGTTAGTATCGTATCTTCATATCCAGCAATACCACTCACGCTAAGCGTATCTGAATCTCGAATATTCTTATCAACAGAAAATACCGGTACATTTCTATCAACGCTGTCGGTAGTATTCTCAGGCACTTTTTGAGATCGGGATAGAATAGTATCTTCTTTGGCAACCTGTGCATCTGCAAAGAGAAAAGGCATAAGTATAAGAGCCGCAGAAAGTAATACAATGAAATTCTTCATGAAGTCACCTTTAATTCTTGAAATGGCCTTGTGCAACATTACGGCTTGTGAAGTGTTAAAGTTGCATAATTTGTTACTCTGGAAGATAATCTGAGATCACCTGAAATTCAAATCTTGTTTTGCCTAATCACCTCAAAGAAATAGAATATCTTTTCGGAATTAGATCTGGATTTGAAACAACGGGAGTTCCTGATCTTTTTTGGGTACCTGCGGGCGCTTTTGTTTTGGCATGCCAATTCCATAATGTGCTTTCAGCCGTTGCACATCGTAGTCGAAAGGAAGGAGAAGCGTTTCCACGGCCCGCAGGGCGAGTTCGGTATATTGCTCGATATCGTAGCCGTCCTCGAATGCGTACAACGCAATAGGTTTAGCCTTTTCAGGTTTTTTCTTGCCGGATTGATCAAGAATAATGAACTCAATCGACTCGCCTGCCGCGAGGTGCACTCCCATTTCTTCTACCATTTTTGAAACAACTGCGCTGATGCTGTTATTGAGATATTCATCGGCCTCGCGCGTGATGTGGCGTTTGAGAACAAGTTCCATCGGGTTTGCGCGTCCGCTTTGAAGGAGTACGATGAAATCGCGTGCGATCTCCAACACATCCGGCACGAGTGCCGATACTTCCTCGACATTTTTTGCGGCGGACATTTTATCCAGCATTGCTTTTTGCATGTTCTTGATAAATTTCGGCGTATCGCGCCGCCGCGCTTCGATACCGCGCATTTTGATTTCGCCATGCCGGTACCATCCCACATAATGATTTGCGGTAGTAATCTGCGGATCCGTTTTGGAAGCGGGAAAAAGAATCCAGTTGTACATGCCTTCCAGTGAAATATCGATACCGACACGCGTGGAGATTTCACGCGCAAGTTCTTCGTAATCGTCCTGTGTCGCGCCCGGCTTTTTCAACCACACACAATCGATGATGGCGTGAAGAAGCGTGTAGCCGCGGCTCTCAGCGATTTCTTTTGCAGTAAGAATGATGTCCCGCGAAAAGGCATTGACTGATTCGTGTGCCTCGATGCGCCCGAAGCGGGCGTTCTTGTAACCAAGATAGCCGAAACAGCTTACCAGCATCCACTTGAGCGCGCTTTGCCGGCAATCGTACTTCTTAAAAAGCAATTCATCTTTTCCCTTGAATTCTTTTTTCTTCCGTTTGTAGTGAGCGCGCTTTGCCACAACGCCACGGAGTGTTTCCGGCACAACGCCCTTTCGTTTTTCACAAATCGTATAGCCAAGTTCCGGCACTGCTTCATTATGGCAGCATCGGCAGTTGATTGTTTCCGGCGAGACATTGTTGTTCACCATAATGCTTGGGTACATCGAAACGAAATCGAGTTCTGCAACATCTTCGTGGTAGCCAAGCGGAGGATTAAAAATAAGTCCGCCGCGGTCGGCAAGGAGCAGCGTTGCAGCAGATTTGAATTCCTCCGGTTCGCGCTTCTTCGACGGAATAAGAACATTGTTGCGGTATGCCCACGAAAGCTGCATTGATGACATCGACGTGCCGATGCTTG
>Ga0182021_10005559_pt1 | contig 14946 bp, 14 predicted proteins | sample 612E3MmetaG_FD_120493 | JGI IMG/M metagenome (GOLD analysis project Ga0182021, IMG submission 120493) | Permafrost microbial communities from Stordalen Mire, Sweden - 612E3M metaG (Illumina Assembly) | ecosystem: Environmental > Terrestrial > Soil > Wetlands > Permafrost | place: Sweden... | reverse complement strand
CAAACACGCCCGCGCAAACACGATCGTCTGCACATCGGCTTGCAGACAGCGCGCGGCGATATCGCGTGAATGCAGCAGCACCGATCGGCGTTGACCGATAGCCGGATCGATCAGCGGCGGATTGACCAGAATCCAGTGCTTCTCACCGCGCGGTGCGCCATCATCATCGATCAGCGTGACAGTTTCTTCGATTAAGCGTTCGGCTAATTGCTGCGGATTGGCGATGGTAGCCGAGGCGAGAATGAACTGCGGCGACGATCCATAGAATTTGCAGATGCGCTTGAGGCGGCGCATGACATTGGCAAAGTGACTGCCAAAGATGCCGCGATAGGTATGCAGCTCGTCAATCACGATGTAGCGCAGCGATTGAAACAGTGACGCCCACTGTGTGTGATGCGGCAGGATGCCAGTGTGCAGCATATCGGGATTAGTGATGACGATACCGCCAGCGTTGCGCGCCGCCTTACGCCGTTCACGCGACGTATCGCCGTCGTAGGTTTGCACGGCGATCGGGTGGTGCAGATCGCGAATGAGTTCACTCAACGCGGTGAGTTGATCGTTGGCCAGCGCCTTCGTTGGAAAGAGATACAGCGCGGTCGCTGCGCCACCTTGGGTGGCGTGCGGATCGCGGAGCAGAGTGTTGAGCACGGGCAGGTTGTAGCACAGCGTCTTGCCCGAGGCCGTCGAGGTTACCACACACACGCTCTCGCCGCGCAGCACACCGTCGATGGCGGCGGCTTGATGTGTGTAGAGCTGATCGATGCCGCGCGCCCGCAGAGCATCGATCAGGCGCGAGTCTAACGCAGAAGGGAACGGCGCATAACGCCCCGGTCGTGCGGGCACACGCTCCCACGCGACGACATCGCGCATGAAGGAGCGATCGGCGCGGAGTTGAAGAAGCAGAGATTCAAGTGGCATGAGGCAAGATATAGGATGCAGGATGCAAAGATTATAGCACGACCATGTTTTCTCTTGCCTCCTGCCTCTTGCCTCTTGCCATCTCTAACACAATGCTAACGCTTCGCATGTATGCTTCTAACACACATCGAGTATCCTATGTGCAGTTCTGAAAATCAGCAACCAGAAATCCAAAATCACAATATCGGGAGAGCTAACATGACTCGCAATATGCTGGTCCGCACGAATGATCCGTTTCTCATGCCCTGGGGCGCCACGATGAATGCGCTGTTCAATGACGCACCGGCGAATCCGCGCGCGGCCGATTGGGCCACCGTCTGGGGCGCGGGTTCGCGCCTGCCAATGAATATCTACGGCGACGCCGAAGGTTACACCTTCGTGGCGCTGGTGCCCGGCGTGAAGGCCGAAGAGTTGAACATCGAGGCCGAGGGCAACACCGTGAAAATCAGCGGCGAATTGATCGCTCCGGCGATTGCGGCTGATGAGAAAGTCCAACCGCTGCGCAGCGAGATTGGGTTCGGCAAGTTCAGCCGCGCCTTCGAAATGCCGGAAGACATCGACGCCGACAAGATCGACGCGAATCTGGACAACGGCGTGTTGACTGTCCGCGTGCCCAAGGCTGAGACCGTCAAGCCGCGCTCGATCAAGGTGCAGGCGAAGTAGCGCTGGAAGTTAGAGGTTGGAAATTGGAAGAGCCGTCCTGGAAGCAGGGCGGCTTTTTTATTTGGATGAATGGTCACACAAGCGCGGCTTTTGTTTTACGAATGACCGGCCACGCCGCTTCGGCGATGATCTCTAAAACCTTCGATACAGCTGCCGCACAAGATTGGCTTCAACTGGCAAGCGGTGCTAAACTGAGTGTGCCCGCACGATACCACACTTTGATGTAAGCGAAGATATTGCCCATGCTCCCTCACGATTTCGACCTCACCGCCGCCCAGCTGCAAGCCCTGTCCAGCCGCGAAGCGATCGTTGCGTTCTGCGCGCAGCTAGGCTATAACACCGAGGCGCGCTTGCGACAGACTTCGGCGGCGCTGGGCTTTTCCGACGTGCTGGCGCACGAGGTGACGCACGTCGAGCGGGTGGCCGACCACGAGAACGGCAACTTGCAGGTGTATCTGCTGGAGATGAAGCACGTCACCGTGGCGCTGACGCAGGCGTTAGCACGCGCCTTGCGCAATCGGGCGGGGAACTTCTTGCTGGTGCTCACCGCCGATTATGAGCGCATCGATTTCGTGCTGATGGATCTGGTGCGGCCGGAAGGATCATCTGGTGGCATCGGGTTGAAGGCGGCGTTCCTGCGCCCGCGCACGTTGACCATCGAACGGCGCAATCCGTCGTTGGTGGATGTGCGCGTGCTGCGGCGCTTCTCGTACACCGAGAGCGACACGGATTATCAACTCGATAAGATCCGCTCGGCGTATGGCGTGGCCGAATGGAGCGAGCCGTTCTTCAACAATCGCGCGCTGTTCTCCGATTACTACCTCAACGAGCGGCTGCCGCAATTGCCGGAATGGCAGGCCGATGCCGCGCCCGCGTTCCGCGCGCTGTCGAAGCTGCTGGCCGATGCACGCGAGAAGTTCGCGAGGAAGCGTGAGGCGGAGTTGCGCACGCTGTTGTATCAGCCGCTCTTCGCGGCGTTGGGTTGGAAGGCTGTCAACGGACGTAAAGCGGACAAACGGATAGGAATGGACACAAACACGGACACGCTTCGCGGGACGGAAACGGACGAAATCGGGCGCGTGGACTATGTGTTGATTGCGCCCGACGGATCGCGGGTGCCGTGCCTGACGTATGTGTGGGATCGCTATCTGGACGGGCCGGACGAGACGCGCGACGTGGAAACGCCGCGCGAGAATCCGGCGCAGACCGTCGTGGGGCTGCTCGATCGCAGTCACGATTTCAATCGTGCGGTAACGACTGAAGTCGTCACTACGGACTGTAGTCACGATTTCAATCGTGCAGCAACGACTGAAGTCGTCACTACGGACTGGGCTACGGACTGGGCCATCGTGACGAATGGCAAGGTGTGGCGCTTGTATTCGGCGCGGGCGCATTCGCGGGCGACGAATTATTACGAGATCGATCTGGAAGAGACGCTGGCAAGTCCCGAGGTGGATGTGGCGTTCCGGTATTTTTGGTTGTTCTTCCGCGCGTCGGCCGTCACTGCGAGCGCTTCTCAGCGAAGCAGTCTCCCTGACCGTCAGGGGATTGCGGCCCATGCCCGACGCGAAGCGTCGGTGGGCCGCCAGGCGTCGTCCCACGGGGAGGCTCCGCACTCGCGTCCTTCGACTCCCGCTTCGTCCTTCGACTCCGCTACGCTCCGCTCAGGAGGCTCAGCGTCCGCTCAGGATGCTCCTCGCAATGACGCAGTCTACGCCTGGCGCATTACGGGTTGGAATTCTACAAGCGCGCGGGTGTGGTGCGTGACGAGTTTGAAGAAGGCCGCGAAGCCGCGCTGATCGGCATCTTCAAGAGCCGCTACCTCAAGCGGTTTGAATCCAGCGTTGACGCGTTTCGCATCAGCGTGCGGCGCGCACTGGCCTTCGTCAAGACCTTTGAAGAATTCGTGCTGGACGGCAAAGTGCTGGACAGCCGATCGTTCGAGAAGGCGATGCGCTTTCTGGCACGTGAAGACGAAGAAGACGATGCTACGCCCACCTCGCTGGCCGAAGACTTCAACGAGAACGACGAAGCGCGCGCCTTCCTCGCCGATCTACTCCCGCTCGATCCGGCGGCCTACGATTTGCGGCGTCTGCACCACGATTTGCAGCACGATGTCGAAGCCCTCACCGACATCTGGCACCTCATCAAAGACATGCGCGCCGACGCCGATAAGAAGCTGGCGAAACTCAAGGAATTGCTGAGCGGCGAACTGCGCGATAAGAAGGTGCTGTTGTTCACTTACTATAAGGATACCGCGCGTTACCTCTATCGTGAACTAGGCGAAGAGCACGGCGTTAAGTGGCGCAAGTCGATCGGCGATCCCGCGATCCGGCGGATGGACAGCGGCGCATCCACCAAAGATCGCGGCAAATTGATTCAGGCTTTCTCGCCACACTCCAATGGCAAGCCGGAGATCGCCGGCACGCCCGATGAAGTGGATGTGATGATCTCGACAGATGTCTTGTCCGAAGGGCAGAACTTGCAGGATTGCGGCATCATCATCAACTACGATTTGCACTGGAATCCCACGCGTATGGTGCAGCGCGCTGGCCGCATCGATCGCATCGGCTCGGCGCACGAGCAGATTGCCATCTACAACATGTTCCCCGACGCAGGGCTGGAAGAACTGCTGGGCATCGTCGAAAGCCTGAGCCGCAAGATTGCCAACATCGACGCGACGGGCTTCCTTGATGCGAGTGTGCTGGGTGAGACGGTGCATCCTCGTAACTTTAATACATTGCGCCGCATCCGTGATGAAGACGGTGCGGTCATCGAAGAGCAGGAGCAGTTCGTGGAACTGGCCTCCAGCGAATTCATGTTACAGCAACTCAAGTCGGTATTGACCAGTGGCGCGAAAGATCGCCTTGACGCGCTGCCCGACGGCATCCACTCAGGCTTGCAGCGCAGCGCCTATCGCGGCCTGTTCTTCTACTTCACCGCGCCTGACTCGAATCCTTCGACTGCGCTGCGCACGCACCCTGAGCGGAATCCCGAAAGGATGGAGTCGAAGGGCGCGCGCGGCTCCGCTCAGGATGCCGTGCAGCATTTCTGGCGCTACTACGATCTACAAACGCAGCAGATTCTGGACAATCGCTTCTTGATTGCCAACCTCATCGCCTGTGCGCCGGACACGCCGCGCGTGATCGGCGAAGCGGACGTGTTTGCCATTCAGGCCAAAGTTCAGCAGCACATCTTCGACAGCGTCCAGGCGCAGGCCGCGGCTGAAGCCGCTCCGACGATCGTCGAGCCGATTCAGCAGACGGTCGCTGCCGTGCTGCGCGAGCATCTCAACAATCCGGCCTTGAAGCGTAGCGAGGTCCGCGCGGTGCTGCGGATCCTCAGCCTGCCCATGACGCGGGTGATGCTCAATCGCGTGAAGGCGGCGTATCAGGCGTATCAAACGAACGAGGATGTGAAGCAGTTGCTTGAGGCGCTGCAAGGTGATTTGAGTGAGCCGGAATCGACAACGGATCAACCTCCCCTCCGTGCGCTGCAGCTAACGATGGACGATCTCCATCTGGTTTGCTGGGAATATGTGTGGTCGTAGCCGCTATGGCCCAGATCGCCATATCCGCCTGCGTGTACGCCAAATGATGGCGGGCTGATTTTTACTCGTCAATCTGGAGAGGGCCATCAGAGGTTAGAAGGTGGAAGCAGCGAGAGCCGTCCCGATTGGGACGGCTCTTTTGTTTTTGGCGACTCTGTACTAGAATCAACGCAGAGGTGACACCTATGCGTATCACGGATATGAACTGGCAGCAGGTTGAAGAATATTTGCGGCACGACGATCGCGCCGTCGTGCCCCTGGGCTCTACCGAGCAGCACGCCTATTTGAGTCTCAGCACCGATAGCATTCTGGCGGAACGGATCGCGTTGGAAGCGGCCGAGCCGTTGGGGGTGGCCGTCTTCCCGATCGTGTCGTACGGCATCGCGCCGCATTTCATGGCCTACCCCGGCACCGTCTCGCTGCGCGTCAGCACCTACATCGAAATCGTGCGCGATATTCTCGACAGCCTGGCGCGGCACGGCTTCAAACGCATCGTCATGGTCAATGGGCATGGCGGCAACACGCCGGCGCAAAGCATCTGCGGTGAATTTTTGCGCGAACATCCCAAAGTGCGTCTCAAGTGGCATGATTGGTGGCATGCCCCGCTTGCCTGGGCCAAGGTGCAAGCGATCGATCCGGTGGCACTGCACGCTTCCTGGATGGAAGATTTTCCGTGGACGCGTTTGCCGAAGGTGGTGATGCCCGAACGGCCCAAGCCGCCGGTCGATGTGGCGCATGTGCGGCAGCTCAACCCGATCGAAGCCCGCGCCTATCTGGGCGATGGCAACTACGGCGGCGTATATCAACGCAGCGATCGAGACATGCTGGCGCTATGGGAGGTGGGCGTAGAGGAGACCCGCACGGTGATTGACGAGGGCTGGGCGTAAAAAACCGGCCAGGGTTCTAAACCCTGGCCGGTTTTCTTTCACATGAACGACGCGTTGATCTTGTCGAGCACCTCGCGCGACAGAGAAATTATTCCTCGGGCGGATGCAAACCCGCACTAGCCGTTGAACCACCTTGCGACACGGGCTGAATGTGGTCGATCGTCAAACGGATACCGCTGTTCGTCTCGCCCGTCAGGCAATAGGTGCACCGCCCTTGATCCAGATCGCGAAGGCGTGTCCGAAGTTCTTCGGGAACGTAATGCGCCATACAGTCAGGCCGCCATGACAGCGTGGCCGCGCCAGCGCAAAAGCGCCACAGCGTGCGCTTTACGCAGCAGGAAGCGATCGGCTTCAACCCGCAAGCGGCTTAATTCCAGGCGCTCTGCTTCAGCCAGAAGCCCCGCTTGATTCTTGTCCAGCAATTCTTCGTGGCGGACCATGTCAGCCGCGGGTCTCTGGCCGTGGGCGATGCGCCACAGCGTCTGATCATCAAGACGATCCAGCGCCGCCAGATCAGCCTGAAATTCAGCCGGCACATCTTCCCAACCAGGCGGACTGCCTGCTTCCAGCGCGCGCAACGCGATCTCCTCAAACGAGCGGCGTGTGACACGCGCTGTTTCTGACAGGCGGCGATACAGCGTTTCCGGCAATTGCAGTGTGACAGTTTGCGAGATCATGGCCTGTTACTCCCCTGTTGCGCTTTGGTGTGTCCGAACGCCTGAACGCCTACATGAACGCCGCGTTGATCTTATCGAGCGCCTCGCGCGGGGGGCGCAGTTTTTCGGGCGGCAGATGCACCAGCGGCGTATCGACCAGGCGCTGCTGCTCCACCAGATTGGGCCGCGCTTCGTTGAAGTAGATCAAGCCGGTGATGAACTGCTGATTGTCACGCGCTTCTTCCAGGATGCGCATGGCGGAATATTTGTCGCGCGGCTCGTAGTCGATGCCCAATTTCCTCAATTGAATGATTGAGCCATCGTGCATGACCACGTCCTTCACTTCGCCCTCGTCGTATTCCACCATGATCTCTTCGGCGGGCATCACGTAGCGCACTTCATGCAGCGCCTCTTCGTGCTCTTTGCCCCAGGTGTAACCCTTGGTGGAAAGATCCGAGTTGTTGAAGGTGACGCACGGGCTGATGATGTCCAGCACGGCGATGCCTTTGTAGCTCAGCGCGGCTTTCAGCAGCTGCTGCACTTGCTTGGGGTCGCCGGCAAACGATCGGGCCACGAAACCCGCGCCGGACGCGATCGCTTCCAGGCACAGATCGATCGGCGGCAGCTCGTTCTTGCCCGCGTACTTCAACTCCTGGCCGATGTCGGCGGTGGCCGAGAATTGGCCCTTGGTCAAACCGTACACGCCGTTATTCTCGATGATATACACCATCTCGACGTTGCGGCGCAGCATGTGCTTGAACTGGCCGAAGCCGATGCTGCCCGTGTCGCCGTCGCCGCTGACGCCCAGGCCGATCAAATCGCGATTGACCATCAACGCGCCCGTGGCCAGCGAAGGCATGCGGCCATGCAGGCCGTTGATGCTGTGCGAACGGCCCAGAAAATAGGCCGGGCTTTTGCTGGAGCAGCCGATGCCGCTGAACTTGGCGAGGCGATGCGGCGGCAGTGACAGGTCATACGCCACCGCGATGATCTGACTGGCGATCGAGTCGTGACCGCAGCCGTTGCACAGCGTGGAGGGCGCACCTTTATAATCGGCTTTGCCGAGGCCGACCAGATTAACATTCGCAGGTTTGCTAGGGATTGCTGTTGTTGCCATATCGTTTAGTCCTCTTTTACAAGTCTCCGGGCTTCAGACCGGTCGCTTTGGCGATGCGTGGGCCGATCTCCTCATTATAAGGAAATATTCAATTGTCCCGGCGTGGCTTCATCGTGTTCGAGCCGATCAGCCAACACGCGTAGCGCCAACGCTTCAGCTTTGGCAATCGCTTTGCGTTCGGTGCGACCAGACGCCAGAGCGCCAGGAATTTCCAATACTTCGGCTAGCCAACGGCCGTCTGTTTCTTGTTCGGATTCGATCGTGAATTTCATGATCGCCACCTCTGATCGAGCAAGTGAGTAGGGTATAACCCGTAGGTGCAAAACTAACATATAAATGCCAGCTGGCACATTGAATTTTGGCCGAAAAAACAGGCGAAATCTTTGCTTATATGTTAATTTTGCACCTGTTGGGTATAACGCAAAACTGTTGGGTGGGCATACCGCCCGGCCACGCTCGCGCTGGATGGCACATCCGGCACCACCAGACGCTGGATGTGCCATCCAGCGCGAGCGTATCCACAAGTCACCAACACTTTTGCGTTATACTCAAGTGAGTAACTTGCGCTACGCTATCGTTCCTGTTCCAGAATCGATTCCATAATCCAGCGCGCGCTGAGCGGCAAGCCATCACACTTCGCCAGCGAGACCACCCGCGTGGCGTATTCGGGCGCGTGCAGTTGAATCAACGAATGCATTTGTCCGTCGTAATTGTTCTCCACCACATACACCCGCGGATGCTTCGTGATGAATTCGATCAGCGTGTCCTCCAGGGGCAGCGCGCGGATGCGCAAGTACGAGGTCTTCACGCCGGTCTTCGCCAACCGATCGCGCGCTTCCTGGATTGCCGGATCGTTCGTGCCATATGAGACGATACCAATCTCGGCACCTGCGGCCGCGTCGATGACGGGTGCAGGCGCCAGTGTACGCGCCGTGTCATGCTTGCGGTTTAAGCGATCCAAATTCTTCACCCAATCTTCGGCCCGTTCGCTGTAACCGGCCGCCTCGTCGTGGCCTGTGCCGCGCGTGAAATAGGCGGCTTGGGGATGATTGGTGCCGGGCAAGGTGCGCCAACCGACACCATCGCCATCAACATCAGCATAGCGTTTCCAATTCTTCACCTTAGCGAGTTCTTCAGCCGATAGAACCTTGCCGCGATCCAGCGGCCTTTCAGGATACTTAAAAGGCTCGGTCGGCCACAGGTTCATGCCCAGATCGAGATCGGTCAGCACGAAGACGGGGGTCTGCAACCGCTCGGCCAGATCGAACGACGTCGTGCCGTATTCAAAACATTCTTGGATGTTGGCGGGCAGTAATACAATGTGGCGGCAGTCGCCGTGGCCTAGGTAGTAAATCTTCAGCACATCACCTTGCGAGGTGCGGGTGGGCAAGCCCGTCGAGGGGCCCATGCGCTGCACGTCCCAGATCACGGCGGGGATTTCGGCAAAGTAAGCATAGCCCGTAAACTCGGCCATCAACGAGAGGCCGGGGCCGGAGGTGGACGTCATCGAGCGGGCGCCGGCCCACCCTGCGCCGACCACCATCCCGATCGCGGCGAGTTCGTCTTCGGCCTGAATGATGGCGTAGGTGTGCTTGCCATCGGCGTCTGTGCGATAGACCGGCAGGAACTCATTCAATTCATCGGCCAGCGAAGTCGCCGGCGTGATGGGATACCACGCGATGAACTGCACGCCGCCGAAGATGGCGCCCAACGCCGACGCGGTGTTGCCGTCGATCAAGAAGGTGCCCTCGGTCTTGTTCATGCGTTCCACGCGGAAGGGATCGGTCTTGGTGAGGTTGGCGTTTGACCATTCACACGCCGCCTTAACGACGTTCAGGTTCAGATCGACGGCTTTGCGCTTGCCGTTGAAGTGGAACATCAACGCCGCTTCGATCTCGCTCATGTCGATGTCGAGCAGGCACATGAGGAGGCCGACGTAAACCATATTGGCGACGTAGGGCCGCAGCTTGGCATCGGCGCCCGACTTGCGCACAAGTTCGTTGATGGGCATGGGATAGAACGTCACGTCGTCGCGCTTGATGGGGAGCGGTTCGTCGATCGGGTATAGGCAGATGCCGCCCGATTCCAGTTTCTGGATGTCCTCGGCAATCGTCGCCTTGTTCATCGCCACCAAAATCTCGGCGCGCTCGCGGCGGGCGATGTAGCCGTCTTTGCTGACGCGGATGGTGAACCAGGTGGGCAAGCCCTGAATGTTGGAGGGGAACAGGTTCTTGCCGCTGGCCGGGACGCCCATCTTGTGAATGGCGCGGATCAGCGTGTTGTTGGCGGTCTGGCTGCCGGAACCGTTAACCGTGGCGACCGTGATGGAGAAGTCGTTGACAATCGGCGCGCGATCAGCAGCGGGGCCAGACTGGGGTTGGGTCTGGGGTGCTTCCATGGGTGTGACCTCGCTTGATAAAATGAACTTCGCAGGGTGGCGAAGTTCGAATGTAAAAGTATTGTACCATAGGAAGAAAAAGCACTCCGCTGCGATTACTTCGACACGAAGTACAGATTCCATTCTATCAGAAAGCCCGCCTCTAAAGTCACTTTAGCACGGTGATTGTTTGCGCAAACTTGTAACTACTCTGATAGAATTCCTTGATCCGAATTTGGTCTTCTGGCCCATTTAGATTTAGCTCATTCTGCCATCTATCCGGTCCCGCATTTGCAACCACATGCCCCAATCTTCCCTTGGCTTTTTCAATATCAATTTTACAATTCCAAGTCATGAATGCTACCTTGCATTCTTTTCCATAAAAGCAGATATAGAAGCAATATCGGCGGTCCTGAATGTCATAACCAATGTATCTGACCTGGTCAAGGTTACCGCTAGTAAGGGTTCGCTGAGATTGATCATCGACAGATTTGATGACCTCATTCATCATCGTAAGAAGGATGTGAAGTCTAGTATAATCAAGCAATTCTTCAATCTTTCCGATCTCGGCATGGCTTAAAAACATCTCGTGAAATTCATTGACGATCTCTTCACGCCAGGAGAGCAGCCGCGGCGGCTTCGGCGGGGGACCTTGTAAGAATTTGATAAACTGCTCAATAAGATACTTCGACCTATCGTGGATAGCTGCCCCAGATTTCAAATCAAGCCACTTTGCGATTTGGCGCCAAAGGATACGAATATGTGCATACTCCCTGTCAGGGCTTGTGTATTCAATGCGTGAAAGAAGAACTAATATCCCCGTTCTATTACCTTTTTCAATCTCCAAGATGTCTCGATATTTCTTCAATTGACCCTCCCCCAATCCTGCTGAGACTTTGACCTCTACAAAGATCAGATAATCAGGAGCGACAATTGCGATATCCGGTCGTACCCCATTCGGCTGGGTTGCCTGCGTATTGAATTTAATATCTTTAACGTCAACTCCTGAGCTGGCTAAATCCACTTCCATTTTCTCTTTCAGCAAGTCGCGAAGAATTTCTGGTTCGTCCTCTTGTAAATGCCTGAGCAAATGGACAAACGCTTCAGTCGTAAAATTTTCTTCATTTCGTCTTGCCCATTTACGGAGATTCATCAGAAGATTGTTGTCCTCAATGCTCATAAGATTACTCTCCAATGCTGAATGAGAAATAAGCCAAGTCGCCCAACGTATTAAGGATTGATGTGGCGCGGGTCAACCAACAAGCCCGAGTTGGAGCGGATGAAAGCCGCCGCATGATCTTGAGTTGAACTAAGCCGGTGGAGGCGCGTCGTTTTGGGCATCTTGCATCCTGCCTCTTGCCGCTTTACTGCGGCACCTGCACGAAAGCGAGTTCGTCGCCGACTTTCTGCACCTGGAAGATGTAGATGCGTTGATCTTTGAGGTCGCCGTTTACGTCGTCACTTGCGTTGATAACGGTGATAACGCTACGCGATGCGCCGCGCAATTTCTTCCAACACCGCAAAGATGGTGCGCGGCTCATCAGAGAAAACCTGGCCTTCGCCACCGTCGTGCCGATGACAGGGAAACCCTGGCAGGCGCGGATAGTGCGGAGTATTATCCCAACGGCACAGCAAGCTGTTATCAGCGGCCATCCATTGGTAGGCGTAGGTGATGACTTCAAGATTGCCGCTGCTCCCGCGCTGGACGTATTCGGCAAACTCCAGACGTTGCTCATTGGCCAAGGTGAGCCGCGCCCGAAAGTAGCCGTTGACAGCGGTTTGCCAGCGATCTACAAAATCGACCGTGGCAATGAGCGTATCTGAAAGTAGACGGTCTTCAACCGAATCAAAATAGGCGGCGGGTTCCATACGTCTCAGGCCTCCAACAGCTTGAGGCGCGCTTGCAGGAATTGCCGCGCCTGCGCGAGTGAAGCCCATTCGGTGAAGTCAAAACTGTCTGGCGTTTGCCCGGCCTGCCAGCGGCGCAAAAAGTCTTCCGAACTTTCGCGGTATTGCCGCTCAAAAACGATCAAGCGTTGGGCCAGTTGGTCAATTTGGTGCTGGCATTCCAGGGATTCACGCTGGAGCAACTTGTTCAATTGTTGGTCAAGAAAGCGGCTATCCAGCCCTCGCCGATAGAGTTCAGCTAAGTTGGCAAGTTTTTCGGCGATAGTCATCGTATTTCTCCTTCAGTCACCTCTATGCTGGGAAGAAGCAAGCGGCTGAAGACATGCAGATATGAGTTCAAACAGATTGCATCCTGCCTCTCGCTTCTTTATTGCGGCACTTGCACGAAGGCCAGCTCATCGCCGACTTTCTGCACTTGGAAGACGTAGATGCGTTGATCTTTGAGGTCGCCGCTGGCGTCGTAGGCGATCTGGCCGATCAGGGTTTTGAGATCGATCGAATGCAGGGCGTTCTCCACTTGCTTCGCCTCGATCGAGTTGGCTTTCTTGACGGCTTCGCCCAGCGCGTTCATCGCGCTGTAGCCGTTGATGCTGTACGTCTCGGGATTGCGATTCTCGACCGCTTGGTACGCGGCGATCCAGGTTTTGTCGGCCACGGCGCTGGGCGCGGGCGCAAAGCTGCTGACGTAGATGTCTTTGGCCGTGCCATCGCTTTCGTCGATGGTCGCGCTGAGGAACGCGCCATCGCTGGCCATGAAGGGCACCGTCACACCCGCTTTCACCAGCGCGTTGCGCAAGTACGGCGTCTCGACTTCGTAGCCCGCGTAGAAAATCGCGTCGGGAGCAGCGGCCTTAAGCTGCTGCACTTCGGTGATGTATTCGCTCTGCTCGACTTTGACCTGGATGTTCGTCGCAACTTTCGCGCCGAGTTTGCCCAGCTCATCGCCGAGGGACTTGGCCAGACCGATGCCATACGGATCGTCGTTGTGCACCACGGCCACATTCTTCGCGCTGAGCTTATTGACCAAAAACGCCGCATCGACTTTGGCCTGCGCCGCATCGTTGGCATTGACACGGAAGAAATTGGTGTAACCTTTTTGCGTCAAACCCATCTCGCTGGAGGTGGGCGTCATGATCACGATCGGCAGGTCTTTGTAGATGTCCATTGCTGCAATCGTCTGTCCGCTGTTGTAATGACCGATCACACCCAGCACACGCTTGCCGGCCGCGATGTCGGCTTTGACTTGATTGGCCAAGGATACCGCGACATCGCTGTCGCTTTCGTCATCCAACGGCACGATCACGACTTTATAGCCCAGCAACCCGCCCGATCGATTGAACTCTTCCGCCGCGAGGCGCGCGCCGCCCAAAACGGTCTGACCACCGTTGGCCTGAAAGCCGGACAACGGCGCGGCGACGTAAACCGTCAGATCGCCTTTGGTCGGTTCACTCGATCCGCCGCAAGCCGCGAGCAGCAGTGAAACCACAACAGCCAGCAAAATGAAACGCGAAAGTTTGTGGGGCATGATTGACCTCGTAATACCTCACCTCGGCGTTCTGCTCCCCCTCTCTCGACATGTGCCTTTCATGTCGGGAGAGGGGGTTGGGGGGTGAGGCTTTTTTCCATCACGTAGGCGTCTTCGCCATCTTCGTAGTAGCGCCGCCACGTGTCGACAATGTCATAGTTCAGTTTGCGATACAGCTGCAGCGCGGGCAGATTGCTCTGCCGCACCATCAATTGAAGGCGCGGCAAAGCCGATCGGGTTTCCACTTCCCGCAGCAGCCGTTCGCCAATACCGCGCCGTTGATAATCCGGATCGACCGCAATCGTGACGATGATCGTGTGCCCTTCGCTGCGGCGTTGATCGCCCGCGATGAACCCGATCAGCCGATCAGCGCTCAGCGCTTTCAGCGCGATGACACTGCGCGACATGCACAGCGCGAAGAACTCATACCACGCATAGGCATCGATCGGTTTGAAGCTGCGCCGATCGAGCTGGGTCAGCTTCCGCACGTCGCGCCACCCGGCGCGCTCGATCTGAAGACCTGTCAGGTTTCTACCAGTTCCGGTATCGGCGGGCATCATTATTCCAGTGTTCCGGCGATCAAGCACTCAGGGATCGTGAAACCTGACAGGTCTCGCGCGGCCTACTTGCTAATCGCCGCGCCGACCATGCCCGCCAGCGATTGCGCCGCCGTCGAGAGTTCCAACGGGAGGATGTACTTGGTCGACGGGCTGCTGCCGATCGTTTTAAGCGTTTCGAAGTATTGCAGCGTCATCGTCTTGGCATCGACGGTCTTGGCCGTCTCGAAAATTTTGTCGAGCGCGACGGCGAACCCTTCGGCGACCAGCACTTGTGCGGCGCGTTGGCCTTCGGCTTCCAGAATCGCGGACTGTTTCTTGCCTTCCGCCGAAAGGATCGCCGCTTGCTTGTTGCCTTCGGCGACGGTGACCGCTGCTTCGCGTGTTCCCAGCGCTTCGGTCACCACGGCGCGGCGCGTGCGTTCGGCGCTCATCTGGCGCGTCATTGCGTCGAGGATTTCGCGCGGCGGCACGATCTCGCGGATTTCCACCGCGGTCACTTTCACACCCCACCGCTCGGTGGTTTCGTCGAGCTTGGTGCGCAAGACCTGATTGATATGTTCGCGCTGCGCGAGCACATCATCGAGGGCAATGTCGCCGACCACCGCGCGCAGCGTCGTGGTCGCAATACCCAACGCCGCCTGCCGGAAGTTATTGACTTCCAACACGCTCTTGACCGCATCGTTGACCTGCCAATAAATCAGGAAGTCGATGCCAATCGACGCATTGTCTTTGGTGATGTTGGTCTGGTGCGGCACTTCGCGTACTTCTTCGCGCAAATCAACCGT
>Ga0182021_10005558_pt1 | contig 14946 bp, 16 predicted proteins | sample 612E3MmetaG_FD_120493 | JGI IMG/M metagenome (GOLD analysis project Ga0182021, IMG submission 120493) | Permafrost microbial communities from Stordalen Mire, Sweden - 612E3M metaG (Illumina Assembly) | ecosystem: Environmental > Terrestrial > Soil > Wetlands > Permafrost | place: Sweden... | reverse complement strand
TCCTGCAGGGCCCTTAAAAGCTTTCCCTGGAGGCTGTAGGGGATATCGCCGACCTCGTCCAAAAACAGGGTCCCCTCATTTGCAAGCTCAAACATGCCGGGTTTCCCCTGTTTTTTTGCACCCGTAAAAGCGCCGTAATCGTAACCGAAGAGTTCGGATTCAAGAAGCGTTTCAGGAATTGCCCCGGAATTCACCTTGATGAGCGGGCCCTTTGAGCGCTGGCTTTGCTGATGTATGGCATTCGCAATCACTTCCTTGCCCGCGCCCGATTCGCCGGTGATCAAAACCGATACATCGAAACTGGCGACACGCGCCACGATTTCCATCAGTCGTTTCGTCGATTCGCTGTGAGCGACTATATCGACGTTCTTCATCTGCTCAAGCTCGGCGGCATATAATTCATTCAGCCGCTGCGTTTTTTCGAGTAACTGCTTCAAATAGAGTATTTCCGTTATATCTCTGATATTGGCGACAACCCGCCTGATCTCGCCGTCTTCACCCCATATGGGTATGGCCGTCGCCATTATCTTCTGACCGATCTTCTCCCCTCTGAGCATCTCCAGCATGATTGTCACTTTCTTTCTTTCCCTGATTGCCGCCATTGCTGAAGATTCCGTGTACCATTTATGATCCACGAGGTCCTTAGCGCACTTTCCTACGGCGAATTCCCTCTGAATTCCCGCAATACGCTCCCACGCACTATTTACCCTCAGGATAACCCCCTGCCCGTCGGTTATGAAAAGGCCGTCGTGGGATGCCTCAATGATATCTTCCAATTCGCAAAAATCACATCTATGCACGGCCTGATGAGATTCGTCACCCGTAACTAATTTCAGATTATCTGCCTTTTTTGTTTTTGATGTAGGTTTCGACACTTTCTTCTTCCTGAAAACTTTCTTTTGTCATAACATAGTAACACAAGGCTTCGATGTCAACAGTATTTTAGACGGCATCCCGGCAATGATCTCAGGGCCTTATTACGGGCATCCAGCATGCCGACATGATCACTTTTTATATTCCGCATCTATGGTAATCGAAATGCCCCCGCGGACGGCGAAATCCGCCGTTACCTTGCACCACCGGGGCTTGAGCGCGGAGATCAGGTCGTCAAGAATCACGTTGGCCACATGCTCATGAAACACCCCTTCGTCACGGTAAGACCAGAGATACAATTTCAGGGACTTGGATTCTACAATCTTTTTGTCCGCTATGTACTGGATGGTCAGTCTCGCAAAATCCGGCTGCCCCGTCGCCGGACAGACGCATGTAAACTCCTCCGTCTTTAGCGTTACAATGTAATCCCTTCCCGGATGATGGTTGGGGAAGGTCTCCAGCTTCTTTGTGGGTTTGGCGTCGCGCCTGAGTAAAGTCAGCCCATCAAGGTCGGATTTTTGCGTCTTCTTTGTCATTCAGGCATTTCTCCCCTTTCAATCTCTTACGCAATTATTTTCTGCACACCGGCATAGAAGAAATAACATGCAAAGAGGATTAATACAACTGCGCATGTTCCCATCACCCATCTGTAAAAACCATCAGTGAAAAGATGCCTGCCCTTCCCCACCGCCGCAGAAACCGCTGAATACCAGACAAAGTCTGCGAGAATATGTCCCGTGAAGAAAAATATCAGGCCGGCTATGCCGAAACTCCAGCTATAGATGACGTAGCCAAATCCTATTGTCGCCCACCAGACAATCCAGTAGGGATTGGCTATGCTCAGGATCGCGCCATTCTTTATGAGAGAGCCGCTCTTGGTCTTCCCCGCGTTCAATGATAGCGTCAACGTCGGCAGGGCGCGAAACATGCCTAAAGCCATCCAGAGCAGGATAACGCCGCCTGCTATGGCGACAACGGTAAAGACGTCGCTGCGCTGAAGAAACGGGGCAAGTCCCAGGACAAGCGCGGTAAGCAGGATGATCTCGAGGATGCCGTGACCTGCGATAAGCAAAGGCCCGGCGACGAATCCCCTTTGCGAGCTTTCGCTGATTGTCGCCGTGAGGAGCGGCCCCGGCATCATCGCGCCGGAAAAGGCGATGATAAAAGAAGAGACAAAGATTGTAATAAGTTCCCACACTGTTTATATATGTCCTGTATCAAGAAACATTGCGAGCTTTGAAACATTCACACTTATTATATCATTCCCTTCGGAGCCGAAGGTCTCCGTGTTATATGCGTAGATACCTTCCCCATCCGAGAAGATCCTGCACATGGTCGGCAGACGTTTTTTGAACCAAACGACCTTCGCTATTGACGTCAGTAATCATGACTCTATAATCCCAAGCACGGTGGCCACGTCGGACACTATCCTGAAGGCTCGATCCAAATCAAATACTCTGAAATCATCCACGCGCAATACGGGTTTCAACTGGGAATCGAGCTGCTGTCGAAGTGACGCTAACCGATCCGGGGATACATCTACCGGCTCATTGCCCGGTACAGCGAGCTTTTGTCGTACCATTTCTATTATAGTTGCTTCGAGGGGATTAAACCCGAAATTTCGCACAGCATAGACTATGTCGAAGAAATCCCGGATGGCGACCTCACGTCTCGATAAGGCTGCTCGCAGCTTCTCGGCCATTGCCTCACTCCGGGAAATACACGGTACAGTAAAAGCTCTTACCATCGGTTCGCCCGATATGGGATCGAGAAGAATCGTCCGTGCCTCGCTGGTAGTAAGTATCTGAGTCAGAAGCGGTTCGCGCAAACCCACTTCGATTTTGATAATCTCTTCCTGCTTGCTGATTAGTGATCTGTAGCCGATCACGGCGACATATTGTTTGGAGTTGTTCGCACCGACAGGTGGTTCGAGTACTCGGAATGCGCCCACCATGGTGGGAAGTTTAATTACAGCCTCCTTGAACCCAGCGGCCAAGTTGCGACGCTCGGATCGGGAGGCGGAAAGGGGCGTTGGTATGACGAAGTCCAGATCCTCGCTAAGGCGGTAAAATTCGGCATGGACTTTCGCCAGACATGTCCCGCCTTTGAACACAAGACCACTATCCGCCGCTGCCAGATGGTCCAGCAAGACAGTACAGTAGTAATCTTTCTCAATTAGCCGTGGGAGAAACAAAGTCTGGGAGGCTGTGAAGTTTACGGCCTCCCGAAATAGGACGGTATCTTCGTGCAAACGTATGATTGATGACGTTTCACGTTTGCTCATTCAGGACAACCCCCCAGCGACGGCTGATCTTTCCTCTCTTCGGTCTTGTGGGAATCCACGGAATCATGGCGGTAGATGGCATTAGGATTTTCTCCAGCTTCCGCAATAGTCTCGCCTCCACTCCTTCCATCTCCAGCAGCGCGCCAATACGCCGGGTAGTGCCCTTGTCGCCATAGCGCAGGGTAACGGCAACCAACTCCGCCGCGCTGATACGCTTCGCGGCCAGTTCTCCCCGGATCCAATCATAACCTCGGGGCAGGCTGTTAAACCGGGACCAGTCGTATACCGCGTCCACCAGCGTCCGCACTCGCGAACAGTACACAGCTACCCGTCCTGCCGCCGTCTGTACTTCGCCCGTATCGCCAAGCCGTTCGTCGGCTACCTTGATCAGTGTTAGCTCGACTGCTCCGATGGTCCGCTCACCGGATATCCGGTTGTTGTATGCATAGACCCTGTTCGGCACCTGCTCGTCGAAGCCATAGCGGTTAAAGGCATTTGGTCCGCAAATCTGGTAGCGCCCTTCCCTGTCTTCCATCAGCGTATTCAACGCCAGAATTTCATCGGGACTCCACTTCCCACCCAGTGGCAGCTTACGCGGGACGAGATAAAGACCGCGCCAGACGCGAACGATCCATCCGGCTTTGGATAGCCGACTTAACAGATTGCGCTCCCGGGGCGCTGTCAATTGAAGCGGACTAACCAACTCGCCCGTCCGCACAGTGGTCTGCCCACGCATCTGTAGATATGCGAAGAAGAGTCGTTCGATTTCTCCTAATCCCTTTTTCATGATTGTACTTTATATATAAGATAATCGCCTGTCAAGCGATTATCTTAATAATAGAATACCATGAAATCAGGAAGTCAATTGTCCACTCATCAGGCGCGCTAAGCAGGATGATCTCGAGGATGCCGTGACCTGCGATAAGCAAAGGCCCGGCGATGAATCCCCTTTGCGAGCTTTCGCTGATTGTCGCCGTGAGGAGCGGCCCCGGCATCATCGCGCCGGAAAAGGCGATGATAAAAGAAGAGACAAAGATTGTGATAAGTTCCCACACTGTTTATATACGTCCCGCATCAAAACAAATTGAGAGCTTTGAAAAATTTCTGCTTCTTATGTAGACAGGCGAGAGAGGATGAACTGATTCAATGACACTCTTTCTTCCGCACAGCGGATGGCCAACTCCCGGTGTTTTTCAGGGGGGATTCTCAAGGTGAGATTCCCTTTGAATTTCTTGAGTCCCAGAGGTTTTGGCACCGTTTCACCTTGTTCCCGCATCCACTTGACTGACTCCGCAACCACATATTCAATCTCCCTAAGCGCTTCCTGAATCGTATCCCCGTGGGCGCCCAATGAAGGAAACTCCAGGCATCTGGCTACGTGGCAATGGTCATCCTCGGACCATTCGATCCGGTATGTATATTTCTTAATGTCGTTCTTCATTTGTCTTCGCCTCCATTTTCTCGATGGCTTTCTTTACGTCTCTTACCTGATAGGATTTTGCCATCTTATCAATTTTTTGCAGATTTATCCTCGGATCACCTTTCCAGGGTGTCTTGAAGATGTAATGACTCCCGCGTATCCTCGGGTTACCGAAATATTTCTTACAAATTTTCAGTAACTCAGCAAACAAAACGTTGCGGGGATTATCCAGGTAATCTTTGTCTTTCATGGTTGACATGATAGCGTATATGCTATCGCTTGTCAAGGCGCCTTTGGCTTGGTGCATTTCACTATTAAGGTGTCATATCTACCCCCTCGGTTCACTCGGGGTAAACTCCGGGAGATATCTTGAGATCACCATAAGACAGTCAATATTATCAAGCTAACTCGCAACTGTTCGCATCGAGCTGGCATTCCTTTTCCTTTGATTTCTCTTTAAGACGCGTCGCCCGCCTGGCTTTTGCTTCCCTGTTCCTTCTTTTTTCTTCGTCCGTCTCCAGGATAAGCGGCGGCACTGGCGCGGGTTTGCCATCTTTATCAAGCGCCACGTATGTCATATAGGCGGAAGCCATATGATGTCTCTCACCGATGATGAGATTTTCGGTCTCCACCCGGATACCCACTTCCATGGAGCTTCTTCCTACAAGATTGAGACTGGCTCGCAGGGTTACAAAGTCCCCGATGAATGCAGGACAGTGAAGGTCCATCCGGTCAAACGACGCGGTAACTGCATTCGATCTCGCGTGTCGCATGGCAACGGTCCCGGCAACCGTATCAATGAGCTTCATGATGACGCCGCCGTGAACGTTCCCGGCAGGATTTGCGTCCTGGGGGTTCATTACCTGGGCCATGACGGTGCTACTGTCTCTAACTCGTTTCCCTTCCATCTTCCCCTCCTCATAAAATTCCGAAATAAATGATTTCACGAACTCGTCCTATTATTGGACTCAGCCATGATTAATATTATCATTTGAGATTATTTTTCAGTCAAGACCCGGATAGTCCGTATAACCCTTCGGTCCCGGCGTATAGAAAGTCTGTTCATCCCACTTGGCCCAGCCTGCCCCCCGGCGGATGCGCTCCACAAGATCAGGGTTCGATATGAAGGGTTTAGCGAAAGCGACCGCATCGGCAAGACCCTCCCCCAAGACCCGGTTGCCGCTGTCACGATTGAAACGACAGTTGATCACCATTGTGCCTTTGTAACGCGGTCGAAAATGTTTTGCGATCTCCTTCACCGCATAGGGCACATTATCCACAGGGACCATGGGCTCAATAAGATGGGCGTAAGCGAGATTCCGGTAATCGTTCAATCGTTCCACGACATACTCAAAGGTCGGGATGGTATCCTTGTCAATTATGACGCCCAGGAAACCATGCGCCGACGGATTCAACCGAATTCCCACTCTTTCAAACCCGATGGCTCCACCCACGGCGTCCAGCGTTTCGAAGAAGAAGCGCGCCTTGTCTTCGTGGCTACCGCCATATTCGTCCGTACGTACATTGGAACAGTTGGTGAAGAATTGATGGAAAAGATACCCATTGGCCGAATGGATTTCTACACCGTCAAACCCGGCGGTGACCGCATTTTCCGCCGCCTTCTTGAAGTCCTTTGTGATGTCATGAATCTCGTCCACGGTCAGGGCGCGCGGCGTCACGGTATCCTTGAAACCCTCTTGAGTAAAGGATTGGACTTTCGGGTTGATCGCGGAAGGCGCCACGGGCAACTCACCGCCGTGAAAATCAGGATGGGATATTCGGCCGCAGTGCCAGAGTTGACAGAAGATGTGCCCGTTCTTTTCATGAACGGCGCGGGTGACCTGCTTCCAGCCTTCGACCTGGGCCTGACTATGAATGCCCGGGGTATTGATATAACCGACGCCCTGTTTTGATACCTGGGAGCCCTCGGTTATGATAAGCCCGGCTGCGGCCCGCTGGGAATAGTATTCGGCTATGAGTGGCGTGGGGGCGTTTTCAGGATTGTCTGCACGGCTCCGTGTCATGGGGGACATGAATACGCGATTCGGAAGGTCGTATCGTCCAATCTTTGTAGGCTTCAAAAGAGCATTGTCATTCACTTCTTAACTCCTTTCAAAATTAGGGTGTCATATCGACCCCCCCGGTTTACTCGGGGTAAACTCTGGGAGATATCTTTTGGTTCTTGCAGTCCATAACATGAAGATATTCAAACTTTATATATTATCGACATCGGCTGAATAAAATGCAAGACACAAAATCAACGTGGCAAATAATATCAAATTAGGTTTTATTGGCGGCTACTTACCAATGATTTTAGGTTTGGAATTGAAGTGAATATTGCCAATTGAAATGGTGACTTATGACGTAGTTGCTCCGGCCCGTAATGAAAAGATCACCGGCGCGAGGAACGAGCATCTGGCGGATCTATTAGTTATGCCTAAACACGATCCAACCATGCCAAATCAAAGAGACATGGTATTGAATTATTTTGGACTTTACTGAATGCATTGAATTCTTGCTCAGGGCAAAAAACGAATCTTAAATCTCTCCAATTAAAATTAAAATCATTTGCGTAGCGCCACTCTCTTTCGTGAGTTGCATCGAATGATTCGTGAATAACATTCACAAAAGGCTGAAGGTCAGATGGAATAAAGTTGTATAGGTGCCTTTCTTGCGGATTATCAGTAAAAGTGGTTTTAGCCCTTAGTAGTGACTCTCGAATATTTAAGCAAGGATTGGCGCCCTTACTAAACAAATAATCTCGGTCAAAGGCCAAGCCGTATTTGACCTTGAATAAATCACGGTGAGCCCTTAGACCTGATAAAGTGCTTTCAGTAAAGCATACGGCACGATTCCGAACGATCCCATCAAGCTTGCCCGTGCTTGGGTTAAATACATATGGACTACTACAGGTACCATACCACCCGATAATTGCCGCCCGCAAGTTTGGTTTGGAGGTTGCACTGTGAATATCCAGAATTGATTGAATTATTCCACTAGCTTCAGCATCCGTACGACCATCATTTTGCCTAATGAGATGGGTTAGCAGGAAAGAGCAATCTGAGCTGTTCTTAGCTAACTCTCTTGCTTCATCGGCATTTGTTTTAGGCATGTCTTCTCCTTAAGGCATAACGTTTGAAATAAGCGGACGGCAAAAAGCGCAGCTGTTTGACGGTCCGGTTGATTGATTTGTTAGAGGTCATTCTTTATTTCTTCAGCTTTGAAGTGATGTATACGATGGCTGTTGCTGAAAATTCAAGAAAGAACTCCGCCTCTTCTTTGCCAATGCCCGAGCTTCCGGTACCGCCGTGCCTTACAAAATCTTTGCTGCTTGCGAAACCATAGGCTTGACTGATTAGGCGCTTGATGTCTGTGTCTAGCTCTGCGCTTTTGATTATTTTACCCAGAGTTCCATTTGGAGCTTCAAGGAGCACCATGAGACAAGACTCAATGGAGTTGATAGATTCCTTGATTGAGTTTTCAAAATCAGGCGAGGAAGCATAAATAAAATTCTTCGCTTTTAGCCACTGCGCTCTGATTGGACTGAGGTTGTCCTCAAGTGCCTCATTGGCTTTTTTCCAGTTTTTTGATGAAGCCACGTGGCGCTGGATGCGCTTCAGCTCAAGCAGAATGTCGGAGTAGATTTCTTGAACATATGCTCTTCGGCTTGCGTAAGTGCTCAGTTCCTGTAGTTTGCAGAACGCCCAGAATACTTCTAACGATTTATGTGGATTGGGGTTCGCATATTTTGACTCTTCAAGGTCAATATAGACTTCGTCGTAAAGTTGCCTGTAACTTCGCGGCTGATCAGATGCCCGGCCATCAGTGACATAGGCAATCATCAGAGTCTGAATTTCTTGAATCTTTGCGCCGAGCTCTAGGGCCCTGTTGCTATCCAATGTCGTGTTTCCTGACTTTTAACAATAATTAAATTGATCCGCATAACACACCTTCGTGGCATCTGACAGAATTGCGTTAATCCCTCTATCTTAAGTTAGCTGTACTCTATCGAGCCGTTTATACGGCATCTTATGCGGATCGGCATAAAATATTTTTGCCACACTGATATGCAATAAAAAACCCCGCTCTCTTTTGAGATACGGGGTTTCAATAATCTCTTCACGGCACCGTCCTTGCAAAAATGGTTCAGATTAGTTGTTAACCTTTTTACGATGGCCTATTTAAATATGCTTCTTTTTGTGCTCCCAATTCTTTGAAAAGTCAAGAGACAAGTGTCATCTATAATCATTTGAGTTGATGGCTAACTACTTACTTCTTAGCCGATAAATATCCTTTGGCAAGGGCTTTGTTGACGTGAAGGACTCCCTTGTTCATGTCCTTCAACGGATAATCTTCCGTAATTGGCGGAAGCTGATCGGCCTTTGCCTGATCTCTGATAACGGAACCGGCAGGGACGTAGCGGCCATCTGGCACTGTGACGCCCATGAGAATGACGCCGGGCTCAATCACACATTTTTTTCCAACGAAGGATTTGAATACGAGGGACTTCATGCCGACGAAGGTATCATCCATGACAACGGCCGGGCCGTGGATCTGCACCTGATGGGCTAAGGAAACGCGGCTTCCCACGTAAACGGCGTATTTCCTGCCGCCGATATCATACAGGTTTTTTTCGACGGGTTTGCTGTTCATCTCCGTTTCCAGGGCGTGGATTACGACGCCGTCCTGGACATTCGAATCGTCGCCGATCGCGAGCGGCTGCCCCTCATCGCCGCGGATGGATGCCATGGGAGAAACCATGATATTCCTGCCGAGGATCACATTGCCGATGACAGCGGCCAGTGGATGCACATACGTGGATGGATCGATAACCGGTTCCGAAACCTTTTTGCAAAAATCCGCAGTGACATTCTTTTCTATCATCTTTGCCTCCGTATTTTATGAGAGCTTCGCAGTGTTGCGAAAATCCAGCAAGTTCTCTTTTATTGCTCCGGCAATTAAACACATGGCTGCCGGATCAAGTCCGGCATGACAATTGGGTATCTTAGCTGGATTCCCGATTCCTCGGGAACGACAGAATTGATATAATCATGTGCCGGAGTAATTATGTTAGATGAGATTTTTCTTTTCACGCACGAGAAGCTCTTCCCATACGGCACTGACAACGGACCGGGTGGTTTCAAGCGGACCTTTGTTGTCTATGACAAAATCCGCATGCGGAATCTTCTCGTCGATAGGCATCTGTGTGTCCAGCCTGCTTTCGGCCTCCTTGCGGCTGTATTCGTTTCTCTCCTGCAGACGTCTGATCTGATCTTCAGCGGCAATATAGACCAGGATGACAACGTCAAACAGATGCTGCATGCTTACTTCTATGAGGAGAGGGACATCGGAAACAACAATGGCGCGAGGATCCATTTCCCGGATATCCTCCATCCTCCGCCGCCACAGATCGAAAACGGCGGGGTGAACGATGCTGTTAAGCCTCAAGAGCTTCTCCTGATCTGTAAAGACAATCTCGCCAAGCTTTTCCCTGTTGATTGTTTCGTCCTCATTCAGAATATCTGTTCCGAAAAACTCTACGATAGCCTTCCATGCCGGTTGCTCAGGCTCTTCTGCAAAGTGCGCAAGCGCATCGAAGTCGATGAGGTAGGCCCCTTTGTCTTCGAACATCTTCGCTACGGTCGATTTTCCTGAGGCGATGCCGCCTGTCAAGCCCACGTTCAGCATATGTTTGTGCCGTCGAGAATCGGGTTGGAATTGAACTTTTTGCATGGTGTCATATCGACTGAAGGGAGATATCTTTTATTTTTACCCACGCGACTAAGATTTCTCGCTACCCCTTCGCGATGCTCAGGGCTTCGGCTCACCGAAATGACAATAGTACCATGGGAAGTTCAGCGCACCTACTGCTCGCTGTTTCTTTTATGGAGAATGCGGAGACCTTCGAGTGTTAGCATCTCATCGACGATGTTTATGCTTTTCGTTTCAGGAGAGATGGTGGTTGCGAGACCGCCCGTCGCTATGACCTTTGGGTCTGACATGACTTCCGCTTTGATGCGGCCGACAAGCCCGTCCACGAGGCCCGCGTAGCCGAACAGTATGCCTGCCTGCATGCTGCTTACTGTATCCTTGCCGACAACGGATTTGGGTCTGGCGATTTCCACCCTCGGTAGTTTTGCCGCCTTGCTGAAGAGCGCCTCACTCGCTATCATGATGCCCGGCGATATGCACCCGCCCATGTACTCACCCTTTTTTGATACATAGTCGAAGGTAGTGGCGGTGCCGAAATCTACGATTATGATATCACCACCGTATTTAGCGTATGCGGCTACGGCGTTGACAATCCTGTCCGCCCCTACTTCCTTCGGATTATCATACAGAATAGGCATTCCCGTTTTGATGCCCGGACCCACGATGAGTGGCTTGACGTTGAAATATTTTTCGCAGAGAGGCTCCAGGATGTTGAGCATCGTGGGAACAACGCACGAGATGATGATGTCCTTGATCTCCCTCGGCCTGATCTTGCTGTTCTTGTAAAGATTGTAGATCAGCATGCCGTATTCATCAACGGTATGATCGACAACGGTCCTGACCCGCCAGTCGTGGACGAGTTGATCCCCGTCGTAGAGACCCAGAACGGTATTGGTATTTCCGACATCTATAACCAGAAGCATATGTCAAACCCTCGCTGCGAAGCATTGCCTGCGATAAAAGGGAGATTAGCCCTTCACCACGGAGGCGTCGCCGGCAATTACCCTTTTTGTCTTTCCATTCTTATCTGAAATTACAAGAGCGCCAAAATCATCAATGCCGAGAACCTTCCCCGACTCTATGCCATTATTGAATATCACCCGCGCCTGCTTTCCGACCATATCGCAGTACGAAAGCCACACATCTTTAATGGAGCCGAACCCCGAGTCCAGGAGCCGGGTATACAGGTCATCGAACTTAGCAAACAAGTCTGCCGCAAGATCAAGGCGTGAGATATTTTGTCCCGCTTCTTCCACAAGGGATGTCGCCGTATTACGGATCGATTCATCAAAATCATTTTTTTTGATGTTGACATTGATGCCGATCCCTACGACGACAAAATCAACGCTGTCTCCTGAAGAAGCGCTCATCTCCGCTAATATGCCGCAAACCTTTTTGCCTCCGATCTGAACGTCATTCGGCCATTTGAGGGTTACGCCTCCGTTGCAATACCCGGACAGGAGATCGGCAACGGCAACACCCGCCATAAGAGTTATCTGAGGGGCATAAACAGGCTCTATAGGCGGCCTCAGGGCTATGGAGGCATAGATATTACAGCCCGGGGGAGACTGCCACTCTCTGTTCAGACGGCCCTTGCCCTTCGTCTGACATTCCGCGATAACGACAGTCCCGTGAGGAGCGCCATCACACGCGAGTCTGAAGAGAACGTCGTTGGTCGACTCGACTTCACTATAAAAGTGGATATTATTTCCTATCCGTTTCCCGAGAAGACGGACAGCAAGGTTTTTCTCATTAAGATCCATTGCGTTGATTAGACCGCCGGCGGCCTATTCGATCTTCAAGGATATATCGGATGCCGGTACCGAATGAGTGAGGGCCCCTACGGATATGAAGTCAACTCCGGTTTCTGCAATCTGCCGCACATTGGCGAGGCTGACATTGCCCGAGGCCTCGAGCGGCACCTTTCCGCCCGCTGCTGCGACGGCCTTTCCCATGTCCTCGACAGACATATTGTCCAGCATGATTACGTCTGCCCGTAACTTTATGGCTTCCTCAAGTTCCTGAAGATTCTTTACCTCAATTTCCACTTTCAACGTATGGGGGAGGCGTTCGCGGACTCCAGCGAGCGCCTGGCGAATGCCGCCTGCAACGGCAATGTGGTTGTCTTTGATAAGGACGCCGTCATAGAGGCCGAATCGGTGGTTATGACCGCCGCCGATCCTCACGGCATACTTGTCAAGATAGCGGAGGCCCGGCGCCGTCTTTCTCGTGTCGAGGATCTTTGCCTTTGTTCCTTTAACCTCATCGACATATCGTCTGGTGAGCGTGGCAATACCGCACATCCTCTGGAGAAAATTGAGTGCAACCCTCTCTGCCGTAAGTATTATGCTGAGATTCCCTGATATCTTTGCGAGACATCCGCCCTTCTCCACGATCTTTCCATCTTTACAGCAGACTTCAAATTGCATGCACGGATCGAGCAGCAGAAAGGTCTCAGCAAATACATCCATGCCCGCTACAACGACAGCAGATTTCGCGAGGGCCACGGCCTTGCCGGCCTCTTCACCCATAAGTACCGCCGCCGTGGTTACATCAATCGCACCTGCGTCTTCTTCAATAGCCGACTGTACTATCTTGCGTATGATGTGCTTTTGTAACATGATGACAAAGATGCTTGGTACATTGATTGATAAATTCGGTTACGTATTTTATGCGACTGTTTGGAAATTTCCATATACTATTGTCATTTCGAGTGTAGCGAGAAATCTTGGCAGAGGGATAAGACTAAAGATATCTCCCTTCGGTCGATATGACACCTTAACTATCACATGATTTACTTAGAAGTTCTTGACGCACTGCCTTTCTAATTCATCTTCTGAAGTCTTTTCATGGCTGCCGTGAGGACGGAATGCTTCTCTCTTACTTCCCTGAATTTTTCTTCTTCCTTTTCCACGACCGCCTTTGAGGCCTTCGCCATGAAATCGCGATTGGCGAGCTTTTTCGAAATCACAGTGAGGTCTTTATCAACCTTGGCCATCTCTTTCTCGAGTCTCTTCATCTCGCCGGTAAAGTCTACCGCGCCTTCGAGGAACACATATATCCGCATGGAGCCGACGACGCCGGTAGCGGCATTCTTGGGCTCTTCTCCATCTGCGGTCATGGTCAATACCTCAAGATTAGCCAGGTTGGTGATATAGCCGCCGCCGATTTCCACGATCGCCCGCGATTCGGGATCGGGTGCGGAGATTGCGACCTTCAATTTGTTTGACGGCGCTATATTCATCTCACCCCTGATGTTTCTGATGGAAGTGATCGTGTCCATGATGGCGCTCATCTGTCTATCTGCGACCGGGTCATCGGAAGCGTCCTCGGGTGCGGGAAATGCACTCACCATGATCGAAGTCCCGTCGCCCACGAGGGTCTGCCAGATCTCCTCCGTAACAAAAGGCATGATAGGATGAAGCATCTTCAGGGAAGACATCATGACCGTATAGAGGGTGTGCTGCGCCGCGCGCCTGTTCTCCGGGTTGCCTTTTCCATAGAGCTCGGGCTTCACGAGCTCCAGGTACCAGTCACAGAGTTCGTGCCAGATAAACCGATAGATGCCTGCTGCCGCATCGTTGAAACGATACTCATCGAGGGATTTGATAACCTCCGAGACTGTTATGTTCAGGCGGTGCTTGATCCATCTGTCGGGAAGGGATTCATCCTCCTTCCTGATCTGCGGCCCGGAAGTCGAGTAATCATCGAGGTTCATGAGGGCAAAGCGCGTCGCGTTCCAGAGCTTGTTTACGAAATGCTTGTAGCCCTCAATCCGCTCCTCGGACATCCTGATATCTCTGCCCTGGGCAGTGAGAGCAACCATGGTAAACCTGAAGGCATCCGCGCCGAACTTATCGATCATCTCGAGAGGATCAATACTGTTCCCCTTTGATTTGCTCATCTTCTCTCCCGCCTCATCGCGCACCAAAGCGTGGAGATAGACGTCCCGGAAAGGAACATCCTTCATCACGTAGAGCCCCATCATCATCATCCGGGCCACCCAGAAGAAGAGTATGTCAAACCCTGTGATGAGAAGCGATGTGGGATAGAATGTTTTCAAGGACTCTGTTTTCTCCGGCCATCCGAGGGTTGAAAAAGGCCAGAGGGCGGAGCTGAACCACGTATCAAGAACATCTTCCTCCTGCCTGAGGCTGCCGCCGCCGCAGCTCGGACATTCAACGGGATCTATGGCGGCGACGATTTCTTTTCCGCAGCTCCCGCAATACCAGACGGGTATCCTGTGGCCCCACCAGATCTGTCTCGATATGCACCAGTCCCTGATGTTGTTCATCCACTCGAAGTACGTGCTTTCCCACATGGAGGGCAGGATTCTTGTCTTCCCCGTTATCACCGCGGCAATCGCCGTCTTCGCCAGGGGTTTTATCTTCACGAACCACTGCGCCGAGACCATGGGCTCGATGTCAGTCCTGCAGCGATAGCACTGCCCGACATTATGACTGTAAGGCTTCTTCCCTAAGAGGTATCCTCCTTTTTCGAGGTCCAGGAGAATATTCTCTCTTGCCTCGTAACGGTCCTGTCCCTGATAGGCGCCGCCGTTTTCATTTATGACGCCGTTGCCATCCATGATGTTTATGATTTCGAGATGATGCCGCTCTGCTATGGCGAAGTCATTCGGATCGGAGGAGGGCGTAAT
>Ga0182021_10005557_pt1 | contig 14946 bp, 12 predicted proteins | sample 612E3MmetaG_FD_120493 | JGI IMG/M metagenome (GOLD analysis project Ga0182021, IMG submission 120493) | Permafrost microbial communities from Stordalen Mire, Sweden - 612E3M metaG (Illumina Assembly) | ecosystem: Environmental > Terrestrial > Soil > Wetlands > Permafrost | place: Sweden... | reverse complement strand
TCTTAGAGCCCGCGAACGCCGGGCACGTCTACCAGTGGATGATGACGGGCATGCCGACTTTGACGTAGTTGTAGAGCGTCTCGGCATCCCTGATGTGCATGCGCACGCAGCCGTGCGAGGCGTGCGTACCGATCGACCAGTCTTCCGGACAGCCGTGGATGCCGACCCCGGGCGCGCTGGTGCCCATCCAGCGTGTCCCCAGCGGGTTGCCTGGGCCGGCCGGAACGGGTTCAAGGCCCTTTGCCCACGGCGAGTCGGGCGGTATCCAGGTTGGGTCCTTGGACATCACGACGATGTGGAACACGCCGTCCGGCGTGGGCCAGGCCGGCTGGCCGGTGGCGACGGGGAACACGAACTTCAGCTTGCCGTAGAGGTAGAAGTAGAGCTTCAGCTTGGTCTGATCGACGACGATGCGGCCGGTGAGGGCGGCCACCACGTCCGGAGCAGCCAGGCTGGTGGGTGTCTCGCTCAACCGCTTTTGCATGGCGCGCACGGCCTTGGCGGTACTGGCGTCGTAGATGCCGGTGCGGGCGCCGTGGTAGAGATGATTGAGCTTCAGCAGCTTCTGCAGCTGCTTGACGTCGGCGCCCACGGCGCCGGGTCCCAGCGTCGCATCGCCGAGCTTCTCCGTGCTGTCCACCAGGAAGGTCTCGTTGTGGGTGGCCACGTGGCCGACCGAGTCGGTGGACGTGCAGGCGATGGTGTGCGTTCCCTCCGACAGCGTGCCGAGGTGCAAGGTGCGCGTGCCGTGCTGGCGGCGGCTGGCGACGGTGGTGCCGTCTACGGCGACCGTGACGCGGGGGGTGCTCACCGGGTCGGCCGTGTACACGCGCACTTGCGGGTCGCTGACGGTCGCGGTGCCCAGCCTGGTCACCGTGAGCGCGGGCGCCTGCGTGTCTACGGTGAGCGTGCGCCTCACGGTGGTGACGTTGCCGGCTTTGTCGGTCGCGTGGATGGGAACGCCGAGGCGCCCGTCCTTCAGCGTAAGCGAGATGCTGTAGCTGCCGTCTGCCCCGGCGGGCACCGAGGCGCCGGTGCCAGAGTCGCCGCTGATGAGCGCGCCCGGCTCGGCGGTGCCGGTGAAGACCACCGGGTTGGCGGTGAGCTCGGCGCCCCGGCGAGGCGAGGAAACGGCGAGCGCCGGAGCTGCAGTGTCGACGTTGAACTGCCAGGTGCGATCCACGTGCCGACGGTACAGGTTGTTGGTGTCGGCCGTGAGGGCGATCACATGTTTGCCGTCCGGCAGCCCGGACCGACGAAGGGTGACGTCATCGCCGTGGTAGACGACGTCGCGTGTCACGTCCTTGTCGTCCAGACGCACGCTGACGCCGCTGAGGCTGTTCAGGCCGCTGACATGCACCTTGACCGTGATGGTGCTGAGAGCCGTGAAGGAGCCTGGAGCAGGGCTCACGGCCAGGATGCGCGGGGCGGTGATGACCTGCCAGGCTGCGGTAACGACCATGGCGACGAGCAGCAGAGCCGCGCCGATGTAGGTATACCGGCGTCCGCGTAAAGGGGGGCGGGGCGCTGTGTAGACAGTGCGTTGTGAGCGGCTGCTCGTGGGATGCATGTCGCTGCGGCTTGTGCTCACGTGCTCCCGAGACCGGTCGACGGTGGCAATAGTGGCCTGCAGGATACTGGAAACCGGGTTCTTTCGCACCTCTTCAGGTAAAGTGCGGCGTGTCATGATCGAAAACCACCCTGACGACTCTTTGCGCGAACTCCTGGACGCCGTCGCCGACGGGCGTCTGAGCGCTGCCGAAGCCGGCAGCCGCCTGGCCGACCTGGGCGTGTGCGCCGTCGGCGACTACGCCCGCCTGGACCTCGGGCGAGCGCGACGCAAGCACGTTCCCGAGATCGTCTACGCGCCGGGCAAGACCATCTCGCAATTGGTGGAGATCGTCGCGGCTTTTGTGCGCGGTCCCGGCGCCGTGCTGTGCAGTAAGACGTCCCCAGAGCAGGCGCAGGCCGTGCTGGATGCGGACGCCGGAGAGGCCGACTACGACGAGCGCTCCCGCGTGCTCGTGGTTCGGGGCGTGGGGTACGTGGCTGCGGCAGAATGCGGTGTTGCCGGAGTACTGGCCGCCGGCACCGGAGACGTTCCGGCGGCAGAAGAGGCGGCTGCCGTCTGCCGCCTCATGGGCGTACGGGTCCACACCGCCTACGATGTCGGCGTCGCCGGCCTGCATCGCCTGGCCGGCCCGCTGAAGACGATGCTGGACGCCGGCGTGTCGGCCCTCGTGGTCGCTGCCGGCATGGAGGGTGCGTTGCCGAGCGTGGTCGCCGGCATGGTGGACGTTCCCGTGATCGGCCTGCCGACGTCCACCGGCTATGGGCTCGGCGGCAACGGCGTTGCGGCGTTGCTCGGCATGCTGCAGACGTGCTCGCCCGGCCTCTCGGTCGTCAATGTCGACAATGGGGTCGGCGCCGGCGCCACGGCCGCGCTCATCGCGCGGCGCGCCGGCGCATGTCGCCCAGAGGCCGGATGAGAACACTGCTGCAGACACACGCGCCGGCCCCAGGCCTTCGTCGTCCGGCGCGCGCTCGCACACTGCGAGCGCCGGCGCGGAGCGCATTCCCGGCGCTCGCCCTTCTGCTGATTGTCGCCATTGCCGCTACAGCGCCGGCCATGGCTCAGACCGCCGCGGCGCCGGCCATGGCTCGGATCGCTGCACCGTCCGTCGCTCACACCCGCTCGCAGGCGAGCCTCGACGCAGCCATCGACCGCATCCTCGCCCGCAACCACCTGGCCGTCAGCACGGTCTCCGTGAGCGTCTGGGACAGGCAGGCGGCCGATCAGGTCTACGCCCGCAATACCACTACGCTGCTGGCGCCGGCCTCCAACGAGAAGCTCGTCACCTCGGCCGCGGCTTTGGGCCGCTGGGGCGGCAACTACCGGTTCAAGACCGAGCTGTACTCCACTGTGCCGGCGCCCGACGCCGACGGTGTGCTGCGCGCCGACCTCTACCTGAAGGGATACGGCGACCCGACGCTGTCGGAGGGCTGGTATCAGCGCAAGGTGCTCCACCTCACCACTTCCGACCTGCAGCATTTCGTCGATGCGTTGAAGGCGCTCGGCGTGACGCGCATCGTGGGCAGTGTCCTCGGTGACGAGAGCCAGTTCGACCAGGTGCGTCTGGTAGCCGGCTGGAAGCCGGGGTTCGCGGATGAATGCGCGCCTCTCTCCGCGCTGACGCTCAACGGCAACTCGCCGCCCGGCCACACGGTCCTGGACCCGGCGCGGTACGCGGCGCAGGAGCTGGTGCACCTGTTGCGCGTCGCCGGCATCGGCGTCACCCACGGCGCGGCGGTGGGTGCCACTCCCGCCACCGCCGCACTTCTGCACACCGAGTACTCGGCGCCGCTCTGGCGCGTGATCAAGGCCATGGACAAGACGAGCGACAACTTCATCGCCGAAATGCTGGTCAAGGGGCTGGGCCGTGACTTCGGCGGCGCGGGCACTACCGCCGCCGGGGTGAAGGTGGCGCGAAGTTACCTGTCGTCGCTCGGTGTGGACGTCGCCCAGACGCGGCTGCGCGACGGCTCTGGGCTCAGCTACAAGGACCGGCTCAGCACTGGGGTCGTGACCCAGCTTCTGAACGCCGTCGAGGACAAGCCGTACTTCAAGTCGTACTGGACGGCGCTGCCGGTCGCCGGCGTGGATGGCACCCTGCGCACGCGCATGAAAGGCACGGCGGCGGCCGGCAAGCTGCACGGCAAGACCGGCACTCTGAACATCGCCAGCAGCCTCTCCGGCTTTGTGACCACCGCCGACGGCCACGACCTGGTATTCAGCATGCTAATGAACGGCCACCCCATCAACGGAACGTCCGCCCACGGTGCGCAGGACGCGATCGGGGCGGCGCTGGCGGCGGCGCGGCTGTAGAGGCGCGCGGACGTGCCCGCCGTGGGGGATCATTTACCGTGAGAGCAGCCGAGTCCGGAGGAGGCCCTCGTTCGGGGTGCTCGACACGTCACCAGCATCCGTTGGCAGTTGCCTCAGTGACCTCCGAGCGTGGGACAGCGGCGAGGATCTGACCGCAGAAGACAAGTCTCGAGTTATGCGAGATTTCTGGGCCTATTTCGGCAGCGTCAGGGTCGAATGGGGCGAAAGCTGGCGGCCTGGACGGCCAGTCGCCGTCAGAGGGCCTGGAAGACGCTCTTCCTCTTTGTACAAGTTCTCGCGCGGGCGAAAAACGTGCGGAAGCGTAGAGTCGCAGAAGACCCCCACCGTCCTCGCCCGTTCGCGGTCGGGCTGTGGACAGAAGGCCGGCACAGGGGCGCCCGCTCGGTAGGCGAGGGGCGGATGTCAGCGGGCGCGGAGCGTCGCGCCGGCTTCTTGAGGTCAGATGGCGCGGCGCAGACGCCGCGCCACCGCCACGAGCTTCTCCTGCATCCCGTGCGCCGCCTGGGCATCGCCCTCGGCGCGCGCGATGGCTTCAGCCTGAGCCGACAGCTCGAAGGAGTCGTCGAGCGGCGTGATCGCCGCGGGATCGCCGCCGGCATGGGTCAAGGCGAGCGTGAGCAGATGATCGGTCAGCCAGGCGTTCTTGGGCAGCACCGGCCCGTGCAGGTACGTGGCCAGCATGGTCCCCTGGCGGACGCCCTCCGTGCCGTCTGTCCCGTTGTTGCCGCGGCCCAGCAGGACGCGGCCCAAGGGCTGCGAGCCGGGGCCCAGACGGGTGCGGCCGCCGTGGTTCTCGAAGCCGGCCAGCAGTCTGGGCCCGGCTGGCATTGCCACTTCGACGACGACATTGCCTATGAGGCGCCACTCGCCTGGCTTGGCGGCCAGCGTCTCCAGATCGAACAGCCCGAGGCCGGGCAGCTCGCTGCCGTCGGCCGCCACGTAGCGGCGGCCGAGGAGCTGAAGGCCGGCGCAGACGCCGAAGATGACGGCCCCGGACGCGGCGGCGGCGGCAAGCCAGTCGCGCCGCCGCCCGAGATCTTCTGCCACTGCCCCCTGCACCCGGTCCTGGCCGCCGCCGATGAACACCAGGTCGGCGCCTTCGGGTGCGGCCTCGCCCAGCTCGACGAAGTGCCAGCGCAGCGGGATGCCGCGCCAGGCCGCGCGGCGGGTGATGGCGGCCACGTTACCGCGGTCGCCGTACGTGTTCATGGTCGTCGGGTAGAGGTGGACGGCTTCGATGCAGGGCAGGCTGGCCTGACAAGCCTGTTCGCCCGCGCGCGTGATTTCGGCCGGGTAGTCCGTCTGACGCGGGCGCGCGCTGTGGCCGGGGTTCACGGGCTCGCCGGAGGCGCCGGTCGTCACGGCGTCTCGCGCGCTCATTGCGCCACCGGGTCCCAGCCGGCCAGCGTGCGGCGCACTTCCTTGAGGGCCGTGTAGGTCGGCAGCAGATAGATGGAGTTCTGGCCGCGGCGCTGCAGGAGTTCGAGCGCCGCTGCCAGGCTGGGCGTCGTTTGCACCTTAGCCGTCGGCACGCCGGCGTACTTGAGCCGCAGGGCCATCTCGTGCCGGCGCGTACCGGTCGTCACGATCGCCTCGGCCTCCGGCAGCAGGTCTTCCATGTCGATGTCCCAGATCCAGCTGATGTCCCGGCCGTCGGCGATGTTGTCGTTGAGCACGAAGATCAGCGCCTTGGGGCCGGGTACGGCGCCCACGGTGCGCAGCGTCTGGTTCATGCCGGCCGGGTTCTTGGCCAGATTCACCTGGACGAGCGTCTGGCCGCGGCGGACGCAGCTCCAGCGGCCGAAGACCGGCTGGTAGCGGGCCAGCGATGCGAGGGCCTGTTCGCTGGCCACGCCCAGATGAGACGTGAGGGCAAGCGTGCCGAGGGCGTTGTAGACGGTGTGCAGGCCGGGGACGCGCAACCGCAGCCCGGCCTGCACGTCCCCTCCGAGCGGCACGGTGACCGTGCCGTCCGGCGCCGTCACCAGCCGGTCTGCCTGCGCCCACAGCCGGCGTGGGGGCCGGGCGAAGCCGCAGTTGGGGCAGTCGTACTCGCCGAGTTGCGAGAGCCAGCGGGCCGAGTAGTGCAGCATGGTGGCGCAGCGCGGGCAGGTGGTCACGTCGCTGACCTCGTTGCCGGCCCCTTCGGTGAGGCCCTCGACGCCGAAGAACACGGTGGGCCGGCCCGACTGCTGCGCGACCCAGGCGACCAGCGGGTCGTCGGCGTTGGCGATGAGGGTCACGTCGGGCAACTCTTCGAGCATCTTCTGCCAGCCCGTCGCCAGCCGGTCGACCTCGCCGTAGCGGTCCAGCTGGTCGCGGAACAGGTTGGTGAGCACGATGGCGCCGGGTGGGCGCAGACAGCGCACGGCGAGCGGGGCGATGGCCTCGTCTACTTCGAGCAGGGCGAACCGGGCGTCGGGTCGCCGAGAGAAGGCGGTGGCGATGCCGGAGAGCAGGTTGGCGCCCTCGAAGTTGTGCACGATCTGCCGTCCGGCGTCCTGCAGCACCAGAGCGGCCATGTTGGCCGTGGTCGTCTTGCCGTTGGTGCCGGTGACGATGGCAAGGCCCTCGGTGAGGCCGGCCGCGTGAGCGTGCAGGTAGCCGGGGAAGAGGCGATTGGTGACCTTGCCCGGCAGGCTGCTCGCCTGACCGGCGCCGGCGAGCTTGATGGCGCTCGCCAGCGCGCGCGCCGTGAGGCGGGGAAGCAGTTCCATGCCGGCCATCTTACACGCCGCACTCTTGCCGACGCGGTCCCGCGCACGTAAGCTGTGCCGCTGTGATCACCCTGGCGCTCATCTTCGGCGGCCGCTCAGCCGAGCACGAGATCTCATTGAGCTCAGCCCGATTTGTGGCCGCCAACCTGGACCCCGGCCGCTATCGCGTCGTCCCGGTCGGCATCCTGCCGAGCGGCGGCTGGGTGATGCCGGCCGACATGGACGCTGCTCTGCGCGACGGGCTGAGCTCCACTCCATCCGAGCCCGTCGCGCTTTCCGTAGACCCGCGCCGGCCCGGCCTGGTCACGGCGGCCGGCGCGTCTATCCCTCTCGACTTCGTCTTCCCCATCCTGCACGGCACGTTCGGGGAAGACGGCACCATCCAGGGTCTGCTGGAGATGGCCGGGGTGGCGTACGCGGGTGCCGGCGTGCTGGGCAGCGCCGTCGGCATGGACAAGGAGCTCATGAAGGCGGCTTTCACGGTCGCCGAGTTGCCGCAGATCGACTATCTGGTGGCCCGCGACAGCGCCAACGATCTTGCCGCCGTCGTGGTCAGCGTAGAAGACGGCTTCGAGTACCCAGTCTTCGTCAAGCCGGCCAACCTGGGCTCCAGTGTCGGGATGACCAAAGCACACAACCGCGGCGAGCTGCGCACGGCGTTGCAGCTCGCCTTCAGCTACGACCGCAAGGTCATCGTGGAGGCCTTCGTGGCCGGCCGGGAGCTGGAATGCGCCGTGCTGGGCAACGAGTCGCCCGAGGCGTCGATCCCCGGCGAGGTCCGAGCCGCCAACGAGTTCTACGACTACGAGGCCAAATACACCGACGGCATGATGGAGTTCCACATCCCGGCGCCACTCACGCGGGAGCAGACGAGCGAGGTCCGGGACCTCGCCGTGCAGGCGTTTCTGGCTATCGACTGCGCCGGTTTCGCCCGCTGCGATTTCTTCGTCGACGGCGACGGCAAGGTGTTGGTCAACGAGATCAATACCATCCCCGGCATGACCAGCATGAGCGCCTTCCCCAGGCTGTGGGAGGCTACGGGTGTGGACGGGCCGGCGCTGGTGGACCGCATCGTGCGGCTGGGTCAGGAGCGCTTCGCCCTGCGTGCCGCCCTCTCTACGACTCGCTGACCTGCCGCTCGTCGCGGGAGTCCGCTATTGGGTGTTGTCTCCCGTCACCACCGGGTGCAACTCCTTGTCGATCCAGTGGCCGATCTTAGGCAGTCCGGTGAGATAGTGGAAGAAGTACGTCTTGGCGACTCGCTTGGCCGTCACCGTGTAGACGTCGAGGCCGTTGGTATGGTTGCCGACGATCTTGACGAGCGTGCTGCCGCGGTCGGCGAGGTAGTTGGCGGCAGCCTGGTCGGCGATCTGCTCACTGCCCACCTGAACGTACGAGGTCGCGGCCTCCGTGGCGGCGCTGGCGGTCTGCTCGACCAGGGTCTTGTGGGCCGTGTACACGGAGAGGACGTCGAGGATGAACATGCCGACGACGCTCACGATCACGAAGAGGACGATCGCTCCGCGAACAAAGCCATCCTGGTGACGAAGATTCCCGCTGGTGCGACCTCGGGTCGCGTCGCTGGTCCTGATGGTGCCGTCAGCTATCAACTCGCCAGATCTCGTTTCATGGTGAAAGAGTGCTTTCCGCGTTCTTGCGCTCTTCCCTTGTCGGCAGAAGATGGTTTCGGTTGATAGGCGCGGCCGTATGACTGGACGAAACAAGGCAGCGTCGGCGCGTCCGGGAGTCGGCCGACGGTCCCCGGGCCGCTGCCAGACGGCGATGACTCAGGAGAGACGGACCGTGACGATGGCGATGTCGTCCCGGGGCGGCCGGGAGGAGAACGCGGCGGCGTCCGCGGCCAGGCGCTCGGCGAGCTCTTGCGGGGCAAGGTCGCGGAGCTCGCCGAGCGCCTCGCCCAACCGGACGTCGTCGTAGAACTGCCCGGCCTCGTCGCGCAGCTCGGCGATGCCGTCGGTGTAGAAGACAACGGTGTCGCCGGGCACCAGCGCCTCCCGCTCGGTCGGGTAAGGCTCGAGCTCGGAAGAGTCGGTCACGGCGATCGCCGGCGAGGTGATCAGCAGCGGTCGGTACACCTCCGCGCCGCGGATCACGACGGGGCCGGGGTGACCGGCCGTCGCGATGGTCATGGCGCCGTGGACCGTGTCGATGAGCGCGAACGCCACTGTGACGAAGCGAGAAGGCTCCATCTGGTCCTGCAGCGAGTTGTGCAGGTCGCGCAGGATGTCGCCGGGCCACGACGGCCAACGGGACGTCCGCACCAGGGAGCGCAGCGCGTATTTGGTCATGATGGTGACGCTGCCCGCTTCGACTCCCTTTCCGGAGACGTCGCCGATGGCCACGGCGAGCTGACCCGGACTGAACGACGTGAAGTCGTAGAAGTCGCCGCCGATCTCGGCTCCCTGGGATCGGGAGCGGAAGAAAGTGCCTATCTGCAGGCCGTCCACAAGCGGCGGCTCCAGCGGCACCAGGAGACGCTGCACGCGCTGGGCGATGGCCACCTGTGTCTGGTACAGGGCGGCGTGGCCCAGCGCCAGCGCGGCACGGTCGGCGACCAGGCGGACCAATTCGAGGTCCGCCGCGTTCATCGCCCCACCGGGGGCGACGACCACAATGGCGCCCGCCGCCGGCCGCGCTATGGCCGCATCCGAGCTGCCCGGTGCGACAACGAGCGGAAACACGGTGTAGTCCATCTTGTTGGAGCGGGCGCTCACGACAGTGCGCTCGTTCTGCGCCTGCCCGACGAGGGCCTGCGCGAACTCGTCTAGCGGCGTGCCGGCCACTATCGGCGGCTCGCCGAGCGCCACGACGGTGATGCGTGCGCCCGGCACCGCGCCGGCGATGAGCCGCGACGCTGTCTCTACCACTTCCTGCGGGTCGAGCGACATGAGTTCCCGCGTGCTGAGGCACGCGTCGAGTCGCCGGGCGTCGTAGTCGGCGTCGTCTGCGCCGGATCCGGCGGAGCGATCTGGTCTGTCGTGATGGGAGCCCATGTGTGCGGGCGGCGGCGCCGTCGGCGCCGCCGCCCGCAAATCCTACCGCAGCCCGCCCGATCGTATGCGCTGCGCCTTGGGTACAATGCGACGAATGTCAGCTCCCATCGTAGTCACCGTCGTCGGCAACCGGCCGCAGTACATCAAATGCGCGGTGGTCTCCCGGCTGCTGCGCGAGCGCGTGCACGAGGTGCTGGTCGACACCGGTCAGCACTACGACCACGGACTCGCCGGCGTGTTCTTCGAACAGTTGCCCATCCCCAGGCCGGACGTCTCGTTGGGGGTGGGTTCGGGGAGTCATGCAGAGCAGACGGCGCGCAGCCTGGTAGGGATCGAGCGCGTGCTCGTCGAGCAAGACGTCCGGCTCGTGCTGGTCTACGGCGACACCAACGCGACGCTGGCCGGAGCGCTGGCGGCCGCCAAGCTGGGTGTGCCGGTGGCGCACGTGGAAGCCGGCCTGCGCTCTTACGACCGGTCTATGCCGGAAGAGGTCAACCGGGTGCTCACCGACCACATCGCCGAGCTGCTCTTCTGCCCCACAGAGGCGGCAGTGGGAAACCTTGAACGAGAGGGCATCGCGGACGGTGTCTCGCAAGTGGGCGACGTGATGAACGACCTGGCCCTCACGTCGCTCACCCCAGCGGTCGAGGCGGCCACGCTGACCCGTCTCGGTCTGCAGCGCGGCCGCTTCGCCTTCGCGACCATCCATCGCCCCATCAATGCCGACTCGCCCCTTAGGCTGGCTGCGATCTTCGGCGCCCTCGCGTCAATCGACGAGCCGGTCCTCGTCGCCTTGCATCCGCGCACCCGGGTCACGCTGGAGAAGGAGGGCCTGGATCGCGGGCTCGGCGACAACATCACCCTCGTCGAGCCGGTCGGCTACTTCGAGTCCCTGGCGCTTACTGGCAACGCCCGCGTCGTAATCACAGACTCCGGCGGCGTGCAGAAGGAGGCCTACGTCCTGGGCACGCCGTGTATCACGCTGCGCGACCGCACGGAGTGGGTCGAGACCGTAGAGAGCGGCTGGAACGTCCTCGTCGACGCGGACGCGCGCGCCCTTGCGGCCGCCTTGGACGCACCGCCTTCCGCCGCCGCTCGCCCGCCGTTCTATGGCGACGGCCACGCCGGCGAGCGCATCGTCGCCGCCGTCGCCGACTTCCTCTCCGCCTAGCCTCGCTCGCGCCCCGGCTCACCTTCGCCTCGCTCGCGCCGCTCCCGCTTCTCACCGTCGCCCACTAGCGCCGGTACCTCCGCCGATCGTCTCCCTTGAGCATCTTTGGTCATCCTTGCAGCGAGAAGCCGCGGCATGCACACTGCCGCGGGGGGCCTATGTCGAAAACGTCGATATCAGGAAAGTGGCACGTTCGCGCCACTAGTGATGCGAACGTGTCACTTTCCTGAGATGCATGTACCGACGGACGGTGGGCTGGGCGGGCGGCCTCCGACAACGGGGCGGGCACGGTTGTGCCATCCGACTCTCGCCGCCCGCCGCAACGGCTTGTCCCACGGAGGAACTGTGACACGGCATCCAGGGCACCAAATGCCATCTACACGGCGGATCCGCAAAAGGCCTGACCTCTGGCGTTTCACCAAACGCATGGACCCGGCGGGCTCATCCTTCGTGCCGCTGACGACGTTCAGGAGGACGCTGACGGCGTGGCTTGAGACCGCTGCCGGTGGCCGTGTCCGCATCATCGTCCTTCGTCGCAATCATTTCGTTGCCGCTGTGGTGTCGCTCGAGGACTACTGGTTCCTGCGACAGCTCGAGGAAGCGCTGGTCGCCTTGGGCTGGCGGCCGGGAGACATGTGCGTCTCACCCGATTCGATCGCCAAGGCCGTGATGGGTCTGTCGCGCGAGCCGATGGAGTGAGGCGAGGCGTCGCGGGCGCGGGTCTCAGGGGACGAGGGGCGGGCGCGTCGGGCACACAGCCGCGCCCACACCCTCATGCGGTAGAATCCCACACTCGACATGCGGATGTCGTTCGCGGACGGTCGCCAGGGTCATCAGGCTGCCGTACGCGAGGCGGCGTCGGGGTCACGAGGCAGTCGTTCGCGCGGCCGCCGCCACGATCACAAGGAGCGCCTCACGTGAAGATCGCAGTCATCGGGCTGGGCTATGTGGGCCTGCCGCTCGCCATGGTCTTCGCCGAGGCAGGCGTAGAGGTCGTCGGGGTAGAGGCATCGGCGCCGCGCTGCGAGCGGGTCAACAGCGGCGACAGCTACATCCAGGACGTCGCCTCGGCAGATCTCAAGCACATGATCGACACCGGCATGCTGAAGGCCACCAGCGACTACTCCGCTACGGAGTCGTGCTCCGCCAGCATCATCTGCCTGCCGACTCCGCTGAACGCCAACCGCGAGCCGGATCTGACCATCGTGATCAGCGCGGCCCAGGAGCTGGCCCCCCATCTTCGCAGCGGCCAGCTCGTGACGCTTGAAAGCACCACGTACCCAGGCACTACTCGCGACGTCCTGGCGCCCATCCTGGAGAGCGGCTCCGGCCTCAAGGCCGGCGTCGACTTCTTCCTTGCCTTCTCGCCTGAGCGCGTCGATCCGGGGCGCATCGACTACACCACCAAGACCACGCCCAAGGTCGTCGGCGGCTACTCCCGCGCGTGCACGGAAAAGGCGCTCGAGGTCTACGGCACGGCTATCGACCATCTGGTGCCCGTCTCAACGCCCGAGGTCGCCGAGATGACCAAGCTGCTGGAGAACATCTTCCGCAGCGTCAACATCGCCTTGGTCAACGAGCTGGCAATGCTGTGCGACCGCATGCAGGTCGATATCTGGGAGGTCATCGACGCCGCCGGCAGCAAGCCGTTCGGCTTCATGAAGTTCCAGCCCGGCCCGGGCCTCGGCGGCCACTGCATCCCCATCGATCCGTTCTATCTGAGCTGGAAGGCGCGGGAGTTCGACTTCTGGACCGAGTTCATCGAGCTGGCCGGCAAGGTCAACGAGAACATGCCGTACTTCTGCGTCGAGAAGGTGCACCGGGCGCTCAACACGCGTGGCAAGAGCCTGCAGGACGCCCGTGTGCTGGTCCTCGGCGTGGCTTACAAGGCCGACATCGACGACCTGCGCGAGTCGCCGGCGCTGAAGGTGATCCGTAACCTGCTGCGCCACGGCGCCTGTGTAGAGTACTTCGACCCGTTCGTCCCGAGTCTGGACGAGTACGGTCTCAAGTCGATCCCCTCGCTGACGCGCGGCGCCCTGGCGCATTCCGACGTCGTGGTGATCGTCACGGCGCACTCCAACGTCGACTACCGCGAGGTCGTGGAACACGCGCCCCTGGTGGTCGACCTGCGCAACGCCACCGCCGGCATTCCGGCCAGCGGCACCGTTTGGAAGCTGTAGAGGCGTTGCGCGATGGCGGCGAGGACACCGTGTGCGAGCGCCGGTCTGCGACCTGCGCACGAAACGGCGCGCATCGTCTGCAGAGCAAAGGACAGGTGGTGCCTCTGATCAGACGCTCTACCTTTTTGTACAGATTTCGCTGACGGCAGAAGATGTACAAGAACGTAGAGTGTCCTGAGACGGGGTAGACGGCTACGCCAAGGATCCCCCGAAGAGAGCGGTCGCGGGCCGCTGAGTCGGCGGGGTCGCAGAGCACGCTGTCAAGGATGGCCGTCGGGGACGATTGTCAAGGATGGTGAATGTATCGTGAGTGATCAGATTCGCGTGGGTGTGGTGGGCCTCGGCTATTGGGGTCCCAACCTGGCCCGCAACTTCGACCGCCTGCCGGGCGTGGAGCTCGCATACGCCTGCGACCTGGACGAAAAGAACCTGGCTAAGGCTCGCACCCAGTTCCCGCGCGCCACGGTCACGGCCGACCTCGATGCGCTGCTGAACGATCCGTCGCTGGACGCCGTGGTGCTGGCCACGTCGGTCCCGAGCCACTATCCGCTCGGCATGCGCGTGCTGCAGGCCGGCAAACACGCGCTCATAGAGAAGCCGATGGCGCTGCGGGCGGTGGAGGCCGAAGAATTGTGCGCCGCCGCCGAGGCCGGCGGTCGCGTGCTGATGGTCGGGCATCTGCTGGAGTATCACCCCGGCGTGCGCGCCGTGAAGCAGCTGCTGGACGACGGCCAGCTGGGCCGCATCCTGTACATCTACGCCAACCGGCTCAATCTGGGCAAGGTGCGGCCGGACGAGAACGCCCTGTGGAGCCTGGGGCCGCACGACATCTCGGTCATCAACTTCCTCACCGGTGAAGAGCCGGAAGAGGTCAGCGCCCGGGGCGAGTGCTACCTGCAAAAGGGCGTGGAAGATGTGGTCTTCGGCTACATCAAGTTTCCCAGCGGCATGATCGGCCACCTGCACGTGAGCTGGCTGGATCCGCACAAGACCCGCAAGATCACCGTCGTGGGCTCGGACAAGATGGTGGTCTTCGACGACATGGAGAGCGACCGCAAAGTCACCATCTACGACAAGGGCGCCGTGGTGCCGCAGTACGAGTCCTACGGCGAGTACGTCAGCCTGCGCTTCGGCGACATCCACATTCCGCGTATCGGCAATGACGAGCCGCTGCGGGTGGAATGCCAGCATTTCATCGACTGCATCAGGGAAGGCAAGCAGCCGCTCAGTGACGGGCGCGACGGCCTCAACGTGGTGCGCGTGCTGGAAGCCATGCAGGTCTCGCTGAAGTACGGCGGGCGGCCGGTGAAAACGGCCGAGCTCACGGCCGCCGACGTCTCCGGCGCGGCTGCGGCATGCGAGGCCGACTCGTCCGACGAGGCCTCAGGCTGCCCTGGCTGCGGCTGCGAAGGGGGGTGCCGATGAAGCCGTCCGACCTGGGCCACAACCTGCTGCTGGGCGAGAACGTCAGCATCGGCAGCGGAGTGACGTTCGGCGCCAACGTCGTGGTCTACGACGACACGGTCATCGGCGACGGCTGCTTCATCCAGGACAACGTGGTCCTGGGCAAGGTGCCGTCGCTCTCGCCTACTTCAACAGCGAAAAGAGGGGAGCTGCCGGCGCTGAGCCTTGGGGCCGGCAGCGTAGTCTGCACCGGCGCCATCCTGTATCGCGGCGTCACGCTCGGCGAGCGCTGCATCATCGGCGACCTGGCCAGCGTGCGCGAGCGCTGCGTGCTGGGCGAGCGCGTGGTAGTAGGTCGCGGCACCTGCGTGGAGAACGACACGCGCATCGGCGACTTCTCCAAGATCCAGAGCAACGCCTACATCACGGCCTACATGGAGATCGAAGATCATGTCTTCGTGGCACCGACCGTGCAGACCACCAACGACAACTTCATGGGCCGCACCGAGCGGCGCCACGCCCTGGAAAAGGGAGCGACCATCCGCCGCGG
>Ga0182021_10005556_pt1 | contig 14948 bp, 12 predicted proteins | sample 612E3MmetaG_FD_120493 | JGI IMG/M metagenome (GOLD analysis project Ga0182021, IMG submission 120493) | Permafrost microbial communities from Stordalen Mire, Sweden - 612E3M metaG (Illumina Assembly) | ecosystem: Environmental > Terrestrial > Soil > Wetlands > Permafrost | place: Sweden... | reverse complement strand
TCCGCGTTCGACTCCAGCGCCACCAGATTGGCGTTGCTGAAGGTGCGGAAATCCTTGAAGGCGTTCCGCACATCGTCCCAGGTCGTCAGGATCCAGAAGCCATGGCCCTCGACGAAATGGACCGGGTCCTGCTCCCGAATTTCCCGGTAGCGCGGATAGGGGTCGAGATGGAACGCGTGCTCATACGGATCCAGTTGCGGTTTGGTCATTGCGTTACCCTTCCCAGTCCATTCCCGTAGCAGCCCTGCCGGGTCGCGCAACAAGCGCATGCGCGTGCCATTTCCGAACCGGAACAGGTTTCCCGGTCTTGCGCAACCAGAACCGCAGCTTCAGAACGTCGCTGCCCTTGCCCAGCGATGATACAGCCAGCCGTCGGAATCCGGAAAACATTCGTCACCGATTGTTTCGCGACACAGGTGGTCGGCGGACCTCCTGATCTCGCTTGTTTCCGCGCCGATCAGTCTCTAAGCCTGACCGCATTCTTTTCATGGCCGCCGCGGGTCGTGCGCCATCGATCTTTTGGGGAGGACATTCATGGATACCAAGCATCTCGTCGATCCGGAGTTGGTCGCGGCTTTGCAGTACATGCCGCCGTTCAATTTGTCGGTTGAAATGCTGCCGCAGATGCGGGGCATGATGGTGGAGATGCTGAAGCAACAGCGCGACGCCGCGCCGCCCTCCGACATCACCGCCGAGGAACGGAACATTCCGGGCCCTGCCGGCGCGCCCGACGTGCGGGTGGTGATCTATCGGCCGCCGAACGCCACCGGCCCGGTGCCCGGGTACCTGCATATCCATGGCGGCGGCTATGTCATGGGCTCGCCCGAGATGTTCGACCTGCAGAACAAGGCGACGGTGCGGGAGATCGACTGCGTCGTGGTCTCGGTCGATTACCGCCTGGCGCCGGATACCGCCCATCCGGGGCCGGTCGAGGATTGCTACGCGGCCCTCAAATGGTTCCATGCCAACGCGGCGTCGCTGGGCGTCGACCCGAACCGCATCGCGATCGGCGGCGAGAGCGCCGGCGGCGGGCTGACCGCGGCGCTGGGGCTGCTGGCGCGCGACCGGGGCGAAGTGCCGGTCGCCTTCCAGCTGCTGATCTATCCGATGATCGACGACCGCACGGTGACGCGCAGCGACCCGCACCCGTTCGCCGGCGAGTTCATCTGGAACGCTCAGAGCAATCGGTTCGGCTGGCATTCGCTGCTGGGCCACGAGCCCGGCGCGCTTGGCGTTTCGCCCTATGCCGCGGCCGCGCGGGCGGACGATGTCGCCGGCCTGCCGCCGACCTTCATCAGCGTGGGTGCGCTCGACATCTTCCTCGACGAGGATATCGACTATGCCCAGCGACTGCTGCGCGCCGGCGTGCCGACCGAGTTGCATGTCTATCCCGGCGCCTATCACGGCTTCGACATGGCGTTCGACGCCGACGTCACCAAGCGGTTCCGGCGCGACTCGATGCAGGCGCTGAAGCGCGCGCTTGCGAAAAAGTAGGGCGGAATAGCGCAGCGTATTCCGCCTATGTGCGAGCGAGGAAGCGCATGAGTTTTATCCGCAGATGAACGCAGATTAAGAAAAATCTCTTTCTCTTAAATCTGCGTTAATCTGTGCAATCTGTGGATAATTATTCTGTTCGATTTCAAAATCGTTTGCAGAATTCGCTTCGCTCGTCCGCCTAGTCGCTGAGCAGAAGGCTGCACCAAACCCCTCTCCCGGGCCTGCGGGCCGACCTCTCCCTCAAGGGGAGAGGTCATTCCGAGATGGCTACGGCAGCCCGAACACCACCACGGTCGATGAACCCTTTTCCGCCTGCCAGAAGGCGTTGGCGGCGCCGGTCATGACGGCGACATATTGCTTGTCGCCGACCATGTAGGTGGGCGTGCCGCCGGTGATCGGGCCGCCGACGTCGAAGCGGAACAGGACCTTGCCGTCCTTGGCGCCGAGCGCCAGGAAGTCGCCGGTCATTTCGCCGGCGAAGACCAGCCCCGAGGACGTCGTCGTGACGGCCGAAAGCATCGGGCGCGGCGCGGCATAGCGCCAGGCGACCTTGCCGGTGGCGCCGTCGATGGCGGTTAGCCAGCCGCGCGACTGGTCCACCGGTTCGCGGGTCATCAGGCACCAGTCGGCCGCCGGGGCGTAAAGCAGGCCAGTGCCCGGGTTGTAGGCCAGGCCCTGCCATTGGATGCCGCCGATCGAGCCGGGGCAGACGCGCTCCCCGGTCTTGGTGGTGTCGATCGCGATCCACTCCTTGTCGGTATTGGCGCGGGTGGTGGCCGGGGTGGAATAGAGCAGCTTGTGCGTCTCGCGGTCGAGCGCGTTGACCGTCCCCTCCTTGCCCGCGGTGATCACGATCGGGCGCGGCTTGCCGTCGATGGTCGCGGTGAAGAGCGGCCCGGCCTGGGTCAAATCGTAATCGTGCGTGTCGTGCGGCGTCACTTGGTAATGCCAGGAATATTTGCCGGTCCGCGCATCGAGCACGACCAGCGAGTCGGTGTAGAGATTGTCCCCCGGCCGGCGGTCGCCCTCGAAATCCGGCGTCGGGTTGGACACCGGCAGGTACAGCAGACCCTTGGCGACATCGATCGTGAGCGAACCCCAGACCGTGCCGCCGCCATGCTGGCGGGCATCATGGCTGGGCCAGCTGTCGGCTCCGGGTTCGTTGTCGTCGGGCACGGTGTTGAACCGCCAGACCGGTTCGCCGGTGGCCAGCTTGAAGGCGCCGATCCAGCCCTTGACCCCGAGCTCGCTGCCCGCTGGCGCCGCGATGATCAAATCCTCGAACAGGATCGGGGCCATGGTGAAGCCGCCCTGGTTCTTGGAGGCGTCGGCGACGTCGCGCACCCACAGTTCCTTGCCGGTGCCGGCGTCGAGCGCGATCAGGAAGCCGTCATGGGTGCCGTAGATCAGCTTGCCGTCCTTGATCGCGGCGCCGCGATTCTGCTTCAGGCCATAGGCCGCGCCGACGCGCGACGGGCGGTCATAGCGCCAGTTCAGCTTGCAGGTCGCGGCGTCGATCGAGATCGTCGCGTCCCGACTGGTGAAGTACATCGTCCCCTTATAGATCAGCGGGTTGGTCGGGAACGGGAACATGTCGCCGACCTGATAGAGGCAGACCGGGCGCAGCGAAGCGACATTCGACGGCTTGATCTGCGTGGCGTCGACATAGCGCTGCGCGCCGTAATCGTGGTTGGTGAACAGCCAGTCCGTGGTCTTGGGGCCGGCCGCGGTCAGTTCGGCCTGGGTCGGCCCGCCGGCGATCTTGTCGGACACGTCGTGGCGCTGGGTCAGCACCGGCTTGGTCATCGGCCGCGCGCCGAAGGCGGCCGGTATCTGCCTGAGCGCAATGGGATCGTTCGTCAGGACGGCGCCCGGCTTGATGGAGTTGCGGGACAGGATGAAGGCGGTTAGGTCGAGGTAGTCGTTCACGGGCAGGCTGTTGGGCGCGCCCTGCGGCATGGTGCTGACGCGCTGGAATAGATCGGCTGCCGTCTGCCCCGCCCAGCGGCCGCCGGCCTCGGTGCCGGCCAGCGACAGGGCGGATTTCCCGGCAAGGTCGGCGCCGTGGCAGGTCGCGCATTTCGCGGCATAGACCTTGGCGCCGTTGTCGATCTGTGCCTGTGGATCAGGCATCGCAAATGCGCTACCAGCCAATGATCCCGCGGCCAACACGCCAAGCGCCAGCAGCCCGAATTTCCGATTCTCGCGTCGCAACATACGTCCCTCCCGTGACGGCCGGCGCCTCTTGGGGCCGCCGACCGATTAGGGGGCCATGATGACGGACGAACGGCGTTCGATAAAGGGCCGAATGCCGCCCGGCCCTCCGTTACCCTGCGTGCCGCATGGCTTTGCTGGGCGACGACAGGATCAGGACCCAGGCATTGCCCTGCTGGACGTAATAGCGGCTCTCGATCGTATCGAAATAGCTGGTGCCGTCGGCGATCATTTGCTGCGGAGCGCCGGGGCCCTGATAGCCCGTCGCGATCGCCGTGTAGGTCTGTGTGACGCCACCATTGATCACGAGCCACTGGCTGTTCTGCTGCCAGAACGTCACCTGGTCCCAGTTGTCGTAATAATAGAAGCCGTCGGTCGCAAGGGTGGTCGGCGCACCATGGCCGGACGTCGGGAATCCGCCACCGGTACCACCGCCGCCGCCGCCAGAACCCCCGCCTCCCCCGCCGCCGGCGTTCGGCGAGACCATGGCCTGGCCGACGACAGATCCGCCGATTGTGGGGTCAGCGCTGACCGGGAATCCGACCGTGATCACGCCTGCCGGGTCCGCCACGTAATGAGTGCCAGGCGTGACCGTGACCGTCAGCTGGGCGCCGGCGACGTTCATGCCGACATCATAGGCAGCCGCGGGAACCAGGCCGCTGATCAGGTGCCGCGTCACCGTGCTGGCCACGCCGTAGCTGGTCGAGGTGAAGGCCTGCCCGAGCGTCACCGGGAACATGGCGACCGTATTGCCGAATGCGGCGCCGTCACAGGCGATGCCGGCGCTCGAATGGACGGCAACCGATTGCGCCGGGGTTGCGGCCGCATCGGTGCCCTGGAGCACGGTCAGGAACTGGACGTTGCTCGGGTTCGAGACATCTTCGATGATCAGCCGGTCGTAGGAGGTGTCCAGCAACGCGGTCGCGTTCACTTCCTGCGCCGGATTGGTTGTCCACAAATGTTCCTCACGGAGCGTGGCATTCACCGGCAAAAGCGACTGCACCGTCAGCTTTTCTCCAACCGAATGGATCGTCGCGGTCTTGCCGGAAAATGTCGGTTTGTTCATCAGCACAAGGTTGAAGCGCTTGAACCGGTTGGCCTTGCCCGAAATGGCGCGGTCATAGACGACGATCGTGTCCGGGTTGAACCAGACGATCGATCGGCTGGCATGCTGGATATCCCGCGCATTGGAGGTGGCCGTCCACCAGTCGGGATGGTTATAGAGCAGCGTGGCATCGCTCTGGGCGAAGGCATAGTTATCGTTGGCGCTGACCATGGTCGTCGGATCGCCGTTGCTGCCGCCGTTGTTCCACTGGCTGCCGGTGGCGTCCGCCACATCCCAGATCGTGGAGATGCCGATCTGGTCGTTCTGCAGCGCCATGATGTTGTGATAGCGCGAGGTGTAGCCATACCAGTCGTCGGCGTAATTCGACCATTCCTTGGTCAGGAACTGTCCCTTGCGCCAATACTGGAACTGGCCGCAATCGCCGCTGATGTGATTGATCGTCTCCCAGGAGCAGCGGTAGGCGAACCAGCTGGCGTTCTTTGTCCAGGCTGACCGGGCATAGACCGTGCCGATCGCCGGAGCCACGAATTGGGTCGCAAGTTTCGGTCGCGGATCGGCCGGTTTTGCCGTTGTGGGCGCGAACAGCAGGAAATAGAGGATGGACGTGGTCGCGTCCGAATTGCCCCAGACGTTGGAGGCGCGCTCATAGAGGCCGGTGGCGCCGCCGGTGAACACGTTCTCCGAGATCCAGCGCTCCTTGGCCAGGCGCACATGGTTGCCGGTCTTGTAGTCGTAGACGCCCAGCGCGCCCAGCGTGTGCAGCGAACCAGGCTCGAACCAGGTACGCAGGACGTCGCCATAGGTCGCCTCGGGCCAGGTCTGCCCCTGGAATCCCCAACCCGAACTGGCCGAGGGGAAATAAGGCTCCGGCGCAATGCGGTGCAGGATGCCATCGACAAGTTTCGTCCAATAAGAACTGTCGATGAAGCCGGACTGCGGACCCCAGTTCGCGGGATCGTTGTAGCCCGCGGTCTGCAAGGCCAGGAGCGCCTTGGCCAGGAAGCCCTGCGATTCGCCATACAGCGTGCCCTCGACAGGCAACCCGCCTGCCGCCAAGCCAAGACTGATATTCGGCGTATTCAGATTCAGCGCCGTCTTGACCGTGGAGGCATCCTCGAACACCGCATAGATGCGATACAGCCACCAGCCGATCGAATCGCCGATATAGCTGCGCACGCTGTTGCCGATCTGGGTGACCGGCTTGCTGGGATCGACCGCCGGATCGTCGGCCGGATCGAGCGCCAGCGACAGGATCATCAAGGTGCGGAATTCGCCGATCGAGTAGTTGTTGGCGGCCCAGCGCAGCTGCTGTTGTTCGCCGGCCTGATTATAGGCCGACAGCGTCGGATCGTTGCCCAGGACCCGCGGATCGTTGAGCACGCCCGGCAGGATCGGAGACGTCCCGGACCGGTTGGCCACGGTCAGGATTTCATTGCCCCAGATCAGGAAGACCTTGCGGATCGTGGCTTTGTCGGCGGGAGTGAGCGACGGATAGATCCAATCGACCGTCAGGCCCCAGCACTCGCCCCAGATGTTCGCCCGATTGAAGGTCATGAACTGCGAATCGCGGAAGGGCTGGCCGTCGGCGATGCCCAACGCCGCCTGATCGATCATCCACATCAGCATCGCGTGCGCCCGCATCGCCCACTGGGTGCGGTTCGTTGCGTCGGGATCGACCAGCGACATGAAGGCGAACATCTGGGCATAGGCCTCGGTCTGGTCGCCTTCCCAGCTGCCCGAACCTGTGTCGGCCCAACCCGGGCCCGGAACGCCGGTCGCCCAGTTCCAGTTCGCATCGGCGCGGGCTTTCGCGAATTGGGCGGACGCCAGCAGCCCGTTGGCATACATCGGGTTCGTCGTGACAGCCCAGAGTTGCAGGCGCGGCACGTCGGACTTGGTGATCCACAATCGCGGGTGCGTCGTCACCGGCGCCGCTACGGCGGGCCGCGATGCGTCGGCGACGCAGAAAAGCGACGCGATGAGGGCGGCGGCTAAAGCAGCCAGCTTGATGGACTTGAAGGTCATGATCGTGCCTTGGGCTATGGCGAATAACAGCCAAGCTAAGGCGTCAACGGTCGGCAAGTCCTGAGCGGGGGCTGAAAAACGTCTGAATTCTTGCTGAATTCGGGCGCAGATGCTCAATGACTTAAGTTAATTTCGATCCGCCTCGATCCACCCGTTGCCAGTTTTCCTGGAATGACCATATAATATGGTCGTATGGTCAGGAGGTAATTGCCATGTCAGAAAAGACCATCGGCGCGGCGCGCTTCAAGGCGGAATGCTTGCACCTGATCGATCAGGTCGGTCGCGATGGTGAACCCATCACGATCACAAAGCGCGGAAAGCCCGTCGCTATGTTGGTTCCGACCCAGGCCCCCGCGCGATCATCAATCATCGGTGCGCTTCGTGGCACGGTGCTTCGTTATGACGACCCGTTCGCGCCCGCGACCGACCCGGCCGACTGGAACGCCGCTTCGTGATCCTGCTCGACACTCACGTACTGGTGTGGGCGTTGGGGGACGACAACCGGCTTGGACCCAGGGCACGGGCAATAATCAACAACTCCCTGGGTACCCGCAAAATCCACGTCTCCGCGATCACACTCTGGGAGATCGCGATGCTGGCGGAGAAGGGACGGCTAGCCCTCGGGCGCGAGGTTGGCGATTGGATTGACGCCGCCCTCGCGCTACCCGGTATAGTGCTGGAGCCAATCGTCCCCGCAATTGCGCTGGACAGCGTTCGCCTTCCCGGCATTTTTCACGCCGATCCAGCCGATCGGTTTATTGTCGCCACCGCGCGGCATACCAGTCTGACGCTCTTGACTGCGGACGGAGCCATCTTGGAATACGGGAAGTCCGGCCACGTGAGCGTCGTCGATGCTTCGCGTTAACAAACACAACTTCGGCTAAGTCACATCCACCCTGAGCCGCGTCAGCTTCAAGGTCTTGATGTGCCAGCGACCGTCGATGCGCTCATAGGTTTCGTGGTAGTGGCCGTAGCCGACCAGGGTCTTCAGCGCGTGGCCGGGCGAATAGCGGATCACGTCCTCCATCGCCCAGATGCCGCGCGCTGTAGTCGGCGATGTGATCTCGATCTCGGGCATATGGCCGTGATGCACGGTCGTCAGAGGATGAACCTCGGCCTCCAGCGACTTGCGAATGGCGGCCGCGCCGAAAGATCGCCAGGCTTCGTCGCTGACATCCTTCTCGTTCACCACCCGGCCGCTCTGGACGCATTCCCCGGTGATGGGATTGCGCGCGAACATCGCCGCGCGGGAATCGAGTTCGGCGTCGGGCGCGAACACCGCCTCCATCCCGTCCCAGTCCTTGGTGTCCATGCAGCGGAAATAGCGCGCCTTCAGCTGCTTGATCTCCTCGATCGCCTGAAGCCGCTCGATCTCGGTCACTGGGAAGCCCCCCGTTCGTCGACGAAGAAGATGCTGGTCTTGGTCAGGTTCATGAATTTGGCAGCATCGTCTGCCAAGGCGGCCCCGATCACCGGGTGATCGTTGGCGGCCACCATCTGGTCATAGCCGGCGCGATCCTCGAACCACATTTCGGTGATCGAATCGCAGTTCGGCATCACCGCGTCCGGCGAAAGGATGGCCCCCTCCAGGTCGACATAGTTGCGCCGGTATTCGATCAGTTGCGGGAACGAGCTGCGCACCAGGGGCACGTGCACGGTTTCGTAATGGCGGATGAAATCCACCCGCGACATGCCCTCTTTGCGCGTCACCAGGACGACGACTTTGAACATGGATGCTTCCCTCCCTTGATTCAGGCCGCGGCGCGGAAATGCGGGATCAGGTGCTTGCCGATGTTGCGGATGGTTTCCATCGTCGCCTCGTGCGGCACGGTTCCCATCTGCACCAGGAACAAGATCTCGTCCGCGCCGGCGGCCTTCAGCCGCTCGACATGGCGGATCGCCTGACCGACCGAGCCATAGGCGTCGTCCTCGATATGGTAATTCGACGTGTGCAGATCGGTCACCGGGATCTTCTCCTGGCCGAGATAGGCCACGAACTGTTCCTTGTCGTGTTCGATTTCCGCGGCGATTGCTTCCGCGTCCAGATCGTCGGTGCTGGGCGGAGGGCCGCTGCCATACCAATGGGTGATCGATTCCGCGAAGAAGCGCTGGCCGCGCAACCCGATTCGGCGCGCCTTCTGGGCGTCGTCCAGGATGATCGTGGGGCAGAGCGCCGCCAGATGCTGGTGCGGGCGAAAGCCGACCTGATCCTCAGGTTTACGGTTGGCGAAGGCCTTGCGATAGATCGCGTTCTTGCGGGTGATTTCGTCCGGGCCGCTGAAGCCCAGCACGAGCGCGCCCAGGCCGCGGCTGCCGGCGACCTCCAGGGCCTCGTCGCGGGTGCAGGCCATGTACATCAGCGGGTGAGGATCCTGGAAAGGCTTCGGGTGGATCGGCCGCGGCGGGATGTTGATCAGGTCGCTATGGTGCTCGAACACCTCCTGCATCCACATTTTCGGGATCATGTACATCGACTCATCGACCTGCGGCGTGACGATGTCGAGCGACGTGCCGAAGGCTCCAGCCTCCTGCTGAGTCGCGCCCTTGCCGACACCGAAATGCAGCCGGCCCCTGGACAGGATGTCCAGCGTCGCCACGCGCTCCGCCACCTTGATCGGGTGGTTCATGTTGAACGGCAGGCAGATGACGCCATGGCCGACATGAATGCGCGTCGTGCGGCCGGCGATGAACGCCAGGAAGCTCTCCGGCGCCGACAGATGGGCATACTGGCTGAGGCAATGATGTTCGACAGACCAGATGCAATCGAAGTCCATCTCCTCGGCCAGCAGGCATTGCTCGACGATGTCCTGAAAGACCTGCGCCTCGTTCTGGCGCGAGATGTCGACCATCTGCGCCTCGTAAATGATCGAGAACTTCATGGGCCGCCTCCCTCCACAGGTCTTTCAAATCATGCCGCGCAGCGGGGGAGTCACTCCGCCGCGGCTTTGGCCGCCTCTTCCGCCTTGAAGTGCGGAATCAGGTGCTCGCCGATATTGCGGATCGTTTCCATCGTCGCCCAGTGCGGGACGGTGCCCATCTGGACCAGGAACAGGATCTCGTCCGCGCCAGCGGCCTGCAGCCGCTTCACATAGCGAATGGCCTGGTCGACGGTGCCGTAGGCGTCGTCATCGAACTGGTAGTTCGACAGATGCAGTTCGGTGACAGGAATTTTCTCCTGGCCCAGGAAGGCGACCAGACGCTCCTCGGCGCCCTTCAGTTCCGCGACCTGCGCGTCGGCGTCCAGATCGTCGACGGACGGCTTGTCACCGCCGGCGTACCAGTACTGGATCGATTCCGCGAAGAAGCGCTGGCCGCGCACGCCGATGCGGCGGGCCTTCTCGCGGTCGTCGAGCACGATGGCCGGGCACAGCGCCGCCAGATGCTGGGTCGGACGATAGCCGACCTGATCCTCGGCCTTACGGTTGGCGAAGGCCTTGCGATAGATCGCGTTCTTGCGGGCGATCTCGTCCGGGCCGCTGAAGCCCAGCACCAGGGAACCCAGGCCGCGGCTGCCGGCGGTCGCCAACGCCTCGTCGCGGGTGCAGGCCATGTACATCGGCGGATGCGGGTCCTGGAACGGCTTGGGATGGATCGGCCGCGGCGGAATGTCGATCAGGTCGCTATGGTGCTCGAACACCTCCTGCATCCACATCTTCGGGATCATGTACATCGATTCGTCGACCTGCGGCGTGACCTGGTCCAACGGCGTGTCGAAGGCGCCGGTCTCCTGGATCGTGCCGCCCTTGCCGACGCCGAAATGCAGGCGTCCGCGCGACAGCAGGTCCAAGGTCGCCACGCGCTCCGCGACCTTGATGGGGTGGTTCATCTTGAACGGCAGGCAGATCACGCCGTGACCGACATGGATGCGCGTCGTGCGGCCGGCGATGAAGGCCAGAAAGCTCTCCGGCGCGGACAAATGCGCATATTGGGTCAGGCAATGATGCTCGACCGACCAGATGACGTCGAAGCCCATTTCCTCGGCCAGCACGCATTGCTCGACCATGTCCTGGAAGACCTGGGCCTCGTTGGCGCGCGAGGTATCCACCATCTGCGCTTCGTAAATGATCGAAAACTTCATGAAAATTTCCCCGGCTGCACGTTCAGTGTGTTTTGCCACTCATACCGCAAATCTCGGCGCAACAATCAAGAGATTGCTTGCGGGATTCGCGCGGGAGGACCTGCATTCTTGATGGAAATCAGGACAGGACGGGGAGAATGCTGGAATCGGAAATTGCACCACGAAGGCACGAAGGGCACGAAGTAAGGCATTGTTTTATTACCAAAATTTCGTGCCCTTCGTGCCTTCGTGGTGAAAAACGTCCTTGAACGGAAACCCTAAATCACCCTTCCCAGCCGCGCGCCGTCGAGGGTCGCGTGCAGCATGCGGCGGGGCGAGAGTGCGTCGCCGATCACATGGACCGGGATGCCGAGCGCGCGAACGGTCTCGGCCAGCGTGTCGGCGGGAACGAGGTTGCCGAGCGTGACGACGGAATCGACGCCCTCGATCTGTCCCGGCGCGCCGGTGATGCTGTTGCGGGTCGCGACCGCGCCGGTGTTGAACGATACCGCCGCCGTCATCGGCATGAGCGTGACCCCGGCCCTGAGCAGGCGGTCGAGCAGCATGGTGAGGCTGCCGGGCTCCAGCGTCGGCGCGGGCGCGATGGTTTCTATCAGCAAGGTAACTTTCCGGCCGCTGCGCGCCAGGAAATCGGCGGTGATGAGCGGCGGCAGGTGATCCTCCAGCCCGCCGGCGACCACGACATGCTGACCCAGGGTGGACGGATCGACGAGCGCCTGTGCCGCGTCGATCACGCTGTCCGGGAGGTCGGATGGCAGGGTTGCAATCGGGATGGCCCCGGTGGCCAGCACGACGATGTCTGGCGCAATCTCGCGGATCAATTCCGCGCCGGCCTCGACGCCGAGCCGCAGCGAAACCCCATGCGCGCCCATCCGGCGGGCCATATAGTCGCGATAGGCGCCGAAATCGGCCTGCTGCGAGCTGCGCGCCAGGATGGACATCATGCCGCCGGCCTCCGTCCGGCGATCCACCAAAGTGACCGCATGGCCGCGCCGGGCGGCGCCGAGGGCGCATTCCAGCCCGGCCGGACCGGCGCCGACGACCAGGATATGCAGCGGCTGGGCCGCCGGCATGATCTCCAGCGCGGCTTCGCGCCCGGTCTCGGGGTTGGTGGCGCAGGCGACAGGGCGGCCGTAATGGCATTCGTTGCAGCCGATGCAGGGGATGATCTCGTCGCGCTTACCGGCGAAGGACTTGGCGATCGCCCGCGGGTCGGCGATCAGCGCCCGCACCATGCCGACGATGTCCGCCGTGCCGTCGGCGACGATGCGTTCGGCGAGGTCGAAATCGGTGATGCGCCCGGTCACGATCACCGGCACGTCGAGATGCGGCTTCACGGCGACGGCGACCGGCACGTTCTGGCCCTGCGCCATGAAGGCCGGGGCGACATAGGGCTGGTTGGCCCCTCCCCGCAAGCCGGCATAGGAACCGCCCGACAGGCTGATATAGCCACTGCCTTCCGCCGCCATCCGCCGGGAGACGGCGATGACATCGTCAATGGTGAGGCCGCCCGCCGTCAGGTCCGGCCCGTTCAGCCGCACGCCGAGCAGGAACCCCTCGCCCACCGTGGCGCGCACGGCGCGGAACAGCTCGACCAGATAGCGCATGCGGTTCTCGACACTGCCGCCATAGCGGTCGGTGCGCCGGTTGAACAAGGGCGAGAGGAACTGATAGCCGAGATAGCCGTGCGCGGCATGCAGCTCGATCCCGTCATAGCCGGCCTCGACAGCGCGACGGGCGCAGAGCGCGTGGGCCTCGATCAGGTCGGCGATCTCGGCTGGTGTCAGCGCGTGCGGCGTATGGCGCTCATACTCGTCGCGCACCGAGGAGGGCGCCACGGTCGGCTGGAAGATGTCGGTGTGCTGCGCCGCGCCCGAATGATAGAGCTGTCCGATGCATTTCGCGCCGTACCGGTGCGCGGCATCGGCCCACGCGCGATAGGCCGGGATCTGCGCATCATACCAGGCGCGGCCCTCGGCAGTCAGCGGATGCGGCGGCACCGCGTCGATATCCGCGGCGAAGGCCGGATCGCCCCGCCCCGGCCCGAACGGGAACTGCATGATGCCGAGCGGCCCGAGATTGAACCCCATCAACCCGACCCCGCCCTTGGCCCGCTCCTCGATATAGCGGACATAGCGCGCCTGCGAGAGCCGCGGCCCGTGGGTCGTGAACATGATCCGGTTGGGGATGGTGAGATTGCCCAGCCGGATGGGTTGTTGAAGGTGGGGGGAGGGGGTCAGCGCCTTACGCCCTTCGGTTGGCGATATCATCACGCATTAACGCTGGTCGCTCAAAGGCGGGTAGATGGTGAAATATCCAGAATGCTCGGGATTGAAACAAGCGCCTGTCTTTAAATCGTACAGCACTGTGTGTACTTTTGATTCACCGGGCTTCTTGAAGCAAACGAAGCGTCCGTAGTTTGGTTTCTCTGCGTTGCCAACGTCGTAACGGACTACCTCGCCCCATTCATCGCTGCGCGAAAAACTCACTTTTCCCGGAAGCAGATCTTTGAAAGCAAAGCGTTGCAAAGCAATCGGCGGGCAACGCCCAGCAAGGAAATCGTTTTTCACGACATATGTTTCGTTCGTGGACGGGTCGAGCGGAGGCACACTGCCAACAGGGCACGATTGGTCAGCGGCAACACTGGATATCCCTGCCAGCAATGCCGTCAGCGCTATGCGCATCACCGCTCAATCCCCCCAAAAATCAGCGCGATCTGCGCGTCGATGATCTGTTCGATCGAATAGCGGCCGCCGGGGCGGTACCAGTCGACGGCGGCGGCGACGAGGTCGTTGATCATGCGCAGCACCAGATGCAGGTCGAGGTCGTTCCGGAACGCGCCCTCGGCGACGCCGCGCTGCAGGACGCCGTACCAGATCTTGCTGATATCGCGCCACGCGCCCTCGACATAGGCGAAGGTGGGGTGGCGGGCGAGGAATTTGCGCTCGTGCACCGTGATCGCGACGATGTTGGGGTTGCTGACCACCGTGCGCAGGCCGAGCCGGATCATGTCGCAGATCGTGTCCTTGGGCCCCCGCCCCTGGTCGACGATCGCCTGATATTCCGGGATCATCGACACGAAGCCGCGCAGCAGCGCGTGCAGCATTTCCTCCTTGGTCTGGAAATGATGATAGAGGCTGCCCGACAGAATCCCGGCGGCGTCGCCGATCTCGCGGATGGTGGTTTCCTCATAACCCTTGGCGGCGAACAAGGCCGCGGCGACCTGCAAGATCTCGTCGCGCCGCTTGCTGACCTTCTCGCCGGGCCTGGGCCGCGCCGCCTGGAGTGGGCTGGTTTTCCGTTTTGATTCCACGTCGGACTTCCGGCCTCCGGCGATTCACCGCCGCGAACTGTGACAATCGCGCGATGGTGGGAGCGGCCCGGCGGGTTGTCAACGCGTTTCCCAAGCAAGTGCTTGCGTGAGCAGTCCCCCACCCTTCGTCATGACCGGGCTCGACCCGGTCATTTTGCGCCGTCTCTTCTCCGATGCGAAGCGACGGGAGATGCGCGGGTCAAGCCCGCGCATGACGCGCTTGTTGTTATTGATAGTGCAAGGCGCCGGGCGCTGCGACCACCCCTCGCCCGCTCACATCTTCCCGAAATAGTCCGTGATGTCGAAATAGACATCGCGCGTCTCGCCTGCCGCCGTGTGCACCTTGAAGACGTCGTACATATGGTCGTGGTCGCTCACCAGGCGCTGTTCGCCCAGGCCGTAGCCCGGCAGATGCTGCTTGATCCAGGCGCGCTCCGCGTCCATGCCGGCGAGTTCGTTGGGCGCCTTGATGACGACAGCCTTGGCGATGCTTGTCCCTTCGCTTGTCGCCGTTTCGGCCGCGAGCGCGGCAGGCGCACCGGCACTGCCGGCCATCAGGACAATCAGTCCGACACTCAACCCCCTGGCGAAACTCCGCATCGAACCCTCCATTCTAGATCTTCAGCGGCTGCAGCCGCGCGGCCTTGCCCATGTCGCCTTGCGACAGGGCGGCGTCCCCCAGCGACAATTCCTTGCGGCGGGAGCTGCGATAGAAGAAACGAATCAGCCTCGCGTCCCATTCGGTGCCGGCCGTC
>Ga0182021_10005554_pt1 | contig 14953 bp, 10 predicted proteins | sample 612E3MmetaG_FD_120493 | JGI IMG/M metagenome (GOLD analysis project Ga0182021, IMG submission 120493) | Permafrost microbial communities from Stordalen Mire, Sweden - 612E3M metaG (Illumina Assembly) | ecosystem: Environmental > Terrestrial > Soil > Wetlands > Permafrost | place: Sweden... | reverse complement strand
TTGCGCGGCCGCCGCGCTCCGCAGCGTCGGCGGCGCGCGCCGGCTGTGCTGCGAGCGCGACCGTGAGGCACAGCAGCGCGACCGCCACGGCGCTCCAGCGCCAGCTCAAGTACAGGACCAGCGGCGGCACCAGCGCGCCGGCGAGCGCGCCGCCCAGGGGCACACCGGTCTGCTTGATCGAAAAAATCAGCGACATCATGCGCGGCGGCGCCGTCCGGGCAAGAATGTGCGAACTCACCGGGTTGACCAGGCCGTAGCCGGAGCCGATCAGGCCCGCGGCGGCAAACACCGCGGGCAACATCGCGCCGGTACCAGCGGCGAGACCGGCCGCGGCGAGGCAGACGGAAATCTGGCAGACGCGCACCGGGCCAAAGCGCCCGATCAACGCACCGCAGACCAGCCCCGAGCCCATGGCGAACAAATACTCCAGCCCCACGAACCAGCCGATGCCCTGCGCAGATACGCCGAGCTCTGCCGCCGCCACCGGCGCCATGACCGAAGGCGCGATCATCGCCAGGGAAGTAATGGCCTGCACTGCGAGCGTTAGCGCCAGCGGCAGGACGATGCCTTTCATCTGTTAGGAGGCCGCCTCAGAATTGCCGATGCACCTCTCTGTTCCCAGCTGTATCCGCTCATTTTGCAATGACCTTCGAGCGCCATCGAGGTTGCGCTAATCGAGAATTTCAACTGCGCCGGCAACGGTGACGTTGACCTGGCTCACCCCGCCCTCGAGGTCGGGCGCGGCCACCTCGGCCGCGCCGGCGGCGCGCGCCATGGCGAGGCGCGGCGACGGCCCGCTATGCCCGCTGTTCAGGTTCAGCCGCTGGATTTTGTAGCTGCGGCCGGCCAGCGCCCCGCGCACGATCTCGGCGCGCGCCTTGAACGCGCCGACGGCTTCCACTATCAGCTCGTTCTCCGCCTGGCGGCGCGCTTCGGGGGAAACGGAAAAACCCAGGTTGCCGAGCTGCATGCCCGCTTGCAGCTTGCCGATCAGGCCCGATGCCGCCTGGAAATCCTTGCTCTCGATGCGAATCTCGGCGCGGCCGCGCCAGCCTTGCAGCAGCTTGGCTTTGGAATACACAGGATAGGTCTGGTTGCCGCCCGAACGCACGCGCACGCCCTTGTATTCCTTCGCGACCCGCAAGGCGTCGTTGACGGCCTTGTTGATGGCATCGGCGAGTGCCGCCGGATTCGCGTCGTTCAACTCCACGTAGAGGCTGGCGCTGAGTGTGTCGTTCGGCACCTCGCGCTGCGCCTCGGCCTGGAGTTCGACCACGTTGTAGCGCGGTGCCGGATCGGCTGCGAGCGCAGCGCTGGACAGCGCCAGCGCGGCCGCAAAACTCAACCATTTCAAGGTACGCATGATGACCTTACGGGAAAACGAGGAAGCGCAAGTATAGCTGCTACCCTGTTCGCGGGGTCCGAACGCGTTGCCGCAGGCTCGGCGCGTCCACATTTCGCGCGGTCCACGCCGCGCCAGATAGGCCCAGATTGGGCGGCTCGGCGCTTGGTATATAATTCATCGCATAGCAGCGCACAGAATCGCTGTCCGTGAAGACATCGCAATCCAGTTGAGGAGAACACCATGAGAAAACTGCTTGGGGCGCTGGGTTTCGCCGCCCTCATCGCCCTGTCCGCCCCGATCGCTGCCCAGGAAAAGGTCAACCTTTCCATTACCACCGGCGGCACCGGCGGCGTGTATTACCCGCTGGGCGGCGGCCTGGCCAACCTCCTGTCCAAGTACGTGCCCGGCTACCAGGCCACGGCGCGCGTGACCGGCGGCTCGGTCGACAACTTGAAACTGATAGGCAGCGGCCAGTCCGAAGTCGCCTTTGTCATGGCCGACGCCACCTGGGACGCCTACAACGGCCAGGACAAGTTCAAGGATGGCGGCAAGGTTCCGGTGCGCAGCCTGATGGTGCTCTATCCCAACCGCATGCATGTGGTCACCATCGAGGGCACCGGCATCAGCAAGATGGCCGACCTGAAAGGCAAGCGCGTGTCCACCGGCTCGCCCGGCAGCGCGACCGAGGTGATGGCCTTTCGCGTCATCGAAGCCGCCGGCCTGGACAAAGACAAGGACATGAAGCGCGAGCGCCTAGGCGTGGCCGAATCAGTCAACGCGATCAAGGACAAGAAAATCGACGCCTTCTTCTGGGTCGGCGGCGTGCCAACCGCGGCCGTCACCGACCTCGCCGCGACTCCGGGAATCAAAATCAAACTCATCGACCACGCCGACGGCGTGGACGCGATGAACAAGAAATACGGGCCCCTGTACGCCAAGGACACCATACCGGCCAAGGCCTACGCGGGCCAGGATGCACCCAATCACATCGCGAGCGTATGGAACCTCCTTGTGACCAATGCCAATGTGCCAGACCAGGTGGCCTACAACATCGTCAAGACCATATTCGAAAGGAAGGACGAGATGATCGCGGTGCACAAGGAATCGCAAAACTTCGACCTGAAGTACCAGACCAACGCCGCCTCGCCCATACCGTTTCACCCCGGTGCTATCAAGTATTTCGCCGAGAAGGGCATTACGCTGAAATAGCGGCAAATCGATAAAGCCCCGTTGCCAGCACAACGGGGCTTTTTTCGTGTGGCAGCAACGATGGCGGAACAAAGGCAAACGATGTCCGAACAAGATAGAAATACGCTCCAGGACGAAGTCGTCGTCAGCGAAGAAGCGCTGAAAAAGGCGGAAGAATTCATCGAGGAAGAGGAAGGTGCGTCCAATCGTTTCGGCGGCTGGCTGGGTAAGGCGCTGACCGCAGCAGCGATTATCATGTCGCTGGTCCACCTCTACGCCGCCTACGCGATCATACCGGCGTTCATCCTGCGCGCGGTGCACGTCGGTTTCACCCTGGCGCTGTCGTTCTTCCTGTTCCCGGCGGCAAAGCGGCTGCGCCACCGGCTGCGCTGGTACGACGTGACCTTCGCCGTGATTTCGGTCGGCATCATCGCCTACATGATGTATTACGGCGAGGATTTCGGCGACCGCGCCACCGATCCCAACACCCTGGATACGGTCCTCGGCATTGCGCTGGTCCTGCTGATTCTGGAAGCGGCGCGGCGCACATCCGGCTGGATCATGCCGGGCGTGGTCGTCTGCTTCATTCTGTATGCGCTGTTCGGCCCGGTACTGCCGGCGCCCTGGACGCACCGCGGCTTCAGCCTGCCGCAACTCGTCGGCCACCTGTACATGACCCTGGAGGGCATATTCGGGGTCGCCATCGACGTGTCCTCGACGCTGATCATTCTGTTCACCATCTATGGCGCCTTCCTGCAGTACTCCGGCGCAGGCAAGTTTTTCATCGACTTCTCCTTCGCCGCCATGGGCGGCAAGCGTTCGGGCGCCGGGCGCACCGTGGTGCTGGCCTCGTTCCTGCTCGGCGGGCCTTCCGGCTCCGGCGTCGCGACCACGGTGACCCTGGGCTCGGTCGCCTATCCCATGTTGGCCAAGGCCGGCTACGGCAAGGATGCGGCCGGCGGCTTGCTGGCCGCGGGCGGGTTGGGCGCCATCCTGTCGCCGCCGGTGCTGGGGGCGGCGGCTTTCCTCATCGCCGAATTCCTCAAGATCTCGTATCTGGACGTGATCCTGATGGCGACCATCCCGACCATCCTCTATTACCTCTCGATATTCATCATGGTCGAGATGGACGCGCGCAAGTTCGGCATCCAGAACGTGGTAATCGAAAAACACGCGACCGCCTGGGCCCTGACCAAGAGCTATGGCTTCCATTTTCTTTCGCTGATCGCGATCGTCGTCTTCATGCTCATCGGTTTCTCTCCGGTGCTGTCGGTGTTCTGGGCGACGATGGTGTCGCTGCTGATGAGCTTCCTCAACCGCGACTGTGCGCTGCTGCCGTTCAAGCCGGCGGCGGTGTCCATACTGATTGCGCTGCCGCTGTCGTGGCTCGCGTGGAAACTGTTCGATCCGCTGTCGGCCAACTGGGAAACCGTGCTCGCCACCGGTCTTTTGTTCGGCGGCCTGGCTGCTGCGCTATGGAGCCAGTTGCGCGGCAAGGATACGGAGTTGTCCACGCGCTTCATCAAGGCCATGGAGGGCGGCTCCATCGGCGTGCTGAACGTCGCCGCCACCTGCGCGGCCGCCGGCATTATCGTCGGCGTGGTCACGCTCACCGGCCTGGGGCTCAAATTCAGCTCCATCGTGCTCGCCTACGCCGACTCGGGCAGCCGCGGCCTGGTCAACCTGTGGGCATTGTTCGGCGCGGACAAGACGCCGGCGCTGCTGCACGACATGAAGCTGCTGCTGACCGCGATATTCACTTCGGCCATCGTCTGGGTCGTCGGCTTGGCGGTGCCGGTCACCGCCTCCTACATCATCTGCGCGGTGATCGCCGCGCCGGCGCTGATCCTGCTCGGGGTGCCCGATTTCGCCGCGCACATGTTCATTTTCTACTACGCAGTGCTGTCCGAAGTATCGCCGCCCACGGCGCTGTCGCCGTTCGCCGCGGCCGCCATCACCGGCGGCGATCCCTACAAGACGACGCTGCAGTCGTGGAAGTACACCGCGCCGGCTTTCCTCGTGCCGTTCATGTTCGTGCTCGACAGTTCGGGCCAGGGCTTGCTGCTGATGGGGTCGTTCAAGAATCTGGGCAACGCCCCCTGGCTGCAAATCGCGGAGGTTTCGATCACTGCCGCGATAGGCATCGCCGCGCTCGCCGGCGGACTGCAGGGTTGGCTGTTCCGCCAGGCGAGCGGCATCGAGCGCACCATGCTCATCGTCGCCGGCGTGCTGCTGGTCTATCCCAAAGCCTTGTTCGATATCCTGGGCATCGGCCTGTTCGCACTGGTCATCGCGCTGCAACTGCTGAAGAAGCCGGCAATGGCAGCGGATTTGCGCACCTAGGCGCAGGCCTGCACGAACCTGCTTTGATGCGTACCATTCGGCGTTTATCCGCGGTCAGACAGCGAGCATACGATCATGCGCACCATCCAGACTGACATTCTGATCCTGGGCTCGGGCGGCGCGGGGCTGTTCGCTGCGCTGCACGCGCACCAAGCCGATCCCGCGCTCGACATCACCGTCGCGGTGAAGGGCCTGCTCGGCAAATGCGGCTGCACGCGCATGGTCCAGGGCGGCTACAACGTCGCGCTCGCCGCCGGCGATTCGGTGGAGCGCCACTTCATGGACACCATCGAGGGCGGAAAGTGGTTGCCCGACCAGGATCTCGCCTGGAAGCTGGTGACCCTCGCGGTGGAGCGCATCCACGAGCTGGAGAACGAGCTGGGATGCTTTTTCGATCGGAATCCGGACGGCAGCATCCACCAGAAGGCCTTCGCCGGGCAAACTTTTGATCGCACCGTGCACAAGGGCGACCTCACCGGCATCGAAATCATCAACCGCCTGGCCGAGCAGGTCTGGGCGCGCAAGATCAAGCGGCTGGAGGAGCATCGCGCGGTGGCGCTGATCAAGGCGAAGAGCGGCGGCGCGCTCGCCGGCGTGCTGATGATAGACATGCGCACGGGCGAGTTCGCCTTCGTCCAGGCGAAGGCGGTGCTGCTCGCCACCGGCGGCGGGCCGACCATGTACAAGTACCACACGCCTTCCGGCGACAAGAGCTGCGACGGCCTCGCGATGGCGCTGCGCGCGGGCCTGACGCTGCGCGACATGGAGATGGTGCAATTCCATCCGACCGGACTGCTCGCGGGGACGCACACGCGCATGACCGGCACCGTGCTGGAAGAGGGGCTGCGCGGCTCGGGCGGTTATCTCTTGAACGGCGCGGGCGAGCGCTTCATGGGCAACTACGACGCCAAGCTCGAACGCGCCACGCGCGACATCGTGTCGCGCGCCATCTACGCCGAAATGCGCGCGGGCCGCACCACGCCCAACGGCGGCGTGCACATCAGCATGGCGCACCTCGGCCCTGAGAACGTCATCAGGCAGTTCAAAGGCATGGTCGAGCGCTGCGCCGACAGCGGCTTCGATCTCGCCGGCGGCCTGGTCGAAGTGGTGCCGACCGCGCATTACATGATGGGCGGCGTCGAATTCAGACCGGATTGTTCCACCGCCCTCCCCGGCCTGTTTGCCGCGGGCGAGGACACGGGCGGGGTGCACGGCGCCAACCGCCTGGGCGGCAACGGCGTGGCCAATTCCACGGTCTACGGGGGCGTGGCCGGCGAAGAAATGGCGGCGTGGGTGAAAGCCCACGGCGTGCTGCACCAACCCGATGCGGAATCGATGGCAGCGGCCGAGGCGGCCTGCCGCGCGCCGCTAGACCGGCCGGCCGGCGACCTGGAGGGCGTGCGCCAGGACCTCTACGAATTGATGTGGGACGACGTCGGCATCGTGCGCGACGCCCAGGGGCTCGCGCGCGCGCGCGGCGTGCTCCTGGAGCTGCAGGCGCGCCTGGATGCGACCGGGGTGGATGCGAGCGACCTGCGCTACAACCTCGCCTGGCACGACTGGATGAACCTGAAGAATCTGATCCTGGTGAGCCGCGCCATCTGCGAGGCGGCGCTGGTGCGCGAGAACTCGCGCGGCGCGCATTTCCGCGCCGACTTCCCCGACGCGGGCGAGCTTGAGACCTCGAACTACAGCCAGGTACAGGCGGCGGCCGGCGAGGGTTTCAGAGTCAGCCGCCAGCCGGTGAAGTTCACGCGGGTGCGGCCGGGCGATAGCCTGCTCGACTGAGCACAATCAGAAGGGCAATTCACCTATCCAAGGCTTTCAGCATCGCTGCCTTCAAGCTTCTTGCCTCAATCGGCTTGGTAACGTAGGCTATTGCCCCCAACGCAATGACTGCGTTGATGGTTTCAGGCATCGCATCGGCGCTGATCGCGATGACGGGGATACTGGAGCCCTCTTTTTTGATTCGCTGCAGGATATCCTTCCCACTCATGTCCGGCAGATAAATGTCCAGCAGCAACACGTCGGGGTTGAACGCAGTCATCATGCGCAGCCCCTCTTCGCCGTTCTCCGCGCATCTAACTTCGATACCGGGAAATTTTGAGAGAATGTTTGTCATCAACCGTCTGTTAATTGGATGGTCCTCGATATAGAGGACTTTCTTCCCGGTCTTGGCGGCCAGTCTTGCGTCCAGATCGGAAAGTTCGTCGGTTTTGCCACTGCCGTGCACGGGCTTTGCGCTTTCTAACGCCATCTCGGTAAACTCGACCCAGAATTCCGAGCCTTCGCCTACAGTGGATTTCGCTCCGATCTCGCCGCCCATGCATTCCACCAGCTTTTTGGTAAGCGCCAGGCCGATGCCATGGCCCTCGATCTCACCGAACTCCGCGCCCAACCGATTGAATGGCTGGAACAGCGACCCCATTTTTTCCGGCGCGATGCCGATGCCCGTATCCGTCACGATAATCCTCAGTTTGCCGTTCGGACGTTCTTCAACGGATACGGTGACTTGCCCTCCGGGTTTGTTGTACTTGATGGCATTGGACAACAGGTTGATGAATATCTGTTTGAGGCGCACCTCATCCGACCGCATAAGCCAGTTTCCATCTGCTTCGACCTCGTTCTTGATACTGATGCCATGCTTTCTGGCGTTGGACTGGCTGATAAAGACGGTCGCATCGATCAGCTTGCCGATGTCCACCGCCGTCGGTTTTATCTCGACCTTACCGGCCTCGATCTTCGCCAAGTCGAGAAGGTCGGTGATCAAGTCCAAAAGATGCCACCCCGCCTTGTTTACATGGCCTATAAATTCCCGCTGCTGCTGTTGATCCGCCCGCAATTGTCCGGGATCGGAGAGCAAGAGATCCGTGAATCCTATGATGGCGTTTAGCGGCGTGCGCAGTTCATGGCTTATGCTGGCGAGGAACTCCGTTTTTGCGCGATTGGCACTTTCGGCCTCCAGCATTGCGTCCAGCATGGCGTGGCGTGCCTCGTCGCGCTGAAGCAGGTTCAAGTAGGCATTGGAATGATGACGGATGCGGGCGATCAGTTCGATGGCATCCGGCAGCTTGATCAGGTAATCGCTTGCGCCTAACGCGAATGCCTCGCTCTTGACCGTCGGTTCCTCCTTGGTCGAAAGCACGATGACCGGGATATTCTGCGTATCCTTATTTTGGCGGTACTGACGGAGCAAGGTCATTCCATCCGTGCCGGGCATGACCAGGTCCTGCAGGATAACCGTCGGCTTGACGCGCTCGATGGTTTCCATCACTTTGGCGGTGTCGGCACAGAAATGGAAACGGATGTCCGCTTCAGTGGCCAGCTTGCGCCGGACGGCCTCACCCACCATCGCCTGGTCGTCCACCAGCAGCACCGAGATGGGATGCTTTTTCGATAACGCCGTGATGACCGAATTGAAGTCCTGCGACTGGTATCCGGCCACGATCTCAGAAGGTGTTGGCGATGTCATGACGCGTTCCTGTTTAATTCCATGTGCTAAGAACACTTACCAGTCTTGGCGCGATGGCCTGAATCGGCAGGATGTCCACCGCGGCTCCTAACGTGGCGGCGGCATTTGGCATGCCGTAAACCGTGCTAGTGGCCCGGTCCTGGGCTATGGTGTGGTAGCCCTTGTCGCGCAATGCTTTCAGACCGTGCGCCCCGTCCGCGCCCATGCCGCTCAATATTACGCCCACCGCGTTTCCGCCAGAATGCTTGCAGACACTCCCGAAAAACACGTCTATCGACGGTTTATAGACATTGTCGCGCGGCTCGGACGTATAGCCAAGCTGATTCGGTTTTTTCAGAACCAGATGTTCCCCGGCACCGGCAAGCAGCACTACGCCCGCTTCCAGGCGATCGCCCTCTCTGGCCACGCGCACCGGGATGACGGAATATTGATTCAGCCACTCCGCCATGCCATTCACGAAGATGTTATCTATATGCTGAATGATAACCAGCGCCGCCCTGAAGTTCTTCGGCAAACCGCCCAACACTGTCGCTAATGCGCCAGGCCCGCCCGCGGATGCGCCGATCGCCACCAATCCGACAGGATGTGTGGACGGCAATGCGACTCCGACTTCGTCATCGAGGCAAGCGGCTTCATCCTGACGAAGGCGTTGTTCGATGTTATCGATCTTTTTGAGCAACGGCGCCGCATTCTTCCGCGGATCACCCGTTTCGAGATTAGGCGTATCGATGGCATCCAGCGCGCCGCAAGCCATTGCCTCGAAGACAAGTCGGGCATTGGCGCCGACATCGGCCGTTACCACCAGTATCGGGCACGCTTGGCGGAGCATGATTTGACGCGTCGCTTCCACCCCATTCATATTGGGCATGATCAAATCCATCAGCACCAGATCAGGCCGCCGCTTGGCGCAGAGTGCCAAAGCCTCGGCTCCATCTTTCGCGGCCCAGATGACGTGATGCCTGGGATCCAGGGACAGCGCGCGGCGCAGGGCTTCGACCGCCAGCGGAATATCGTTGACGATGCCGATATTCAAGCGTCGGCCTCGCCGATCAAGTCCACTACGGCCTGCAATAACGTTTCATCGTGGAAGCTGCCTTTGGTCAGGTAGTAGTCCGCGCCGGCGCTCAGTCCGCGCTCGCGATCTTCTTCGCGGTCCTTGTAGGAAACAACCATTACAGGCAGCGATTTCAGGTTGGTATTGCCCTTGATCAGCGTCACCAGTTCGATGCCGTCCATGCGCGGCATATCGACATCCGTAACGACCAGGTCGAACTGGCTCGTACGCACGGCGTTCCATCCGTCCATGCCGTCCACCGCGATTTCGACGTCGTAGCCTTGATTGCCAAGCAGCTTGCGTTCGAGTTCGCGCACCGTGAGGGAATCATCCACCACCAATACGCGCTTGCGATGCCGCGTTTTGCCGGCGGATGCCTCGCCCCGCACCTTGCTCAGGTCGCCGACGGACACCAGCTTTTCCAGCGTAAGTATCATGTCCTCGACGTCGACAATCAGAACCGGCAAACCGTTTTCGGTCAGTGCGCCGGCGGTGATGTTCTTGATCTTGCCCAGCCGCGCGTCGAGCGGCTGGACGACCAGCTCGCGTTCACCGAGGAAGAGGTCCACCACCAGGCCATAGATATCGTCATCGCGTCGCACCACGATGACCGAGATGTCTCCCGATAATTCGGGTTCATCGACTTCCAGTATCTGAGGTGCGGTAGCCAGGCCGATTTGCCGTCCGTCAAGTTGGAAGTACTGCCGGCCTTCGAGGAGTTCGATGCGGTCCCTGGGAATTTCGAGCGTGCGCTCGAGGTGAGCAAGCGGGAAAGCGTAGGGTTCGCCGCCGATGTTCACCAGCATCGTGCGCAACACCGAGAGGGTCAGCGGAAGCTGCATCTGGAAGCTCGTTCCCTTCCCCGGCTCGGACGAGACGCGAACGGCGCCGCGCACCTGTTTCACCATTTCGTGCACGACGTCCAGCCCCACGCCGCGACCGGAAATCTCGGTAACGGCCTCCCGCATGGTAAATCCCGGAAGAAACAGAAATTTCAGCAGCTCGGCCTCGCTGAGTTGCGCCGCCGTTTCCGCATTGGTCAAGCCGCGCTGGACTATGGTTGCGCGCAGGCTCTCCAGGTTGACGCCACGACCGTCGTCGGAAACGAGGATTTGCAGCAGGCCGGAGTTGTGCCGCGCCTCGAGGCGCACGATCCCCTCCTCCGGCTTGCCGGCAGCGCGGCGTTCGTCCGCCGATTCGATGCCATGATCGACGGCGTTGCGCAACAAATGACCCAGTGGCGCGTCGAGCTTTTGCAGAATGTCGCGGTCCACCTGTGTCGTCTCGCCGCTGATTTTCAGTTGCACTTTCTTGCCGAGCGATCGACCCAGATCGCGTACCATGCGTGGCCACGCCTGGGCACCGTCTGCAAATGGCCGCATACGGCAGGCCAGCGCGGCCTCATACAGCCGGTGCGAGAGATCGACGGAATTGCAGTCGTACATCTCCAGTTCGACCAGCCGTTGCAATAAGAACTGCTGGCACTCCATGAGACGCCGCTGGGACTCGGTCAGGGCGGATTGCGTTCGTTCACTGAGCGTCTGCCCCGATAACGCATCGCGCAGAACATCGAGCATCCTGCCGGCCTCGCTGTGCATCCGCTTGAGCCGCAACAACGATGCCCCGAACGGGCTGAGCCAGCGCGACTCCACCAGTGACTCACCCGCCAGTCCGAGCAGGCGATTCAGATGTTCCGGCGTTACACGCAACACGCGGTCGATCGCTTCGCTCCCGGCCGAGGGCGCGTTTTCCGCCGCAGCAAAAGGCTGCGGCGATCCCGCACGACCCTTCACGGGTCCGGCCGTGGTTTCGCCTACCGCCTCGCCGGAATCGTCCCTGTTTTCGACCATCGCGGCCAATACCGCGAGAAAAGCGTCGATTTCCTCCTTGCCTTCGGCGTCCCAGCGCGCCGATTCCGCCTCGGGTGTCTTGGCGATGCGCAGCAGTAAATCCACGCCCTGCAACAGCAGATCCGTTTGCCTCTGACGCAGTTTGATGCGGCCGTGTTGCACAGCGACGAAGCAATCTTCCATGGCGTGAGCCACGCTGGCGCCGGCGGAAAGTCCGACGATGCGCGCCGCGCCTTTGAGCGAGTGCGCGGCGCGCATGCATGCCTCGGTCTGGTCGACCGCATCAGGATCGCGTTCGAGCGCCAGCAATCCGGCGGTCAGAGTCTGTGTCTGGGATTCCGCTTCCATGCGGAACATGTCGAGCATCGACATCTGGCTCAGGTCGCCATAACTCGAACTCACGCGAGACTCCGGTTGAGGGAGTAAAACAACAGCTGATCGTCGAGACAAGCAATAGCCTGGTCCTTCCACGGCAGCATTGCCTTGGTATGGGTGGCCGTGGCCTTGGCCACGGTCGCGGGCACTTGCGTCAATTCGCCAGAGTGAAACCTGTGGATGCCATGGACCTCATCGGCGGGAAAAACGATGCGGCCGCCCTTGTCGCGAATCACCACCAGCCGCCGGTATGCGGCGCGCTGCCGCGGCTTTTTCGCGTCCGCTACGATGCCCAGGACTTTGTCGAGCGCCACGCAGACCAGCAGTTCGCCGCGCACATTGGCGAGGCCCAGCAGAACGCCATTGCGCCGGTGCGGTAGTGAATGAATGGCGCGCATATCGACGAACTCCGAGAACACCGCCGTCGGCAAGCCGAGCCATTCATCGCCGATGCGGAAAACGACGATCGACTCGGTGTCGACTTCCCCGACCCTGCGACCCTGGGCAAAATGGTTTCTCCACTCGTCGAGGTAGGCGGACGGAAGATCGCGGTCGAGCAGCGCTGCAGCCGCCGTCGCGTAGGTGGGGCAATTGCGGCAGTGAATATGTTTTTCCAGCTCCGGGCAGGAGCCATCGCCGTGGACACCGATTTTGTTCCAGCAATCGGCGATAGTCACGCCGGCCGGCTCTGCCGCGGCTGGGGACGATTCATTCATATCAAGCGCGCCCTCCGCTGTTCACTCGCTTCGCGCGCCTGTGCAAGCGCTGGGCGCCGGCTGCGTCACCCTGCTTTTCCAGCAGGAAAGCGAGATGGACAAGTGCCTCATGATGGTCTGGGTCGAGATAAAGCGCCTTGCGGTAATACTTCTCTGCTTCCTCGTGCATCCCGGTCGCGTCGTGCGCTAAGCCCATGAGGTGATACGCCCGTGCCGACGGACCGCCGATCCGCAGGAATTCTTCGCAGCGCTGTATCGCCTCGCTCAGGCGCCCCTGGTTGGCGAGCCGGAAGATCTCGTCGAGACCCGTCTCCGCTGCCACCGGCTGCCCGGGCGTCGCCGCAGGCCGGGAGGCGGCCGCCGGCTCGACGGCCGGTTTTGCGGCAGATCCGGCGACTGTCCTCGCCGCGACTCGCCTGGGCTTGGGCCGCGGCGCGAGGCCTTTAGGCAAGCCTGGGTTCAATTCAGGCGACGCATGTGCTTTCTTGCGGAACGCAAACGTCAGCGGCAACTTCGCCGATACGAAATCATGATGCAACAACAAACCGCTTTCGGACGGACCGACGAACAGTAAGGCGTCTGCCTTCAGCAAACGCGTCAGCACCTGAACGGCGCGATCTTGCGTGGCGCGGTCGAAATAGATCAGCACATTGCGGCAGAAAATGAAGTCGTAGGCTGTCGTGTCCGGCACGAAGCGCGGATCGAGCAGATTACCGTGGCGGAAACGCACCTGTCTGCGCACTGTCTCCGCGAGGCGGAATTCCCTTCCCGCCGGCTCGAAGTACCGGTCGCGAAAGTCCAGGTTTTTTCCGCGAAACGAATTCTTCCCGTATACGGCTTCCCGGGCGCGCTTCAACATATGCGCGCTGATGTCGACGGCGTCAATTCGAAAAAGGGTTCCCGGAACGCCCGCTTCCAACAATGCCATCGCCATGGAATACGGTTCCTCACCGCTCGCACAAGGCAGGCTCAGCAAGCGCAATTGCCCGTCCGGATGCGCCGGCAACCACTTGGCATAAGCTTCGTGGGCCATGGCTGCGAACGCCTCCCGATCGCGAAAAAACCAGGTTTCCGGCACGATGACCGCGTCTATCAATTCCTGCAGTTCGGTCTCGCAGGCGCGGACATGCTCCCAATAGTCCTGCAGGTTCTTCAACTTGCACGCCGAGAGGCGCGTGTTCACTGCGGATTCGATGATTGACAGACCGACCGTGTCGGCGCTCATCCCCATGGTCCTGTTGAGCAGATTTGCGAATTCCGCGACAGTCGTCATTGCCATTCCAGCGGCTGTTTGAACAGGACATCACGTACCGCTGCCGGCAATAGTTTGTCCACTTCGATCCATTGCACCAGTCCATTGGCATCGCTGGCGACGCGACCGAGATAGGGCGCGCCGTTGTTGCTAACGCCCGAGTCGGTGAAGTCTGCGGGATCGCGGCGCACGGTTTCCGTCGCTTTTTCCGCGATCAGTCCCAGCCGATGCTGAGTACCATCCCCCCCGGGATAACGCACAATGATGATGCGCGTACTCATGTGCCGTCGTGCCGGCCGGCACAGCGCCAATTCGCTCAAGTCGATCACTGGCACCGGCATGCCGCGGTAGTTGAATGCCCCGGCTACCCCGGCCGGCGCTTGCGGGATCCGCTTGAGACCGAGCAGCGGCAGAACCTCGACAACCTGGCTGGAATCGAGGGCGTAGTGGTCTTTGCCTAGCTGAAACTGGAGGAAAAGCATTTCGGTTATCCGGCCGGTCGTAGCCACGCCAGCGCATCTTCGCGGCGTGGCGTCGCCCGATGTCGGCTATGCCAACTTGAACCGTGAAACGCCGTTGCTGAGGCCGTTGGCGATTTGGCTGACCTCGGCAATGGCCACGTTAGACTGGCGGATCGCGGCGGTCGCCTGCTGCATCGCATCGGTCAGCTGAACGAAAGCGCTGGTGATCTGCTCTGCCCCCTCGGTCTGCGAACGCATCCCCTCGTTGACGCTTTCGAAGAGCGGTGTCAGTGTCTGGACCTGTCCGATGACTTGCGACAACTGTCCGCTGACCTGCTGGATTTCCTCCAGGCCGCGGCGGGTTTCTTCCGAGAATTTGTCCATGCCCATCACGCTGGCCGAAACCGCGGACTGAATCTCCTTCACGATCACTTCAATGTCATAACTCGCTACCGCAGTCTGATCGGCCAGGCGGCGAATCTCCGTTGCGACGACGGCAAAGCCGCGCCCGTATTCCCCGGCTTTTTCCGCTTCAATCGCCGCATTCAGAGAAAGCAGGTTGGTCTGGTCGGCTACCTTGATAATCGTCGTGGTGACCTTGTTGATATTGCCGGCCTTTTCGTTGAGCACCGCCAGTTTGGCATTGATGGCGTCGGTCGCCGCCGTCACGCGGCCCATGGTTTCCTCCATCCTGGACAGACCTGTTTGCCCCTCAATGGTCAGAACCGCCGACTTCTCGGCCATCTCGGAAACCTCGTTCATAGTCTTGAGCAGTTCTTTGGAGGTGCTGGAAATCTGCTTCGAAGTCGAGCTGATTTCAGTTGCGGTCGCCGCGGCCTCGACGGCCGTTGCCTCCTGCTGCTTCGCCCCGGCGGCAATCTCGGTGACGGCGGAACC
>Ga0182021_10005553_pt1 | contig 14954 bp, 11 predicted proteins | sample 612E3MmetaG_FD_120493 | JGI IMG/M metagenome (GOLD analysis project Ga0182021, IMG submission 120493) | Permafrost microbial communities from Stordalen Mire, Sweden - 612E3M metaG (Illumina Assembly) | ecosystem: Environmental > Terrestrial > Soil > Wetlands > Permafrost | place: Sweden... | reverse complement strand
CGTGATGCCGGCGCTGATTTACAACTTTTATCGAGACTGGAAGCCGGGCCGGATCATCCCACTTTATTGAGTCATCCTGAAGGCCGTTATCTTAAAGGATTACTGCTTGTCAAAAAAAATTAATCGGTTATACCATTTCACTTTGTTTGGCTAACTTTGTTGGCATTGTCGTCGGCTTCCTCAACGTATTAGTAATACGCCTCGTCGCCTTGTTATCCTTAGAAATAGAAATGGTATAAGATGGTTTTACCCGGTGTTGAATATCTTTTTAATTTTTTGCTAAATTGCCGATTATCTTTTCATGGATAAGGCGGGAAGCCATATTGTTGCCGAATGGTCCGACAAATACCGAAACAGAGGTTAAGTTTTTATCTAAGTATTCCACCTTGATAATGGCTTTCTCTTCCTGAATAAAGGCTTTGATAACTCCCGTGGAAATTTTGCGTTCTTTTTGGATATCCGTCGCTTTTAAATCAATCATTGATTTTTCACATGCCTTCCAGACTAAATCAATATCAGCTTTGTATTCGCTTATAAAATTTCCATCCTGATAAAAAAACTTGCCGTAGCTTATACCGGCAACTTTCCCCTGTAGATTTATTGCCGCGTTACATCCCATCAGAATCAGTGGAATTAAAAATATTAAAGGTAGAAATTTGTTTTTCATAGATTTATCCGATCACGGGTATGCACCCTCCGCTTTGCGGGATAGTTTCCAATCCCGATATATCGGAATTGGATAATTCGACTTACAAACTTTAATGTGCTTCGCTTTTAAAGTTTGAGTCTCATTACAACTTGCCAATTTCCCTGCACTTCATTAGGGAAATTGGAGTTTCACTAATAATTTTTTTGAATATAGGACAATGCTGATAATCTGTCAATGTTATTTGTAAATTATTGGTAATCGTTGATTGTAATAAACTTGCGATGACTCGTTAATTGCTACTCTCAAGCTTGTTTTTTTGCATGCAGTTTCATTATTTCTGTTCTAGTCAGAACGCTTTTGATATTATCAACATACTTAAGGATGTTTTCTCTGCCGCCTTCTTCGCGGTCAATCAGAGTGATAACCATTTCGACCTTGAGTCCTGATTTGCGGGCTTGTTCTATGGCAGTAATGGTGGAGCCTCCGGTTGTGATGACATCGTCAATGACGACAATTTTTTCACCGGGAACAACATTTCCTTCAATGGCGCTTTTAGTACCGTGATCTTTGATGTCTTTTCTGACAATGAAAGATTTAATCGGGTTTCCTTTTTGATAAGATATGACAGAAAGCGCGTTGGCTATCGGATCGGCTCCCAGAGTCAGCCCCCCCGCCGCTGTAATATCGGTATTCTTAAGCATGTCAAAAATAATCGCGCCGATGAGATTCATGCCTTCAGGGTCAAGCGTTGTTGGTTTGCAATTAAAGTAATAATTGCTTTGTTTTCCGGATGCGAGTGTGAAGGGCGGATTTTCGCTGTATTTGAAAGATTTCTCTAGAATTATTTTGCCCAGTCTTTCCTTCATCTTTTTAATGGTCATTCTTTTTCCTCTCCTTGATATTTATGATTGAGAATTGTTGTGTAAGATAAATTTAATGGGTAGTTCAACCCATGCTGTAAATGGACTGCCTGATTTTTTTGCTGGTTCGAATTTCCACGGTTTTACCGCCTGTATTGCCGATTGATCCAGAATGGCGTATCCGGATGATTTTTTTATTTTTACCTCCCCCACTCGTCCATTAGGTAAAATTTCCGCGAACACCATAACAATACCTTCATATCCACGAACACGCGCTATCTCCGGATATACAGGAGGCGAGTTTTCTTTATACAATGGGTAAGCAATTACAGTGTTCAAATTAGAATTGTTACCAGCGGTTTCGTTCTTGCTGTATTCGTTTATATAATAAGATTTTTCTTTAGCTTCTATGTCTCCTGACACCTCATTTTTTACCGATGTGTTGTTGTTGGGCAAGCTTGCTGTTGTTACTGCGGATATTTGAATGCTTTCCGGATTATGGGCTGGCGTTTCAATATTCGCCAGTTCTTTAGTTGTTCTTGTATTAAAAGAAGGTGTCTGATTAGGACGATTATTTTTAAATTCCACCTTACTAATTTCTCTTTTATCATCAAAAGAAATCCAGACCAGTTTTATTCCATTGAGTTCCGGAGAAGAAACTGAATTAGTTGACAAACAAAATAATAGAAAAAATCCCGCGGCAAAGTGAGCCAGAAGGGAAAAAAAGATTGCCGCGGTTATTGAGTGTTTTTCTTTTTGAAGCGTTATGAATTTCATTATACAGATAATTACTTTTTAATTAAGTTCTCGACTACTTTAACTGCTTCTACGCCGTCTTTGGCAAAAGACGCGCCGATTGATTTCGCGTAAGCATCGGTAACTACAGCTCCGCCTATAAGAAAATCCGTCTTGATTCCATGCTTGCGCGCAATCGTAATTATGTCTTTCATATTAACCATTGTCGTTGTCATGAGCGCGGAAAGACCAATTACATCAGGTTTTTCTTTTCTGGCCGCGTTGACAATTTCCTGGTCGGATACATCTTTGCCCAAATCAATAACACGATAACCGTAATTTTTCAGAAGCAGCGCGACGATATTTTTCCCGATGTCATGAATGTCACCCTTAACCGTTGCCAAGAGAACCTTTCCTTTATCGGTGGTTGCCGCTTTTTTCAGATATGGATCCAGATAAGACAGTGCTTTCTTCATCGTTTCTGCTGCCGCCATGAGCTGTGGCAGAAAGTAAATTTTTTTCTCGTAAAAATCACCCACGCGCACAATTGCCGGAATCATGAAATCATCGACCAATTGAGAAGCGGACCGGCCGGATTGCATGGCATTATCAAGAAATTCGGTGATGCGATCTCTGTCTCCATCCAGTATGGCCGCCGTGACTTTTTCTTCCGGCAAAGTTGCTTCTACGGAAGGCGGTACTTGAGCCCCTGCCTGTTGTAAAAAATGATTGATGAAACGCAGCGATGCCTTTTCACGAGCGGTGAGCGCGTCTCCCGCTTTTTTCACATGCATGAATTCGACGCTTGCCGGATTGGCAATGGCCAGATTAAGGCCGCAATATTGAGCCATCGCCAGAAAAGCGGCATTGAGCCAGGGACGGCCCGGCATACCGAAAGAAACATTGGATAATCCTAAAATAGTTTTGCACTTAAAGGTGATTTTACACCAGTTAATGGTTTCCAGCGTTTCCTGCGCTGCTTTGGCATCGGAAGCAACCGCCATGGTCAGGCCGTCAACGACAAAATCGTCCTTGGTAAAACCGAACTTTTGCGCTTTGCGGAAAATATTTTCAATCACTGCTTTACGTTTTTTCGCTGTACGCGGAATTTCTCCGCCGGTCAGCGGCAGTAAAATAAACATTGCCCCGTACTTGGCCGCCAGCGGTAAGAGCTTGCTTATTTTTTCTTTTTCTCCGGAGATGGAATTAATCATCATTCTGCCGGGATAAATCCGTAGAGCGGCTTCAATCGTTTCAATACGGGAAGAATCTATTACCAACGGCAAACGGCTTGAGGTGGATAAAAGTCCGATCACGTTCTTGATTGTTTGAACTTCGTCAATGCCAGGCTGGCCGATATTAACGTCCAGAAGAGACGCTCCCTGCGCTTCCTGTTCCTGAGCCATCTGCCGGATAATCGACAACTTTCCTACGGTCAATTCTTGTTGGAGTGCTTTTTTGCCAGTGGGATTGATTCTTTCACCGACAAGATACAGAGGTTCGTTATCACGGATTTCCAGGAAACTACGTGCTGAACTGAGTGCGGAGATTGATTGGCGAAGAGGTAAAACAGGTTTTCTGCGTCCAACGGCACAAGCCAGTGTTCTTATGTGTTCCGGCGTTGTTCCGCAACATCCGCCCAGCATGTTGGCTCCTGCTTTGGCAAGTTTTGTACCGAAAGAAGCGAATGTTTTTGCGTCCATTTCGAAAATGGTTTTTCCGTCTTCGAGCTTGGGCATTCCGGCATTTGGTTTGGCCAGCAAAGGAACTGTAGCGAATGGTTTCATGACCTTAACAAAATCAACCATTTGTTCAGGCCCTGCCGAGCAATTGCAACCAACAGCGTCCGCGCCCAAACTCTGCAAGGTGATTAACGCGCTTTGCGGAGGTGTTCCTCCCAAAGTGTGTCCATCCTTTTCATACGTCATGGACACAATCGTGAAAATGTCGGCCAACTCTTTGACAGCCAGCAGTGCCGCACGCGCTTCCTGAATATCAATCATGGTTTCGATTACTATCAGATCGCATCCGCCGTCAATCAATCCGCTCGCCTGTTCTTTGAAAGAATTCACTGCTTCTTCAAAAGCCAATGTGCCGAAAGGTTCGATGAACAATCCTGTCGGGCCGATATCTCCCGCAACCAGAGTATTTCTGCCGCATGCTTCTTTAGCCAGACGCACCAGATCGCGATTAATTTCATAAACATCTTTTTTTACTCCGAATTCTTTGAGTTTGAAACGATTTGCCCCGAAAGTGCAGGCATAAACAAACTGAGAGCCGGCTTTTTGATAGGACGTATGGACATCTTTTATGATTTCAGGATTATCCATGCACCAGATTTCAGGAGAAACGCCTGCCGGCAGTCCTCTCTTTTGTAATTCAGTGCCGGTAGCTCCGTCCAGAATAATGATTTTCCTAGTCAAAAGATTTTTTATTTTAATAATTGCAGTCACAATAATCTCCTGAAATATATAGGACTATTTTTTCGGCGTTTTTATATCATTAATATTAACTTTTTTGCAAATTTCATTATTCATTAATTGAGATTATTCTAAGGTATAACCTTTCTCACGGAATAATCTAAGGCAGGCTTCTGCGACATTTTCGTCATAAAGAATTCCCTTATTTTGCTCGATCTCTTCCAAGGCCTTTTCAATACCAAGTGAGGCGCGATAAGGCCGGTGGGACGCCATGGCCTCTACAACGTCAGCCACGGCCAGAATGCGTGCTTCTATAATAATGTCATCTCCTTTTAGATTTTTGGGATAACCAGTGCCATTCATTCGTTCATGGTGCTGATGGACTGTCGCCGCCAGCGGCCAGGGAGAATCGATGTCCTTCAGCATATCGAATCCACTCTGGGAGTGTTCTTTAATGAGTGAAAATTCCAGATTTGTCAACTTGGAGGGCTTGGACAATATCTCCACGGGGATGGATAATTTCCCGATGTCATGAATTTCGCCTGCCATGCGGAGTCCATCAATTTTTTCCTGACATAATCCCATTTCAGTGGCGATGGCACAGGCCAGGTCTGCGGACCGGGACTGATGACCTGCCGTATAGGGATCCCTTATTTCCAAGGCGGATACCAGGACCTGAATTGTAGTGTTTACTGCCTTTTTGAGTTTTTCAAGGCTCTCTTTAAGATTTTCTTCTGCTTGCTTGCGAAGAGTAATGTCTTCTACAAGTCCTTCATTATAGAGAACTTTACCCTGTTCATCCTTGACCGCCCGGGCGTTGATGACGACCCAGAAATGGGTCCCATCCTTTTTTTTGAATTCAACCTCGAACCCTTCAACAAAACCCATTTCCTCCCTGATTTTCAGGAATCTTTTGCGATCTTCCGGATGAACATAAATGTCCTTTCCTATGTCTTTGACGGATTCGATTAAATCCTCGGGCGAGTCATATCCGGCCATATGAGCCAAAGCGGCATTGGCTGTGATAAACCTGCCCTCCATTGTTACCTGGTAAATGCCTTCTATGGCGTTTTCAAAAATGGTGCGATATTTTATTTCGCTTTTCTTTAAAGCATCTTCGGCTTGTTTTTGTTCAGTAATATCACGGACATTCATAACAATACCCGCAACATCCGGATGGTTCAGCAAATTTCTGCCCCTTCCGTAAAAATAGCGTTCCGAACCATCTTTATGTAATACTTTGAATAAATTGGCAGAAAGTTGAATATCCTTTTCTCGGATAGCTGTGCCGAAATCATCTGAGGCGCGTTTGATTTCATCAGAATGAATGAAATCAAATCCGCTTTTACCTATTACCTCGTGAGGTTTATATCCGGCAAAACGCTCGATAGAAGGGCTGCAATATTTTATGTTTCCTTTTTCATCGCTGATTATGATGATGTCTGAAGAATTTTCCGTAATCTCCTTAAAGTATCTTTCGCTTTTGCTCAATGCTTCCTCAGCACGCTTGCGCTCGGTAATATCGCGTAAAATTCCTTTAAACCCAACAGGTTTATCTAAAGAATCTTTCCTTAATGATACAGATGCTTCAATGTATCTTTTACTCCCGTCTTTTCTTGTAATCTGCCAATTTATTTCTTTGAGATGTTGCCCTGTTTTATAAACTTGATTGAAAGCTAGAAAAACTTTTTTCGCGGTTTCTTCCTCTGTGTATTGCCGGTTATTCATGCCCATTAGTTCTTCTTTGGGGTAACCATGGATTTGGCACAACGAATCATTAAAAAAAGTATAATTGCCGGCAAGATCAACTTCAAAATAGCCTTCCTGCATATTTTCCAGAACACTTCGATATTTTTCCTCGCTTTGACTAAGTTCCTCCTCACTCCTTTTTCTTTTTTTTGCCTCTTCCGTCTCTCTGGCAATAGCCGGACAAAGGCGGGATAAGCTTGATTTCATTATATAATCTTGGGCACCCAAGCGCATGCATTCTATCGCTATTTCTTCGCCTATATTTCCGGATATAACAATGATAGGGATGTCTGTTTTTGTTTCTTTTAAAAGGACAATTGCCGCTGGAGCGCTGAAATTAGGCATTTTGTAATCGCAGAGAATTATGTCCCATTGCTTTTCCTGGAGAGCTTTCTTCATTGCTGGGGAGTTATCTATCCTTTGAAATTCCGGATTATATCCGCCTCTTTTAAGCTCACGTAATAAAAGCAGAACATCATCTTCCGAATCATCAATTATTAACGTTCGAAGATTTTGTGGATTGATGATTGCAGAAGCATTATTTTTAGTCATATATTTATCCTCTTGTTCTTTTTATAAGGGCAATGACAGAAGATTTTTAAATCTTTGAATTTTCGTATAATATCAGAAAACAAAAGAATCTATTATTAGGATAATACTATTACACCATTTTAAAATTATCAAGATGGATTTTATTATGAAAAAAAGAAAAAACTTGTTCAAATGTTAGGCAAATGTCTTTTTGAATCCGGTCTTTTAAGAACTCCCTGTATTTCTGACTGATAGCTTCAACTATTTTTATTGTGAGACTCAAATTTCAAAAACGAATAACCTAAATACCCTAAAGGGCACCGTGGGGTCACTATAGGTGTATTGAAATTTGTAAGTCGTAGTGAGTCCCGAATTTCAGAAGCGCAGCGCACTGAAATTTGTTGGACGAACTATCCAATCCCGCACAGCGGAGGGTAATGAGACTCGCTGACGATAGGAAGCGTTAGTCGGACTATCCTGCTTATGCATGGATATAATACTCCGCAGCTTGCTGCGGAATTGTTTCTAAAGCTTGCTTTGGGGTTCATACCCGTGATGATTTGCGTTTTATAAAAGTTTGTGGAGCATTTGTCAGCAAATGCCGCCAATGGCGGTCACTGATTTTTCCGGGATGAGAATAAAACTGGAATTGATTTTAACGCCGAATTTATTCATTTGAAGCTTTTCATAAATTATTTTCTGATTTTTTAAATCAAAATCGGCATAGCCTGCAGAAAAGCGCCGCGGGAGAAGAGACTTGCCTTCGCGGCGGAGAATCTGGTTAAAATAATCCATAACCCAATCGAGTGCGGCATCTGTCATTTCACTTGCGGTAGCGTCGTAGACGACCGCGGCCGCCAAATCATCATGACTGGTTTTTTCCTTTATTGCATCCATGATGGCATTGCCTGCTGTCGCTCCCATAAGGATAATTTCTCTGCAATTGCGCAGGAAAAAGGACAACTTTTTGCTGTGAAAAATTAAATTTCCGCTAAGAATTATTTCTTCACCATCGTTATTATTGATTGCAAGACGTAAAAACATTCCTCTGAGAAAAATGAGAGAGAAAGCTTCATTTATAAAAAAGTCTGTTTCTTTTTTCCTCCTTACAGAAATTTCAGTTGTTCTTTTTTTGTGGCCAAGACGCTGATATATTTTCTCGAGTGGAGGATCAATTGATATCTTTTCGAGAAAAGCAACAGATTCCATATTTTTGTCCTTGTGAGTATTGATTGTAACCTTTCTAAAAGAATCTGGTTAACCTAAATATTTGTTCAAATTTCTTGCGATATTGTCGCCCATTTCTTCAGTGCCGATAAGTTTTTTATCCGGCTGATGAATATCCTGTGTCCGTAATCCTTCTTTTAAAGTTTCTTTAACCGCTTTTTCTATCAGCTCGGCTTCCAGAGGCATGGATAAGGAATAACGTAGCATCAACGCTACTGACAGAATTGCGGCCAGCGGATTGGCAATATTCTTTCCTGCTATATCAGGTGCCGAACCGTGAATGGGTTCATATAAAGCTATTTTCTTGCCCAGGCTTGCTGAAGGGAGCATCCCGATGGAACCGGTCAGCATGGCGGCTTCATCGCTTAATATGTCTCCAAATAAATTAGTGGTGACAATTACGTCAAACTGCGCCGGATTGCGGATAAGCTGCAGAGCGCAGTTATCAACATACATGTGCTTCAGTGTAACATCAGGATAGCTTTGACCGACTTCAGTAACTACATCGCGCCAGAGTTCCATGGTTTCGAGAATGTTTGCTTTATCTACCGAAAGAAGATTTTTTTTGCGTGTTCGGGCAATTTTAAAGCCGCTGATGGCAATCCTGCGAATTTCATTCTCAGAGTAAACCATAGTATTGACACCTTTGCGTTTTCCGTTTTTTCTTTTTTTCACGCCGCGCGGTTTGCCGAAATAAACATCACCGGTCAATTCGCGGACAATCATAATATCAATGCCCTGCACGATATTTCTTTTTAGCGGTGATGCGTCCAGAAGTTCGTCGAAAGCGACAATCGGCCTCAAGTTTGCGAAGATACCCAATTCCCCTCTTAAGCCAAGAAGTGCTCTTTCCGGTCTGATGCTATAATCCAATCCCTCCCATTGAGGACCGCCCACTGCTCCGAGTAAAACCGCGTCGCTTTGCAGAGCAAGTTTAAGAGACGAATCCGGCAGTGGTGTTCCAAAATGATCATAGGCAATGCCGCCGACAAGTCCTTCGTTAAGTTGAAGATTAATGTTTTTTTTGTCGGAAATAATTTTTAAAATCTTTAGAGCTTCTTTCATTATTTCCTGCCCTATTCCGTCACCGGCAAAGACGGCAATTTTAAAATTATTTTTTTTCATTTTTTTGCGATATGCTTCATCAAACCGCCGTCGGAGATTAGTTTTTCCATGAAAGGCGGAATGGGATTAATTTTAAAAATTTTGTTCGAACCGGATATTGTTATAGTTCCATTGGTACTGTCCACGGTTATTTCTTCACCTTCTTTAATCGCATCGATAAGTTCTTTCGATTCGAAAATGGGGAGCCCCATGTTAAAAGAATTGCGGTAAAAAATGCGGGCAAAACTTTTTGCTATGACACAGGAGGCACCGGCCGCCTTTATTGAGATAGGCGCGTGTTCGCGCGAAGAACCGCAGCCGAAATTTTCTCCTCCCAGAATAATATCGCCAGTTTTCATATTGGCGACAAAATTTGGATCAGCATCTTCCATGCAATGAGCCGCAAGCTCGCGTGGATCAGATGTCGTAAGATAGCGTGCCGGAATAATCGCGTCAGTGTCTATATTATTCCCGAATTTCCAAACTTTTCCTTTGAATATCATATTAAAATCCTCTTTAATGAGACTCAATCTTCAGAAACAAAGTGTACAGAAGATTGTAAGTTGTAATGAGTCCCAAATTTCAGAGGCGTAGCGCGCTGAAATTTGTTGGACGAATTATCCAATCCCAATAAATCGGGATTGGAAATTATCTACACAAAAAGAGGGCAGAAAACCCATATTTTAAAGTTCTTCCGGAGAGGCAATCCTGCCTAAAATAGCTGATGCAGCGGCTACTGCCGGGTTGGCCAGATAGACTTCGCTTTTTGGATGTCCCATTCGTCCAATAAAGTTACGGTTTGTTGTAGCGACAGCTCTTTCTCCTTCTGCCAAAATTCCCAAATGTCCACCTAAACAGGCGCCGCACGAGGGCGGGCTGATTATGGCATTGGCTTTCATGAAGGTCTCAATCAGACCTTCCTTCAATGCTATTCTGTAAATTTCCGGAGTTGCCGGAACGATAATCAATCTTACGTTAGACGACGCTTTACGGTTTTTCAAAATCTTCGCAGCGATTCTCAGATCCTCGATCCGGCCGTTGGTACAGGAGCCGATGAGTGACTGGTCAATTTTTACTTTACCCGCTTTGCTTACTCCTTTTACATTGGAAGGCAGATGGGGAAAAGCCACTTGCGGTTCAATTTTTGCAACGTTAATTTCAATTATGTCGGAATAACCAGCATCGGCATCGGAAGAATAAAATTTATAATCTCGTTTTGCTCTTTTTTTGATATACTCTTTCGTAATTTTATCGGGAGCAAAAATGCCGTTTTTCGCCCCTGCTTCAATGGCCATATTCGCCATGGAAAATCTATCGGCCATTGGCAGCTTGCCGATTGTTTCTCCAGTAAATTCCATAGCCTTATAAAGAGCTCCATCAACCCCGATACGACCGATGATATGCAAAATCAAATCCTTTCCGGAAACCCATTTTTGCAGAGAACCGAAAATTATAAATTTCATGGAATGAGGAACTTTAAACCACAACTCGCCGGTCAGCATGGCCGCAGCCAGATCAGTACTGCCTACGCCTGTGGCAAATGCTCCCAGCGCTCCGTAGGTGCAGGTATGGCTATCCGCGCCGATAACTAAATCCCCGGGCAAAATTATACCCTGTTCAGGCAATAAAGCGTGTTCAATTCCCACGTTTCCGCCTTCGTAAAAATAAGTTATCTTCTGTTCAATGGCAAATTCACGTACTACTTTACATTGTTGGGCGGAATTAATGTCTTTGTTGGGCGTGAAGTGATCCAGCACCAAAGCAACTTTATTTTTGTTAAATACTTTTTTCCCTCCCGCTTTTTTGAATTCATTTATTGCTATTGGTGCAGTGACATCATTTCCTAAAGCGATATCAACCCTGGCATTGATCAGCTGACCAGCAGAGATTTTTTTCATGCCGGTATGAGCCATTAATATTTTTTCCGTAATGGTGTTGCCCACGATTTATGCTCCTTTTAAAAATGAAAAGGTCTTTAACTTATTTCAAGAGTTTATTCAACTTTAACCTTTTTGCCGCTGGCTTTTAAAAATTCCAAACGGTTCAGAGCGTTGATATAGGCTTTAGCGGAAGCTACAATAACATCGGGATGAGCGCCGCGACCGACAACTGAATGGCCATTGTATTTTAGCTGAACAGTAACTTCACCCTGCGCGTCCGATCCTCCTGTTATGGCATTGACAACATATTTCATCAGAGGATAATTGGTCTTGGTGATATTGCGAATAGCGGCGAAAGTCGCGTCAACCGGACCATTACCAAATCCTGCTTCCCTTACAACATCTTTTCCTACCTGCATTTCCATGGTTGCCGTGGGAATGGCCACGTTGCCGCTGACGACGTTTAAATAAACCAAATGATATTTGTCTTCTCCGCGGTAAATTTCTTCGGAAAGGATTGCCTCCAGATCTTCATCATAAATATCTTTCTTGACATCTGCCAGCTCTTTGACCCTTGCCGTGACCTTGTTGAGTTGCTCATCATCCAAGACGTAGCCCATTCTTTTCAAATGGTGCGAAATGGCGTTGCGTCCGGAATGTTTGCCCAAAACGATATGCGTGTCGCTGATACCGACGGATTGCGGCGTCATGATCTCATAAGTAATTTTCTCTTTGATCAATCCGTCCTGGTGAATGCCTGATTCATGCGCGAAAGCGTTAGCTCCAACTATAGCTTTGTTCGGCTGTACCGGTATGCCGGTAATCTGAGTAAGCAGTCGCGATGTCTTGTAAATCTGGTCGGTATTAATTTGTGTGTAAAGGCCATAGAGGTCTTTGCGTGTTTGCAGTGCCATTACAACTTCTTCCATCGCTGTGTTGCCTGCACGTTCGCCTATGCCGTTAATTGTGCATTCCACCTGGCGTGCCCCATGCCGTATACCGGCCAATGAATTGGCTACAGCTAAACCTAAATCATTATGACAATGAGTGGCTATAATTGTGTCACCTATATTTTTAACGTTGGCGAAAAGATAAGCGATCAGGTTGCCGAATTCTTCCGGAATGGCATAACCAACTGTGTCGGGAATGTTGACTGTATATGCTCCGGCATCAATGACCGCCGAAACCATCTCCAGCAGATAGTCTTTGTCCGAACGCGTCGCATCCATCGGCGAGAACTCAACGTTTTCCGTGTAAGAGCGCGCCAGTTTGACGGCAGCAACAGCTTCTTTGAGTACCTGTTCGCGGCTCTTTTTTAACTGATATTTTAAATGAATATCGGAGGACGAGATAAAAGTATGAATGCGGGGATGCGCAGCGTCTTTTATTGCCTGCCAGGCACGGTCAATATCAACCTTGTTGGCCCTTGCAAGTCCTGCTACCTGAGATTTTTTGATCTCTCTGGCAATTTGCCGTACCGCATCGAAATCACCTTCAGAAGCGATGGGGAATCCCGCTTCAATTATATCAACCCCCAGTCTTTCGAGTTGCCGGGCAAGAATCAATTTCTCTTCAGTGTTCATACTGTAGCCGGGAGACTGCTCGCCGTCTCTCAATGTTGTATCAAAAATATAAACGCGATTTTTATCCTTCTTCATAATTTCTTCTCCTCTCAATGAGACTCAAATTTATATAAGAAAAAAGGCCGTGGGTTAATCGCCCACGGCCTTTTAGGTAATCAATTGTTTTAGTCCTAGTGATGACCTAAAAACGACGGGCAGACGGCCTTAGGTAAAAGGCGCAACAGAGAGAGTCCCAGAAACACGAGCAGAATATTGATTGACAAATTCTGTTTTCTGTCTATTTCCAACATCGTTTTAACCCTTTATTTTAAAATTTTCTACAAACTAATGTAAAAAATAAAAATTGTCAAAATATTTTTTCGATATGCGAAAAAAATTAAATTGGTAAATAGATACTCTAAAAAAAATTATATAATATCAACGATGATAATGATAAAAAGTGCTTGTGTAAAAATTAATATTATATTAATGATACAATAAGTATTATATGTGAACATGTTCTCTTAATAGTGAACTGCGAATGTTGTCTTAATAAATTCATGAGGGGTTACCAATGGTTAAAAAAATTTTATGTTTGTCAATTATAGCTTTTATTATTTTTTGCAGGATGGCTTCTTTTGCGCTAGATAATGTTACACAAGTGTCAGTTTCTGAAAAACTTCTTTTTAAATTTAACCTTCCTCCAGCTGTGTTGACGGCAAGTCCTGATGGCAAACATGTGGCTTATGCGACTCGTGCTGAAGACGGTAAAGAGTTTGTTTTTATTGATGGTAAAGAGCAGAAACGATATGAAGGTATCGGTTCTAATATTATTTTTAGTCCGGACGGCAAGCATTTTGCGTATAGAGCCAAGACGGGTGATAAGCAGGTTATTGTTGTTGATGGGAAGGAAGGTAAGTATTATGATATAGTCGGATCTACGATAGTCTTTAGCCCAGACAGCCAACGAGTTGCTTATGCTGCTAGGATAGGAAAGAGTTGCTTTGTTGTGGTGGATGGAAAAGAAGGCAAGTATTATAATGGTGGTATAGGCACCACCATTGTTTTTAGTCCGGACAGCAAGCATTTTGCGTATGGGGTCCAATCCGATGGAAAGCAGTTTGTCGTCGTTGATGAACAAGAAGGTAAACATTATGAAAGTATCGGAGATAATATTGTTTTCAGTCCCGACGGTAATCGTGTAGCTTACCAGGCTCAATCCGAAAAAAAACGTTTGTTTATAGTTGATGGACAAGAGGGTAAAAGTTATGATGACATTGGAAGAAACTTTTTTTTCAGTCCAAACAGCAAACAGGTTGCATATATTGCCAGGTCAGACAATAAATGGTTTGCAGTTGTTAACGGACAAGAAGCTAAGCATTATGACGGTGTTGGAGATAATGTCTTTTTCAGCCCTGATAGTAATCATATTGCTTACCAAGCTCAATCAGAAAAAAAGCGTTTGTTTGTGATAGATGGAAAAGAGGGAAAAGGATATGACAGAATTGGTTCCTCTGTCTCTTTTAGTCCTGATAGCAAGCATGTGGCGTATGTTGCTCAATCGGGAAATAAGCGTTTTGTAGTAGTTGATGGGAATGAAGAAAAACAACATGATACTATTGGAAGATTTCTTGTTTTCAGCCCTGACAGTAAGCGTTTGGCTTATGGAGTCCAATCAGGAGAAAAGCGTTGTGTAGTAGTTGATCGAAAAGAGGGGAAATATTACGATGGCATCGGAACTGGATCTATTATTTTCAGTCCGGACAGCAAGCATTTTGCATATATTTCACAATCAGAAAGTAAACAAATTTTAGTTATTAATGAAAAAGAGATAGATCAATATGATGGTATTGTGGCTCTTGAAAAGGGGACGGTAATTTTTGATACGTTCGATAGTTTCCATTTTCTCGCTTTCAAAGATAAAAGTGTTTTTCTAGTTGATGTTAAAATAAAGTAATCAAATGGTAATTTAGAAAAGAGATTACTCACTACTAAAAGATTAAGGATATCAATATAAAGATTAGATTTGATATCCTTAATTTTTTTCTTAGAAATAATTTGAACAATTAAAATAATAATTCCTTCGTGCTTAAGCTTATTTCAGGATTTAATCTTATATAATAATTTCATGCTGTGGTCTCTGCCACAGCCTTCCACTTAGGAAGGTTTGGAAACCTTAGGTTTCCAAGATAAGATGATAAAAAATTATTCCTTATTTCGCCCTGCGGTCTCTGCCG
>Ga0182021_10005552_pt1 | contig 14956 bp, 15 predicted proteins | sample 612E3MmetaG_FD_120493 | JGI IMG/M metagenome (GOLD analysis project Ga0182021, IMG submission 120493) | Permafrost microbial communities from Stordalen Mire, Sweden - 612E3M metaG (Illumina Assembly) | ecosystem: Environmental > Terrestrial > Soil > Wetlands > Permafrost | place: Sweden... | reverse complement strand
ATTTTGCCCCTGAACATATCTCCAGCTTATATTGTAAATGGGATAGTTCTGACCATAAATCCATTCATTAAAAAAGTAACCGAGCTGCATTCCGGAAATTCCTTCGGCAACCCTTTGAAAATCCTCGGTAACTGCATTTCCGTAAGCCAATGTTGTATCGGATGCGTATGATTTCATTATTTGGAAAAATGCAGAATCACCGACTACTCCTCTCAGCATATGCAGGACTACGCTTCCCTTTGAATAAGTTCTGTTCGCATCAAAAATATTATTAACTGTACTTACATCCTGAACATAAACCGAACCGATTGCTTTCCTTGCATCCGACATTTTATTACTTACGTATTGATTATAAGCGGTTTTCCCGTAAGCATCCTCTGCATACACGCACTCCAGATATGTTGCAAATCCTTCGTTGAGCCAAATGTTATGCCAGTCTCTGCAGGTTATTTTATCCCCGAACCACTGATGCCCGAGCTCGTGAGCTATAATATATTCCGAAATTACTCCTATAGAAGTTGCAGTCTGGTGCTCCATTGCGCCTCCCATATCAGTTTGAGCGTGTCCGTATTTCTCCCTTATAAACGGATAAAGCCCGAACCTTGTTGAAAAAATCTTAAGCATATTTACTGTCAGGTCCAGTGTCGGTTTCAGCGAATCAATTACTTCCGGATAAATGTAATGTAAAACAGGCATCGAATCCGAAACAGAATATTTAAAATAATTTGTGTACAAAGAAAAATTTGTTACCGCAACCGACAACAGATAATTTGCAATGCGGTATGAATTTTTCCATTTATATGTTTTAGTATTATCTGGATTAATATCAACTTCCTTTAACACTCCGTTTGACACTCCCGTAAAAGCTGATGGACATTTTATCCATACATCCGAAGAATCGGCTTTGTCGGATTGGATATTCTTGCACGGGAACCAGTCGCTGGCACCGTACGGCTCGCTTAAATTCCATACGGATGGAATATTATTATGCAATCCGAATTCAAAACTTCCGAACCCTGTAGGGACGGGAAGCCCGTGATAATTCACTATAACAGAAAAACTATTTATCAGTTTATTTTTATTATTAGGATGAATTGATATTTTATCTCTGTAATGATTATATGCCGAAGTACTTCCGTTGTATTTAATTGAGTCGACCGTCATCACATTGCTGAAGTTAAAAAATATTGAATCGGCAGGATTCAATATTAATCCGTTTATAGTAACCTCCCCTGTTAAATTGTCAGGGTTGATTTTTATTTCAAGAAAAATTTTATAATATTTTATGTCAAGATTGGTATCTGCTTCCGGAATATTCATTAAACTGCCGTCGGAAAAACCTGTTTTTTCAAGATTTGATATTTCTTCGGAGGATTGTGATAATACTATGCCTGTACAACGAATTGATAAAACTAATATCGAAGTGATAAAAATCAGCGACCGGAATTTATGCCCGGTGAATATTTTAATTAACCCAATGATTATTCCTGTTTTTTATTTAACCTGCTGAATTGCTTTAAAAAAGTTTTATGATTTTTATACTGTATAGCCTTCATTCCAAGAGATTCCGAAACCTGCACGTTTTCCTTTATGTCATCTATTAAAAGAGTTTTAGAAGGCTCGAGCTTGTATTTTTCCAGAGTAATCTGAAATATTTTCTTCTGAGGTTTGTTCAGTTTCACCTTGTAAGAGAGAACACGTTTTTTTAAAAGCTTTACGAAAGGAAAATTCTTGTCGATGAAATTTATATGCGCAGGGTCTGTGTTTGACAATAAGAATATTTTAAATCTTTTTATCCGCGCAATCTTTTCCACAAATGTCTTCATGGAACTGTTTACCCAGAAAATATCGGAATAAAAGAACAGAAAATCTGAATAACTTATTTTCAATCTGAATTTTTTCTTCAGTATTTTAAATACGTCTTTAATGCTTAAAGTTCCGCGCGTTATTTTAAGGCCCAGCTTATTTTTATTTATATAATTTTTAAGACTCCTTGCATTCAGGTTTTTTTCGTGCAAAGCAACCCTGTCGTAAAAATAACAGAAGTCAAAATAAACAAGTGTATTTCCTAAATCAAATATTATATTTTCAATAGGGCCTTTGCGCAATTGTCAGAGGTATTTTTTTTCTAAAATATTTAAATCTTTATCGAGCATGTAGTATTTTGGATGACCTGTTGGAATTTCAGTTCCGACTATTTCTTCTTTCGATAATTTTTCCAGATACATTACAAGAGCCCTTAAACTGTTTCCGTGTGCTGAGATTAAAATATTTTTTCCCGCTTTTAAATCAGGGACAATATGCTTTTCCCAGTAAGGGATTACCCTGTCGGCTGTGTCTTTCAGGCTTTCACCGTTCGGAGGTGCTGTATCATAACTTCTTCTCCAGAGCTTCACCTGCTCGGCACCGAATTTTTCGCGGGTCTCATCCTTGTTTAATCCCTGCAAATCACCGTACATTCTTTCGTTAAGAGCTTTGTCTTTTTCGACGGGAATATCTTTTTGTTTTATAATATCCAGTATTATATCGAGTGTTCTCTGCGCCCTTATTAAATCGGATGTGTATGCTTTGTCGAATTTGTAATTTTTCAGTTTCTCCCCTGCATCCTGAGCTTCCCTGATTCCCTGCTCGGATAAATCAATATCTACCCAGCCCGTAAACCTGTTTTCAAGATTCCACTGGGATTGACCGTGTCTTAAAATAACTAAATATGACATATTGTATTTTTTTAATTTTTTCCCGTTACTTCCATTTTATCGAACATCCCATCGAGGGAATTTGCTCGAACGAAATTTCCTTTTCATCAAGAATCAGCTCTATTGCCGCTTCGAGGTCCTTTGATTTGACCTGTGATTCGTCTTTCCAGCTGTCATCCAGCCTTCCCCTGTATTTTAAAATTTTTTTTTCGTCGTAAACATAAATATCCGGAGTGCAAACCGCTTCATATTTTTTTGCGGTTTCCTGCGATTCATCAAAAAGATACGGATAATTCATGGAGTAATTTTTTGCGAAAAGTTTCATGTTGCCGAAAGAGTCCTCGGGATATGCAGTGACATCGTTCGGGCTGATTCCGATAAGCTGAACTCCTTTATTGCCGTATTTAGTCTGAAGTTTTATAAACCGCCCTATCACTGCTTTTACATACGGGCAGTGATTGCACATAAATATAATAACGAGAATTTTTTTTCCGCTGAATTCACTTAGCGTATAAATCTTTTCGTCTATACCTTTAAGTGAAAAATCAATTATACCGGAATTTAATTCTCCGGGTTTACTTTGTAAAAGCATTTTATTTATTAAATTTCTTCTTCGTCGTCGTCAATCATTTCAGGATGGAAATCCTCGTATATAAAACTGTTGAGCTTTTCCTTTTCCACATCCTGCCTGAAAACTTCCTCGGTAATGAACCTGTATTTTTCCTCGAGTGTATAATCACTCTGAAAATGCACAATAATACTGTGCTTGTCGAGCAGGCAAATCAGTTTTTCAAATTCATCCTTCAACTGAATCCCGTTTGATTTATTCAGCCTGGGAAAATTCGGTTCGCCTATTAATTGAAAGACATTTATTAATTTTGAATTTTTATGCTTTTGTTCAAACTCCCTGACCTGTGTTAAAAATTCATTGTCATCTTCAACCTCTTCTATCTCAAGGGTTTCATCTGAAGCTTCTTCAATACTTAAAAAATCATCTTCAATCAAATTCATTTCGTCCGATACTTTTTTCTTCTTCTTTATATTCTTTTTATCGTCGTCCTTTTTGCGTTTTTGCATTTATTAAACTTATTTAAAACTTATTAAAACTTTTTCAAAACTATTTTAGTGTTTCTTACAAAAATAAAAACATTATTAAACAATTCAAGTTAATTTAAAAATCATTTTATAAAATAAAAATAGAGATATATAAACGGTGTTATGAAAATTAAGCTGTCAAACCTGTCAAGTAATCCCCCGTGACCGGGAATAAGATTCGATGAATCCTTAACTTCGGTATATCTTTTAAGCAGCGATTCGAAATTATCACCTGCCTGGCTTACCGCTCCAATCAACAATCCCAGCACTATGCTGTCGGTTAAATTTATAAATTCACTTTTTAAATAATAAAAGAACACTGATGATATTACGGTAAATAACAAACCTGCTATTGCGCCTTCAACCGTCTTATTCGGACTGATAGATGTTAATTTGTGTTTTCCGAGTAATTTTCCGCCGAAGTACGCAAATGTATCACAAGCCCAAATCAGCACGAATAAATATATCACAACAAGAAAATTCTTTTCAAGTTCATTCAAAAGAAAAAAAGGAATCGTAACATATATTATTCCGAAAACCGATAATACGGGATTCAGCGGATTCCTTTTCTTTTCCCTGAAAATTTCAAAAAACACAGGAAGTGAAATTAAAATCATTCCGGTATAATATTTGAAATACAAAAGAAAAAATATTGCAACCGATATTAATACCGTAAGTATCTTTAAGGTAAAAATACCTTTATTTTCGAACATCTTCAAAAACTCCCATAAGCACAATGTCTGAATCACAAGGCACAAAACCAGGAAATAAATTCCGCCGAGATATATGAGATATAAAAAAAGCGGTATCCCTATTACTCCTATAATTGTCCTTTTCGCTGTGTTTGACATTAATATGCTTTCCGGGTTTTTTTATTATAAATTTTTACCATATAAATCATAATAAATATAAACAGTACCAGTGAAACCAATCCGAGTATTCCGAACTGCACCAGCTGCATTCCTGAAATCTCCGGCTCTGCAATATTATCTTTGCCGAATTTGAAAACCGAATAAGCTGAAATAAAATTATTTGTAAAATGACAAACAACTGCAGTCCATATGCTTTCGCTGTAATATACTACAAATGTAAGATAAAATCCCAATACAATTAAAGGAATCAGGTTGAACGGATGAAAATGAAATATTGCAAAAATAAGTCCCGTCAGAAATATCGCGTTCCTCCTGAGTGATACTCTTTCCAGATTTTTGAACAGCAATCCCCTGAAAAGAAATTCTTCGCAGATAGCAGGTGTTACAGCAATTATAAAAACCACAAATATAAATTCGGGTATGCTGTTTGCCGTTACAAGACTCATGGTTGTCTGCTCTAGCGCATCGAATAAATCTTTAACCTGTTTTAAAAATTCTATTCCGAACGGCAGGGAGAAAATAAGTTTATTCTGCAAATATAAAAAAACCTGAAGGAAAGGCTGAACAACAACCAATCCGAAAATTGCAAGAAAGAAAATCGCGAAATTTGGTTTCCTTATCCTGAAAGTTTCCGTGAATTTATTTCCCTGCAGTAAGCTCAATAGTATTGCCGGAAAAAGAATAAACATGAATTGCGCGAAAGATAATATAATCCTTGTCTTCAAAAGATTCTCAGGAAGGGTTTTTAAATCCACCCCTAAAATAGAAATAGTTAATAGTCCGCCGAATACCTGGTAAGTAACAAAAGTCGTGATTAATAGAATAACAATAAATACTGCGGGATGCATTTTCGAGAGAGGAGCTTTTTTCGGTTCTCTGTTGTTATTAATACTGTCCAATTAAAAATATATTTTATGCAATATTGCAAAATATATCCTTTAATTAAATAACAATAATCAGGTAGTGTATTTTTTAAAAAATTGATATTAAAATTGAATAAAGGTATTTTACACTTATGTCAGAAGGAATTGAATTTTACGAAGAACAAACAGGGGTCAAAAAAAGCAGAAAATATTTTTATATTATAAATATTCTTCTTTTCGTTGCAACATTTTTTACTACTACTTTAAGCGGTGTATTTTGGGCAAACCGGGACCCTTACCAGTTGTACAATTTTCCCGCAGGACTGCTTTATTCATTCTTGCTTCTCTCGGTAATCAGTGCTCACGAATTCGGGCATTATTTTGCCGCACGCATTCATAAAGTTGATGTTACACTGCCGTTTTATATTCCGTTTCCGTTTATATTTTTAAATCCGTTCGGTACTATGGGTGCGGTTATTAAAATGAAATCCCGAACGCAGACCAGAAAATCTTTATTCGATATCGGTATAGCAGGTCCGATTTCAGGATGGGTAATGGCTATGGCAATATTAATTTACGGCTATTTTACACTGCCTCCGATTTCTTATTTATTCAAAATACATCCCGAATACCAGACAACGGGAATTCCGACAACAGGCTTTACTTTCGGCTATAATATTGTATTTTACGTATTCGAAAAAATATTTTCGGGACCAAAAGTTTTTATTCCTCCGATGAATGAGATTTACCATTATCCTTTCCTTTGTGTCGGCTGGTTCGGACTTTTAATTACTGCACTTAATATGATGCCTGTAGGGCAGCTCGATGGCGGACATATCTCATATACAATGTTCGGTGAAAATCACAAATATCTTGCTTACATTGTATTCGGTCTTTTGATTTTTTTCGGTCTTGCCGGATTGCTTCCTTTGGTCGGATTAAATTATAATTTTGGCTCGGCAAACTGGCTTGTATGGTCTATACTTATATTTTTCGTAATAAAAATAAAACATCCCCCTATTGTAACAGATTTTCACGAACCTCTCGGAACATTCAGAACTATTCTAGGGTGGATTTCGTTTATAATATTTGTTATTTCATTTTGCCCGGTTCCGATTTTGGAAAACTAATTCAAATTAAATGATATAAAGTGGAAAGTAAAAACAGAACTGCATTTTTAGTTATATTCCTGACGATATTCATAGACCTTCTCGGTTTCGGAATTATTATTCCCCTCCTTCCCGATTTCCTGAAAAATGTTGTGATGGCAAATGAATCTATTATAGGACTTGTAGTAGGCATTTTTTCACTTATGCAGTTTATATTTACTCCTGTATGGGGCTCGATGTCGGATATATACGGCAGGAAACCAATATTGGTAATGAGTCTGACCGGTAATGTAATTTCATATATATTAATGGCGCTTGTGTTTTCGGGAATATTTCCTTCTCTTATTTTATTAATTGTAGCAAGAGGACTTGCTGGAATTTTTTCCGCAAACTTATCGGCGGCTCAATCCGTTGTTTCAGATTTAACGACAAAAGAAAACCGTTCCAAAGGAATGGGAATAATCGGCGCAGCTTTCGGACTTGGATTTGTTTTCGGTCCCGCACTCGGCGGATTGCTATCATATAAATTCGGCTACGGCATGCCGCTTTTTCTTGCAGCATTCTTTTCGTTCGTTGCAGCACTGCTTTGCATTACAGTTTTCAAAGAAACACTGGACCCGGAATTAATGGCGCATAATAAAAAGAATTTTACAGGCGTTAAAGTAATTAATTTCAGAGGTGTTCACGATGTTATTACAAACCGCAGAGTGGGAATTTATGTAATAATATTCTTCTTCATTACATTTTCATTTGCAAATATTCACGCAACATTCCTGCTTTTTGCAGAAAGAAAAGACGGATTGAATTTAAACCAGGAAGAAGTAGGGCTCCTTCTTTCTTTTATAGGTGTCATTGCAGCTATCGTTCAGGGTACAATGATTAAATTTTTCAAGAATAAAGTCGGAGAAGAGCGCTCTCTCATTTTAGGAAATATTTTAACAGGTATTGGACTTGCCTTGATTCCGTTTTCAATTACAATTCCGATTATGCTTCTTGCACTCACTATTCTTGCATTCGGTAACGGGCTGAATAACCCCATGGTACTTGGATTAATTTCACAGAATGTCGGACAGGATGAGCAGGGCTCGGTCCTCGGCGTAAATCAGGCTCTCGGCTCACTTGCCAGATTTCTCGGTCCCGTATGGGGCGGCTTTATATACCAGAGTCTCGGATTTCAGTTTCCTTTTTTATCGGGCGCATTCTTTATGATACTAATAACTATTTTCAGTATTATGTATCTAAAGCCTCAAAAAGTAGTTTGAATTGAAAATTGAATTGATATTCAAAGTTATTAATTACTATTAATTTCTATACACTCTGCACACTAAACCATTCCAATCACCGCTAACATCCTGCCGGATTTATCCCTGTCCCTTCTGTAAGAATGAAATAAATCTTTTTCTTTAAACGTGCAATATCCTGATACTTCAATATTTTCATTTCTGACACCGATTTTTTGCAATTGAATATAATTATGCTTTTTTAAATCAATAAAATATTTTCCGTCTCTGTTTTCTTTCACTCCCTCATCAAATAAATCCGCAACATCTTTTCCAACTTCAAAATTATTCACGGATATACCGGGACCAATGTAGGCAATTATTTTTTCAACATCGATTGAAAATTCTTTTATAAGTTTATTAATAGTAACACTTGTAATATTATTCAATGTACCCTTCCAGCCTGAGTGAATAGCGGCAACTACTTTTTTATCCGGTTCATACAAAAGTACCGGTATGCAGTCTGCTATGCTGACTGCAAGAAAATTGTTTTTCAAATTCGTGTAGAGTGCATCGCTGTCTTCAAAAAACGCCGGGCTTTTAACATGATTTGATTTTACCGAATGAGTCTGCCTTTGAAACGAGACCAGGTCCTCCTCTATACCAAGTTCTTTAAAAAAGATTTTCCTGTTTTCCCTGACCTTTTCATTTTTATCCCCCACCCTGTAGCTAAGATTAAAATAATATGGCGGTTCACCATTCCCGCAAAACCTTGTGCTCAATCCCGATTTAATTTCGGGAAATTTTTCGAAAATTTTTGGTTTAATTATACTCATCAAAGTTTTTTAAATATCGTTCAGGAAATTTCTGCTTCTGTTTGATTTTTTCCTGGAGTCGATTTTTTTGGAAATAAGTCTTTCTTCCTTGGAAATCAAAGAGGGTTTTGTTTTGCGCCTTACTTTTTCTTTTTTAAATGCTTTTTCGATTAATTTATTGAATTTCTTAATTGCATCAAGCTTGTTTAAATACTGAGAGCGTTCGTTCTGGGATACTATTTTCAATATGCCGTTTTTATCAAGCTTATTCTTTAATTTAACAGTAAGAATATTTTTTTCCTCATCATCAAGTAATTTCGAATTAGGGATATCGAAGTTCAGCTCAATCTTAGTCGAGACCTTGTTTACATTCTGTCCGCCCTTTCCCCCGCTCCGTGATGCCTGAAATTTGAGCTCATTTTCAAAATCAATTTCTCTCATAAATAATCATTTTATAAGAAGATAAAACATATATAAATTTATAAAAACAAATAAATAATTGACCATATTTAAATAATTGCAGATAATATTTTTGATAATTATAACAGATTTAATTTTATTTATGATTTTATTATTCTGATCTCACGGTTTTTTTTCAGTGAAATCGGTGAAATCAGATTAATCAGTGATTATTTATTTACTTTCTTAACTGATAAATCTTTTTTAACTTTAATGATAAATTAAAAACTCATATGAATAAGTTAATAACGATAATAACTTTTATCTTTCTTATTTTTGGTTTGGCAAAAGCGCAAACAAAAATTGTTTACAGCTCGGATGATACAAAAAGTAATTATCTGCAGATTTTCACTATGAACGATGACGGAACAAATAAAAAACAAATCACCGACCTTCCCGCAAACTGCTCCCATCCGAGGTGGTCGCCTGATGGTTCTAAAATAGTATTCCAGACTGATGATGACAGGATATTTTTAATTGTAAATGCCGATGCTGATACTGCAGATGAACCGATATTTATTTTCGGCGGCTCCAATCCGTCATTTACGGCAGATAATGATCAGATATTATTCAATTCCGACCACGATGGAGCTCTGTCAATTTACATAATCGACCCCGCAGAAGGTGAAGCGTACCTGATTTCAACAATCGGTTATTCCAACCAGCAGGTTCTGTCAAAAAGCGGCAAATACCTTGCATATTCGGCTTTCTACGACGGCAGCAAATGTATAATGATGACGGACCTGGAAGATACAACCGATGACAATACATTTCAGATTAATGTTAATGATAATGCCAATTTGCTTCCAGATTTATCATCAGACGCAAATATGATTGTTTATGCGGGTTTTAATAACCAGCTTAACGGGACAATATACCTTTTTAATAACGGGAAAGAATCGGCACTAACAAAAGGAATCACAAGCTGCAACCTGCCGAAGTTTTCACCCGATGACAGCAAGATTGCATTCCTTTCAATCGGAACAAACTCCGTTAAACTTTATACTATGAATCTCGACGGAAGCAATAAAGAAGCAATTAATAATAAGGGCGGAAATATCGGAACTTATAAATGGATCGATAACGACAGGATAGTTTTTGACGCTGAAAACGGTAGTGAATACCAGATTGGAATCATTACCTTAAGTACGGGTAAATGCACTATGCTGACGGGACAGGGAAATAATTTACATCCTGACGTGTTTTAAAATTTTTGTTAATTTAATTTATTTGATTTGAAAGTAATTGAACATTTAGAAACAGCAAAAAATCCTTTAATAAGTTTTGAAATTATTCCCCCTCTAAGAGGCGGTGATATTAAACAGATATTCAATATCATCGATGACCTGATTAAATATAATCCGCCGTTTATAGATGTAACTTCTCATTCCGCTGAAGTCCAGTATGAAGAAACTCCTGATGGCATTAAGAAAAAAGTAAAGAGGAAAAGGCCCGGCACAATTGGTTTATGCGTCGCAATAAAAAATAAATATAACATAGAAGCTGTACCGCATCTGCTCTGTTCGGGATTTACTAAAGAAGAAACCGAAGATGCTCTCATAGAACTTAATTATCTCGGCATTGAAAATGTTCTGGCTGTAAGGGGTGACGAAAGAGAATACAAGAAACCAATTCCACAGGGAAAAACCAGCAATGTTTATACAGTCGAACTCGTAGAGCAGATTGTGAATATGAACAAGGGAATTTACCTTGAAGAAGATTTGCTCGATGCGACACCGACTGAATTCTGCATTGGCGTCGGAGGTTATCCCGAAAAACATTTCGAAGCACCTAACCTGAAATCAGACATTAAATTTCTCAAAGATAAACTGGATAAGGGCGCACACTATGTTGTTACACAGATGTTTTTTAATAATGAACATTTTTTCAGCTTTGTTAAAAATTGCAGGGAAGCGGGTATTACTGCCCCGATTATTCCCGGAATAAAGATTCTTACGAATAAAAAGCATCTTACAAGTCTCCCGAAAGATTTTATAATTGAAATTCCCGAGGAGTTATCTGAAGAAATAATGAATGCAGATGCCAGACATTCGCAGGAAATCGGAATTAACTGGTCTTTTAAACAGGTTGAAGCTTTGTTTAATTTCGGAGTGCCTGCAGTGCATTTTTATATTTTGCAAAACTCGATTCCGATGCAAAAACTGATAAAAAAATTGAATATATAGAAATTAGTATCTTGAAATTTTGTTTTTTTGTTGATATTTTTAGTTGATGGAATTAGAAAAGATTTTAATATTTCTCAAGTTTACAAATAAGAACTTTTAATAATATTTTAAAAAGTGTATCCCGAAAAGATACACTTTTTTTTTGCACACAAAAAATATGGACACAAACAATTTTTTAAAGCTTTTCAAAAAAAACGAGATTGATAAAACCGAAACACTGAGATTTGTTTATGTGAACCGAAAAAAGATTGTCACATATGTTCCTCTCGGCTTTGTGGACAAATTAACATTTGAAATGTCTTTCGCCGGAGCAGGAAAAATCGGCAATTATGAATTCTGCTCATTCAGAACAAAAGGTCTCGGTACGTTTATGCCCGGCAAATCCGCCAAACCGTTCGAAGGTAAAAAAGGAAAACTTGCTTTCGAGGAGGAAGTAAGACTGGAAGTGGAATGCGGCGAAGAGAATCTGGACAGAGTAATTGATGCACTCTTCTTAAATCACCCCTATGAAGAAGTTGCATATGAAATTTATGATTTCAAAAAACGCTCCGGTAAACCTGCATCGGTTGTTATTGGTTTTAAAAAACCCGTTTCCTTTAAAAATATTATTACAAGAATAAATAAAAATATTAATCAGGATAGTATAGACGGGAATTACAGTATTAAGAATTTGTGCTTTACCAGCTGCGAAGTGAATAATTCACTGATGTTAAAAGCTAAGGAAAAGAACTGTAAACTAATTATATTTTCTGAAAAAAATAAATTAAAATTCAAATACATATAATGGACGAAACTAATTTAGAAAAAACTCCAATTGAAGAAAATAACGATTCCCAAAACCCGGGAGAAAAAGAGGATGAATCGCGGATATTGGAATTCTTTGAGTACAAAGAAGGTATTCAAAGACCAAGTTTAAATGATAAATTAATTATTCTGTATGAACTGACTAAAATCGATAAAGAACTGGCTGAAATTGACGAGGAAAAAGGAGATTTACCCGAAAAAATAAAAGCATTGCTGGATAGCATCGATACTATTGAAGCAATCATCAAAGAAGATTCGGGCAAAGTCGAGCAGTTCGAAAATGAAAAACAGCAGCTTATCAAAGATAATAAAGTGCACGAAGAAAAAATGAGCAAGTATGATGAACTTAAATATAACGCAAAGAGTAACAAGGAATATGATGAGATAGTAAAATCCATCGACGCTTTTATTGAACTGATTGAAAAAAACGAAAAACGCATAAAAGAAATCGATTCGCTCAATGCCACTGTTGTAAAAGATATCGAAGAAAGAAATTTAAGGAACGAAGAGTATAAAAAGGAGCTCGAAGAGAATAAGGAGCACCTGAATGAACTTAATACGGAATTTGAAGATGAAGAAAATGAGCTTACTAAAAAGAGAGAATTGCTTATTGTGAAAATCGATGATGAAACAAGGAGTTTATATGAAAGAATCAACAGCGGCTCAATGAGAGGTGAAGCAATTGCAATAGTAAGAAAAGGCAACTGCAGCGGATGCTATAACTCGGTGCCTCCCCAGAGGGAAATAGAAATTAAAATGGCAGAAGAAGTTTTTACCTGCCAGTCGTGCGGAAGAATTTTAATAGACGAATCAATATTACCGAATAGTTAGATTGTTCTTTTTAATATCCGTTCCGTTTTAGGCAATCGCGCGAATCCTTTATCGGATAGTGAGGAAAGTCCGGACTCCATCGAAGCAGGGATGCCGGGAGAAATTCCCGGGCTGTTTATACGTCAACGTTAAACGGCAGAAAGTGTTACAGAAAAGTAAACTGCCCTTAGGGGCAAAGGTGAAACGGCAGGGTAAAAGCCTACCATTCAAAAAGCAATTTTTGAGATTGACAAACCTCATCCGGAGCAAGGCCATGTATAGGGAGTAAAGTTCTGCTTGCTTATTATACTCCCGGGGTAGGTCGCAAAAAGCCTGCGGGCAACTGCAGGATAAGATAAATGATTGCCGGTCCCGATTCATCGGGACTACAGAATCCGGCTTATTAAACGGAACGGAATATTAACTCATCTCCAGCATTCTCAATATCGGCTTCAATGCCTTTACTCTCAAATCCTCATCCATCGTAATCTCGGGAGTTTTATCCCTCATACACAAATATAATTTTTCCATTGTATTGAGCTTCATATAAGGGCATTCATTGCAGGAGCAAGACGCTTCGGGCGGTGCTGTTATAAAAATTTTATCGGGACATTTTTTTGTCATCTGCGTTAAAATCCCCGGCTCTGTTGCAACTATAAATTCTTTAGCCGGGTCTTCCTGAACAAATTTCAGCAGTGCGCTCGTCGAGCCTATAAAATCAGCATAATTCAAAACCGTTTCTTCACATTCAGGATGTGCGATTATTTTTGCCTGCGGATGCTCGGTTTTTAATTTAATAATTTTCTTTTCGCTGAAAGTTTCGTGTACAATGCACGAACCCTGCCAGAGCTTCATTTCCCTTCCCGTTTTTTTAATCAGGTACTTGCCAAGATTTTTATCGGGAGCGAAAATTATTTTTTGGCTTACGGGTAATTGCTTTACGATTTTTTCTGCATTGGATGATGTACATATAATATCCGAAATTGCTTTCACATCCGCAGAACAGTTTATATAACTAATAACTATATGGTCCGGATTTTTATCTTTAAATTTTTGTAAAAGCGGCGCAGGGCATCCTTCAGCAAGCGAGCATCCGGCTTTTAAATCGGGAAGCAAAACCAGTTTATCGGGATTCAAAATCTTCGCAGTCTCTGCCATAAAATGCACGCCTGCAAATACAATTACATCAGCTTTGGTTTTCTGTGCCTCCTGTGCAAGCTGCAAACTGTCACCTATATAATCTGCAATATCCTGTATCTCCGACTCCTGATAAAAGTGCGCTAGAATTACCGCATTCAGCTCTTTTTTAAGTCTCTTTATTTCTTCTACGAAATCAACTTCAATCTCAGCAATATCAGTGTTTTGTGTGTTAAGCATATTTATTAATTTTTTTCCTCTTACAAATTAAGATATTTATTCCTCTTTTAATATGAAACAAAAAATATCAGTTATTAATTATATAGTGAATTACAACTTCCTGATTTATTTCGTAAATTATTGTATATGAAAGCAATGATACTTGCGGCGGGTTTCGGAACGCGCCTGAAACCACTTACGGATAATTTACCAAAGGCACTCGTGCCTTTCCAAAACGAACCTATGGTAAATTATCAAATAAAAAAACTTAAAGAATTCGGATTCACCGAAATCATTATCAACGCACACCATTTCGCAAATCAAATCATTGACTACTTCAATCAAAACTCTTTCGGAATAAAAATAAACGTAATCGAAGAAGAAATAATTCTCGGCACGGGTGGAGGAATCCTTAATGCAAAAAAATATCTTGAAAAAGAAGATTTCTTCCTCGCAATAAACGTGGATGTCTTTACCGTTTTTGATTTTTCCAAAATAATAATTTTTCATAAATCTAAAACTCCACTTGCATCTGTCGCCGTGCAAAAAAGGAAAACAAAAAGGTATCTTGAATTCGACGACAATATGAAACTACTCCGCCGCCAAAATGAGCAATCTCAAAAAGAAAATCTTTACGCATTTAACGGAGTACATATAATATCAAATAAAAT
>Ga0182021_10005551_pt1 | contig 14956 bp, 15 predicted proteins | sample 612E3MmetaG_FD_120493 | JGI IMG/M metagenome (GOLD analysis project Ga0182021, IMG submission 120493) | Permafrost microbial communities from Stordalen Mire, Sweden - 612E3M metaG (Illumina Assembly) | ecosystem: Environmental > Terrestrial > Soil > Wetlands > Permafrost | place: Sweden... | reverse complement strand
TCACGCAGATGGTCGTACAACGACATCGTCCCGTCGGGAGTCGACGGCGGAGGCTTCAGCACCGTCCAGACGCGTCGCGCACCGCTCAGAGCGGACACGATCAGATGTCCTTGCGGGACTCCGGAGTGACGATCTCAGCGTCGACAGGCTTGGAGAGATCCTCGGGCTCAGCGGTCTTCGGGGCCTCGATGCCCGTCGGAGTCTTGATTTCTTCCTTGAACTCGCGGATGGCGCGGCCCGCGCCCTTGCCCATCCCCGCGAGACGGGTGCCGCCGAAGAGCAGCAGGGCGACAACGAGCAGGATGACCCACTCCATGCCGCCGGGAAGACCGGCGATCAACGCAGTCATGTGAGACTCCTTCAGTCCGAACGGGCCCATCCTAGGCCCGAGTATCAAGATTCATGCCATGGCGCGGGCTCACGGGGCCGGCGACCGCAGGAGCGGCGCCAACCCGGCTGAGCTCGAACCCTAGGTTCGCAGAGGTGGTCCCCAAAGCGTGGATCTCAGCGATGAACTCCCGGACGGCGCGCCAGATGCGCCGGCTGAGGACGACGTGGACGACCAACGAGACGACGATGATCGCCACACAGATCCAGATCCACACGGCCGTGACCCTACACCGGCCCTTCCCCGGGGACCACGTCGCCCGCCCCTGACCAGGTCGTATACCGGGCCACGGCCTCTCGCGCGGCCAGTACGGCCTCGTCCTGGGCAGCGAGCGGATCGACGACCTCCGCCTCGGCGCCTAGACGCAGCACCAGCTGTCGGAGCCAGGCCGGGTCGACGACCTGCAGCGTCACGAGGTCTCCCGCTGTCGCCGACGTCGGGTAGTTCTCCGTGATCCACCACGCAGAATCCTGGACACGCAACGTGACCTCTGAGGCAGCGTCGGACAACCAGTCGTCGCGCAGCGGGGGCCGACCGTGGTCTTCCCCCTTCTCCCCCGTGACGTCGACGGCGATGATCCGGTCGAGACGGTACGAGCGCCACCCCCTGCGGTCTGTCGCCCACGCCTCCAGGTACGCGAAGCCGTCGCGGACCACGAGCGCCGCAGGATCGACGACCGGCGTGGTGGTGTCGCCCCGCGCGCCGCCCTCGTACGTGAGCCTGACCCGCCGCTGCCCCTCGAGCGCGTCGACGAGCGACTGTCGTACGGACTCGTCGCCCGTGACCATCGACACGACCGCCATCGGGCCGTCCTGCCACGACATGGTGGCCAGCTTGGCGCTCGCCGAGTCGATGGCGGCGTACGACTCCGGCGCGGCGATCTCTCGTACAGCCTGCAGCGCCAGCCGGAGCGTGCCCACCTCGTGCGGCGCGAGCCGCAGCGGCTTGGACAGGATGTCGGCGTTGCTCAGCCGGATGACCCCCTCGCCCTCGACGGCATCCATGTCGACCTCGATGAGGTCGCCGGGCATGCCGCCGGGCAGGCCGCACATGAACGCGATCCAGAGGTCGGCCATGAGCTGCTTCTGCGAGAGCGAGAACGCGGCTGCCGCGTCGGCGAGCGTGATGCCGGGACGCGCCTGGAGGTACGGGATGAGCGCCAGCAGCCGGGCGACCTGATCCGCACTGGTGCTCATGCGAGTTCCGTCGAGAGCGGGCGCGCGGCGACGGCGCGCAGCCTGTGGAGCGTGGCGTCGCGGACCTCGTCCGGGCCGAGCACCAGCACGTCCGGTGCGGCGCCCGCGGCCTGGTCGGCGATCTCCTGGACCGAGCCGTACGGGACGGCATATGCGGTGTAGCCCTCGGGCGCCGGGACGCTGGCGAGCGAGCCTCGGCGCCGCAGTCCAGGGGCTGCCGTACCCCGGATGGCGACGACGGCGGTGTCCGTGACCGCGGTCGGTTCGAGCGAGGCGGCGGCGGCCTCGACGACGCTCCTGTCGGGCAGTTCGTACGCCTCGGCGGGCTCCAGCGCCTCGACCGTTCCTGCGACCCGCGAGAGCCGGAACATGCGCGGCGCCTCACGATCGAGATCGAGCCCGTACACGTACCAGACGCCCCTGCGGACGAGCACGCCCCACGCCTCCACCCGTCGGGTCAGGCCGGGCTCGCGGTAGTCGAACCGGATCCGGCGCCTACCGGCGATCGCCTCCCACACGACGCTGACGGCCTCGTCGTCGCCACCCAGCCGTGGCTGTACAAAACCGGTCGTCGACAGCTCGACACCGGCCGCCTGAAGCTTCCCGAGCGCCGAGCTCGCCTGCGGCGCGAGGGCCGCCCCGTCGAAGACGTGGGCGGCGATCCCGAGGACGACTTGCTCAGCCTGAGTGAACTCGACCGGGGGCAGCTCGAAGTCGCCGGGCAGGATCCGATACCCCTGCTCATCGTCGAAGTACGAGTCGTTGGAGCCGGTCTCGATGGGGATGCCCAGATCGCGGAGATCGTCCTTGTCGCGCTCGAACATCCGCTGGAACGCGGCGTCCGACAAGCCCTGGTAACCCTCGACGGAGTCGCGGATCTTCTCCCGCGTCAGGTACCGGCGGGCGGCCAGCAGGCAGATCACCAGGTTGAGCTGACGTTCGGTCTTGCGTGGCGCCATGCCCCTCCTCTCATAGGCTTGGTTCAGTCTTTCATCGGTGACGCCGGAACGCCCGCGCCACCCCGACCGGAGGAGGTCCCGTGGCCGGCCGGTTCGCCCCCTCGCCGACGTCGGACCTCCACCTGGGCAACCTCCGTACAGCGCTGCTCGCGTGGCTCTTCGCGAGGTCGACCGGCCGTGACTTCCTGCTGCGGATCGAGGACCTCGACCAGGTCCGGGTCGCCGCCGCCGCAGGGCTTGCTGAGCGCCAGCTGCGGGATCTGGCCGCGCTCGGGATCGACCACGACGGCGAGGTCGTGCGCCAGTCGGACCGGCTGGCGCTGTACGAGTCGGCGCTGGCGAAGCTCGACGTGTACGAGTGCTACTGCTCGCGGCGAGAGATCGCCGAGTCGGCCCAGGCGCCGCACGGCGACGGCCACCGACCGTACCCGGGCACATGCCGCGAACTCACCGAGGCCGATCGCGCGGCGAAGCGGGTAGAGAGGCCTGCAGCCCTGCGCGTCCGTGCGGGCGGGGTCACGTGGACCGCCACCGATGCGCTGTACGGACCGGTGACCGGTGTGGTCGACGACTTCGTGCTGCGACGGGGCGATGGCACGTTCGCGTACAACCTGGCCGTCGTCGTCGATGACGGCGCCCAGGGGGTCGACCAGGTGGTCCGTGGCGACGATCTGCGCTCGAGCGTCCCGCGCCAGGCCTGGCTCGCGCATCGACTCGGGTTGACGCCGCCGACGTACGCGCACGTGCCGTTGGCGGTCGGTCCTGATGGCCGGCGGCTGGCCAAGCGTGACGGTGCGGTGACGATGACCGACCTCGCGGGGCTCGGTGTGACGCCGACGGAGGTCCTCACGACGCTGGCTGCCTCGCTCGGTCTCGCGCGACCCGGCGAGAGGGTCACCCCCGCAGGCCTCCTCGACCGCTTCGACCCGGCCGCGCTATCGCGCGCACCCTGGGTCGTGACGCCCAACCGGGTTCAGCCCTCGTAGGAGAACAGGATGTCGATGACGTACACCATGGTCTCGCCGACCTTGACGTTGATGCGCGGGTTACCCGACGGGTACGCCTGAGCCGGCGGGACGATGAGCAGCACCCGACTGCCGACCGTCTGCCCGACGAGGCCGGTCTGCCAGCCAGGGATGGTCGTACTCAGCGCGCCGTCGAGCGGCGCATAGCCGTACGTCTGTTTGACGAGCTGGCCGGTGCTCCACGCGTACTCCGCGTAGTCCACACGGATCGTCGACGCGGCCGTCACGGCCTTCCCTGTGCCCTTGATGAGCGGCTGTACCGTCAGCGTGCTCGGCGGGGTGGCCTTGGTGTCGATCGTGATGACGGGCGCCTTGAGGTCACTGGATACCGTTGGCAGGCCGGCGGGCGGAGTCACCGTGGCACCGGATGGGCCTGTGGCCGAGACCGAGATGATGTCGACGACGAAGACGAGGCAGTCACCGACATCGATGCCGATGTTCGCGTTGCCACCGCTGGAGTCGTACCCGTCGGGGCCGGTGATGCCGATGAGGACCCTGCTACCGACCTTCTGGCCGATGACGCCGGTCTGGAAGCCTGTGATGAATCCGCTCACCGCGTACGAGATCGGCTTGTTCGCGCTGAAGCTCTCGTCGAACACAGCGCCCGTGTACCCGTTCGCGCCCCAGTAGTTGACCTCGATCATCGAGCTCGCGGTCACCGCGTCGCCCGTGCCCTGGATGAGGGTCTTCGACTGCGTCTTGTCGATCCCCCACGGCGCCGGGATCTTGACGGTCGGGAGCTTGCCGAAGTCACCCGTCACCGAGATTCCGTCGAGCGTGGTCTGCGGCGTGATCGACGGATGCGTGGAGGCACTCGCGGACGCGCTGTCGGACGCGCTCGCCGATGCGGTGGGAACGAACTGGGTGGACGTGGGCGACGAACTGGACGTGGCGCTGCCGGAATGGCAGGCGGCCAGGAAAAGGGTCAGCAGCGCGACGACCAGGCCGCCCACGCGGCGGCGGCTAAACATATGCACCCGGGAAGGGTACCGGAGTCCGCTGAGAGCCCTGCCCACGACAGGCGATGTCAGAGCTTGACGGCGTCGAGCAGTGCGCCGAGCTCAGCCGAGGTCAACTCCCGCGACGCGCCCTGGGCGAGCTGTCCCAGCCGTACAGGGCCGATCCGGATGCGCGAGAGGCGCCGTACCGGATGCCCGACAGCGTCGAACATACGACGGACGATGTGGTTACGTCCCTCGTGCAGCGTGACCTCGACGAGGGACTTGTCCGCGCCGCGGCTCTTCACCGTGACCTTGTCGGGCTTTACGGGGCCGTCCTCGAGCATCAGCCCGCCACGCATCCTCTTGAGCGTGGCAGCGTCGACGATCCCCTCGACCTCGGCCAGGTACGTCTTCTCGACCTCGTACGACGGGTGGGCCAGCCGGTGCGCGAACTCGCCATGGTTCGTGAGGATGATCAGGCCCTCGGTGTCGGTGTCCAGCCGACCGACGTGGAAGAGGCGTTCCTTGCGGCGTTCGATGAGGTCGGCGAGCGTGGGCCGGCCTTCGGGGTCGGACAGCGTCGAGACCACACCGCGCGGCTTGTTGACGACGAGGTACACATGGCGCCGCGGCGGCGGGATCCTCGCGCCGTCGACGCGGATCACGTCCCGATCGGGGTCGACACGTACGCCCTGTTCCCTGACGGTCTGTCCGTTCACCTCGACGCGACCGCGGTCGATCAAGATCTCGCTGGCCCGACGTGACGCCACGCCCGCCGCGGCGAGGACCTTCTGCAGCCGGATTCCTTCCGTCTCCGTGGGCTCGCGGTCTGCGGGATGGTCCTGGTACTCGTCGTCGTACGAGTCGTCGTCGCCCGGCGGCCGTCCAGCTCCTGGGTTATGCGTTGTCGGGGTCATGAGGCTCCTCAGGAGAGATGGATGAAGACATCGGTTGTGTGGCCGCGAGCAGCTCGGCCTCCAGAGTCGTGGCGTCCGGCAGGTGCGGCGCCAGCGGTGGCAGGTCGTCGAGCGACGTGAGGCCCATGCGCTCCAGGAAGTACGGAGTCGTCGTGAACAGGACTGCGCCAGAGATCGGGTCGCGTCCAGTCTCGGTGATGAGGTCGCGTGCCAGCAACGTACGGACCACGCCGTCGACGTTGACGCCACGTACGGCGGAGATGCGGCTCCTGCTCGCCGGCTGCAGGTACGCGATCACCGCGAGCGTCTCGAGGGCCGCCTGCGACAGGCGGCCGTGCTGGCCCTCGAGCACGTACGCGGAGATCACCGGCGCGTGCTCCGGACGGGTCGCGTAGCGCCAGCCACCACCGGCGTGGCGCAGCTCGAAGCCGCGCTTCGTCTCGATGTAGAAGCGGACGAGGTTCGCCAGCGTCGCCTCGACCCTGGTCACCGGCGCCTTGAGCGCCTGCGCCAGCTCGACGGCCGGCATCGGCTCGGTGGCCATCAGCAGCAACGCCTCGATCGCGCCCGACAGGGCGTCGTCGTCGAGCTCTGCGACCTCGATCTGTTCCGTCATGTCACTCCTCGCTCACCGGCGCCCGCGGTTCGTCGAACTCGTCGGACACCTCGACGTCGCCGCTCGTGGTGCCGGTCCAACGGACAACGATCTCACCCAGTGGCGTCATCTGCTCGAACTGGACCGACCCGCTGCGGAACAGCTCGAGGAGCGCCAAGAACCGTGCGACGACGGTGAGCTTGTCAGGAGCGTCGGAGATCAGGGCCCGGAACGTCGCGGAACCAGCGCGCCGGAGCCGTTCTGCCACGACCACCGCTTGATCGGCGACGCTCACCCGCACCTGATAGATGTGCGACACGGAGACCTCGGCGACCGTCCGCGGCTCCATGGCTCGCGCGGCAAGAGCGGCGAAACCGTCCGGTGTCAGGTCGAACTCGACGTCCGGCAGCAACACGGAGAACTGCGGCTCGAGGCCACCCGGCCTCACGTAGTGCTGCCCCTCGGTGGCCAGCGTCTCGTCGATCCACGCGGCAACCTGCCTGAAGGCCCGGTACTGCAGGAGTCGCGCGAACAGCAGGTCGCGGGCTTCCAGCAGCGCCAGGTCCTCGGGGTCCTCGACCTCGCCCTGCGGCAGCAGCCGCGCGGTCTTGAGGTCCAGGAGTGTCGACGCGACGACGAGGAACTGGCTCGTCTGCTCGAGATCCCAGCTGGTCCCCTGGGCGCGGATGTGGGCGATGAACTCGTCGGTGACCGCAGCGAGCGCGATCTCCGTGACGTCGAGCTTGTGACGCGAGATGAGCTGGAGCAGAAGGTCGAACGGTCCGGTGAAGTTGTCCAGATGGACCGAGAACTGCTCCGCCCTGATTCCGACGATCGCTTCGGACATCAGTCTCCGAATCGGGAGATCACGTCCGCCGCGTCGCCGTTCTCCTCCAGGTCGGCCAACGCTGCGGCGATGGCGGCACGTACGAACCGGCCCCGGTCGACGGCGATGCCTTGGGCACGCAGCGTGAGGCGTGCCTGCTCGAGCTTGATGAGCTCGTCGGCGGACACGTACACAGTGATCTTCTCGTCGTGACGGATCCGGCCCGAGGCCGTACCGGCCTGGGTCGTCTCCGCGGAGTCCTGGCCGCCGCGGAAGAGCTCGCTCGCTCCGGGAAGGCTTACGCGTCTGGGCATCGTGCCAGCACCTCTCGAGCCAGGGTTCGGTACTGGTCGGCGCCGCTCGACGTCGGCGCGTACGTGGTGATCGGCTCGCCCGCGACCGTCGTCTCGGGGAACTTGATCGTGCGGCGGATGACCGTGTGGAAGACCGTTTCGCCGAACGCCTGTACGACCCGATCGAGCACCTCGCGGCCGTGCAGCGTGCGCGAGTCGAACATCGTCCCGAGGATGCCGAGCATCTCGAGATCGGGGTTGAGGCGGTCCTTGACCTTGTTGACGGTGTCGGTGAGAAGCGCGATGCCGCGCAGCGCGAAGAACTCGCACTCCAACGGCGTGATCACCTTGTCAGCCGCGGTGAGCGCGTTGACGGTCAGCAGACCGAGTGAGGGCGCGCAGTCGATGATGATCATGTCGTAGTCGCCGCGCAGCCGGTCGAGCACCCGCTTGAGGGTCTGCTCCCTGGCCACCTCGCTGACGAGCTGGAGCTCGGCCGCTGACAGGTCGATGTTCGCCGGCAGGATGTCCATGTTCTCCACACCCGTGGGCACGATGATGTCGGCGGCATCGATCGTACGGCTGAGCAGGAGGTTGTAGATCGTGCGTTCGAGCGTGTGCGGGTTCACGCCGAGGCCGACGGATGCCGAGCCCTGAGGGTCGAAGTCGACAAGAAGGATCTTGCGACCGGTCTCCGCGAGCGCGGCACCCAGGTTGATCGTGGTCGTCGTCTTACCGACGCCACCCTTCTGGTTGCACATCGCGATGACGAGCCCGTGCATCTTCCCTTGCCGCGGGGGGCGAGCCGCCGGCAGATCCGGCCACGGCCGACCTGTCGGACCCACCATCCCGGCCGACAGTTCCTCCTGCTCGCCTCTGGCCAACGGAGCTCCTCGTAGTGATTTGTCGCCTTTGCAACAACCCTAGTGCTGACCCTGTACGACAGCGGGACATCGACGCGCGCGCCGCCAGGCGTGTCGCCGCTCAGCGTCAGTCGACGCGAGCGCGATGTCGATCAGCATCTCTGGCTCGCGGGTGTGCCTCCTGATAGACGTCGCGCAGGTGGTCCACGGTCACCAGCGTGTAGATCTGCGTCGTCGTGACCGATGCATGGCCCAGTAGCTCCTGGACCACACGCACGTCAGCGCCGCCGTCGAGGAGGTGCGTGGCGTACGAGTGCCGCAGGCTGTGTGGCGACACCTCGGCGGCGATCCCGGCCCGCATAGCCGCGGCCCGGATCCGGTTGAACGCGCTCTGCCGGGTGAGCCGTCCGCCGCGCTCGTTGAGCAGCAGCGCCGGGGTCGCCCGTCCAGCACGGCCCGCAAGTGCCGGCCGGCCCCGTACGAGCCAGGCCTCCACGGCGGCCCGCGCGTACGACCCGAGCGGGACCAACCGCTCCTTGTCGCCCTTGCCGATCAGCCGCAGCCCCATCGTGGGGTCGCTCAGCGCTCGCTCGAGGTCGTCGACGTCGAGCGCCACGATCTCGCTGATCCGCGCGCCCGTGCCGTACAGCAGCTCCGTGAGCGCCACGTCGCAGAGCTGCGAGGACGTGATCAGTGGCGAGTCGCTGTCAGCCCCTGCCGCCGCGATGAGGCGCTGCACCTCGTCGACGGACAGTGCCTTCGGCAACCTCCGCGTCGCCTTCGGTGGCGTGACGTACCGGGCGAGGTCGTCCGTCGTCACGTGCTCGATCGCCCAGAAACGGTGAAGCCCCCGTACCGCCGCCAACATCCGCGCGATGCTGGCCGGAGCCAGAATCGGCTCGCCTGGCCCAGGGCTCCTCAACGACGTGGCGTACGCCTCCAGCGTGTCGCCGGTGATCGCCTGCGGGTCGTCGACCCCCCGTGACCGGAGCCAGGCCCCGTACCGCTGAAGGTCCCGTCCGTACGCAGCGAGCGTGTTCGCGCTCAGGCCCCGTTCGACGCGCAGGTGGTCGACGTAGGCGGACACCTCACGCCCCAACGCGTCACTCGCCACGAACGTCACTGTGCCATCGGGAGTGTGCCGGTGCAACGAGCCGTACGGTGCCGGAACGCACCGAGGGGCGCCACTCACGCGAGTGGCGCCCCTCGATGTGTGGTGAAGACGGTCAGATCTTGCGACCGCGTGCGTTGAACCTCGACGCACCCAGCAGGATCACACCGGCTGCGATTATCCCGACGGCTCCGAGAAGCCACGTCAGCGGGATGGTCGTGCCCGTGTTGGGCAGGGTGAGGACGATGCCCTCGACCTGCGGAGCCAGGACGTCGATGGCAGCCTGTGCGTCATTGTCCGTCACGCTCGTGGACGTGTCCGTCGCCAGCGTCGGGATAACGAGCGGGTTCGTCTCCGGGACATCTCCCTTCGCAGGCGAGACATACGCCACGTTCTTCAACGTGCCGGGCTGCTCGTCTTGCAGGATCTGGGCAACAACCGTGATCGGCGTGCCAGTGGCGCCTGCTGCCAGTGCCTTGGAGCTGGTACAGATCAGGCTGGTGTCGCACGTGTAGCCGTCACCGGAGATCGACACCAGCGTCATGCCGACCGGCAGGATGTCTGTCACACTCCAACCCGCGAGAGCATTCCCAGGGCCGTCATTGCGCGGGGTCAGCTGGTAGGTGACCTGGCTCCCTGGGTAGTACGGACCGTCGGAAATGACCGTCTTCGTGAGCGTCAGGTTCATGGTGCAGGCCTTCAGCTGATCAGCCGTCAGAGCCAAAGGCTCCGTAGCCGTCTCCGAACCGGTCTTGACTGCCGTTCCGGGAACCCACGCGCCCTGGACCCACGAGTACACCGCAGCGAACACGTCGCGGGTCTGGTAGATGGGGGTGTTGTCACACGTAGGAGCACCCATCCAGTCGCCGTAGGTGATCAAGGCCTTTGGCTGATCTACCGTGCACTGGGTCAGGTCAGCCGCACCGATGGTCACAGCGAAGGAGACCGTGCCATCCTCATTCGCGGTCCAGCCTGTAGGGAGAGTCCCCCACGAACTGTTGGCCGCATCAATCAGGCTGGCGACAACTACGTAGGTGGTACCAGGAAGCAGACCAGTCAGATCGGACACCACAGCGCCGTCCTTCTTCACCGTGGTGGACACGCCCTCGGAGGTTCCGAGAACGATCTGTCCGCCTGTGAGACTCGGCTGGCCCTGGTCACCCACCGTGCAGGTCTGGCTTCCAACCGTGACCGTCGGAGGCAACATCGGATGGCAGGCCTTGACCTGATCAGCAGTCAGGGCATGAGCCTGCGTTACCGGATCAGTTGTCACTGTCGTGGTGGCCTTCTCGTCCCACACCCGGGTCTTCGTGTTCCACACGTAGGCGTACGTGGTCGTAGTGATGGTCCGGGTCCAGACGACTGAAGGAGTCGTGCAGGTAGGAGTCGCACCGCCGTACTCACCATAAACAACGAGCGGATCCTTCGTCGGCCGATCTACCGTGCACTTAGCCAGGTCAGCCGTACCGATGGTCACGGAGAAGGAGACGGTGCCATCTTTCAAAGTCCAGCCTGTAGGGAGAGTCCCCCACGAACTGTTGGCCGCATCAATCAGGCTGGCGACAACTACGTAGGTACCAGGAAGCAGACCAGTCAGAGAGGACACCTCAACGTTGTCCTTCATCACCTTCGTGGACACGCCCTCGGCGGTTCCGAGAACGATCTGTCCGCCTGTGAGACTCGGCTGGCCCTGGTCGCCAACGGTGCAGGTCTGACTTCCAAACGTGACCGTCGGAGGCAACTTCGGATGGCAGGCCTTCACCTGATCAGCACTCAGAGCCGTGGGCTTCGTGGCCGTCTCGGAACCGGTCTTGACCGGCGTTCCGAGCACCCACCCCCCCTTGATCCATGAATACACCGCAGTGAACACGTCGCGGGTCTGGTAGATCGAAGGATTCTGACACGTAGGAGTACCCGTCCAGTCTCCGTAGGTGATCTTGGGACCGGGATTCACTGCGCAACCGTCGGCAGCCTTGATGACCACCGTGTAGGTAGCGACTGTCTTGGCCTGGTTCAGCACCCACCCAGTACTTGGAGCGAGGACGGATGTCCCTTGCGCCGTAGCCGTCACCGTGTAGGAGTGCGGTGCCAGACCGGTGGTCTTACCCCCGGAGATCGTGTACTTGATACTGGAGGTGTCGGCAGGAAGCGTGACGCTACCTCCGGTGAACGCCTGACCAGTCTCGGTGGGCGTGCAGGTCTGCGGTGCCGCGGTGGGCGTGCCCGGAGCAACGGGAACCACAGGAGCCGTGCACTTCCCATCCAGGGTGATGTCTCCGCCGTCCGACCCCAGCGCGTAGTTGTCAGTCCAGGTCGTGTAGGCGTAGGCCCACGGAGCGCTCTTCGCGTTGCCGGGCACGGTCGTCGTCCCGAGAATGATGGTCCCCGCGCCCTGGGAGGCGACAGGGACGAGTCCCAAGCCCTTGTTGCTCGTGGGAGTGCCCTCGAACGTCGAGCTCCCGACCTTCCAATACGTCTTCCCGGCCAAGTTGGTCTTCGCGATCGTCAGCGTGTACGTCACGAGATACGTGCCGTCTGCCTGACAAGCCGCCGTTGCGTTCAGATCGCCTGTATGCGCCGAGGCGGGAAGAGCAACGACCGCGAGACCCACGAACGACAGCACCAGGGCGGTGACCAGCGCGGAGACAGCCTTGGCCGTGGACGTGAACTTCATGCTCGCCGCGCGTAGGCCGGTCGCGCGTCTGGCACGGCCGTGACGGAGATGGTGTAACGGGCCCTCGTTGGCCGAGGAGGCCTGCGCCGATCCCGAGGTCAGGATCAAGGAGCGGACCATGGCTGACAAAGCAGCGATGAACTGCGCCACATGAAGGCGCGGCAAACGTATCACAATGAACTCCCCAAAGTTCCCCAAGCGACTCTCCAGATGAGAAAGTCTTAACCAAACCATAGGAGTCCCGAGGCACGTGCGCAACTTCTCTCGAACGATTCGCCAGGACCAGTTTGGTGACGGTCCCAGGCGGGCGCCCGTGCCATGGCCTTCTTCGACCTCCCGATCGATCACCTGCAGGACTGCGGCTGGCCGTCGTCCGGCCGGACGACCTCGAGGTGTCCTGGTCGGTGACGCTTGACGTGGAGTTGAGCCGGCAATGCGCTAGGTCCTGTTCGGTCGCACCGTTCGTGCGTCCCAAGGGGCGTTGCCCGGGCGGAGCTGGTCGAGCCGCTCCTCGCGGAGCGCGGTCGCCAGGCTCAGCGCCCCCGTGACCAGGCTCGGGTTCTGCAGGTGCCCGGCATAGATGCCGTCGATGACGTCCTCAAGGGCGGCCCAGCGCACTTCCATGTGCGCCTCCTCGTCGCCGAGCACGAAGCCCTCCGGCCGGGGGGCCTGGACGAGGTCGCGAGCGAGGTAGATGCGCAGGGACTCGGAGCTCCCCCCGGGAGACGAGAAGATGTCCACGAGCACACGCCAGTCCCGTGCAGCCAGCTCCACCTCTTCGGCGAGCTCCCGCTGCGCAGCGGCGAGCGGATCCTCGCTGGCGACGTCGAGCAACCCTGCCGGTGCCTCGACCTCGTTGTAGCCGACGGGGTGCCGGTACTGGGTGACGACGGCTACGCGTGAGTCCTCGTCAACGGCCATGATCGCGACGGCACCCGGATGCTCGAGGTACTCACGTACCATCGTGTGCCCATCCGGAGTCGTGACCTCGTCGGTCACGAACCGCATCAGGCGTCCCCGCACCTCGTCGACCCGCCGGGTCGGCCACGCGAGCCGTACATCGCGAAGTTCGTCTGGCCGGAGCTCGGAGCCAGGAAGGCTCACTCCTCCGCCTCGGGCAGGCGCCCGGCGTTCTTACGGCGCAGCGCCGCCTCGACCAGGCCCCTGAACAGAGGGTGCGGCTTGGTGGGGCGTGACTTGAGCTCAGGGTGCGCCTGCGTCGCGACGAAGAACGGGTGCACCGCGGTCGGGAGCTCGACGAACTCGACGAGCTTGGCGTCCGGCGATGTGCCCGAGATCACGAGGCCGGCCTTCTCGAGCTGAGCCCGGTACGAGTTGTTGACCTCGTAACGGTGGCGGTGACGCTCGGTGACCTGCCTGGTCCCGTACAGCCTGCTCACGATGGACCCGCGGGCGAGCTCGGCCGGGTACGAGCCGAGACGCATCGTGCCACCCATGTCGCCGTCGCCGGAGACGATCTTGACCTGCTCGGCCATCGTCGCGATGACCGGGTGGGCCGTGTCGGGGTCGAACTCGGTCGAGGCGGCGCCCTCGAGACCAGCGAGGTCGCGGGCGACCTCCATCACCATGCACTGGAGACCGAGGCACAGTCCGAGGATGGGCACCTGGTTCTCGCGGGCGTAGCGAATCGCACCGATCTTGCCCTCGACGCCACGAATGCCGAAGCCACCAGGTACGACGATCCCGTCGACAGCGCCCAGTGCGTGCGCCGCGCCCTCGGGAGTCGCGCAGTCGTCCGACGCCACCCATTGGATGGCCACCTTCGCCCAGTTCGCGAAGGCACCGGCGCGCAGCGCCTCGAGGACCGACAGGTACGCGTCGGGCAGGTCGATGTACTTGCCGACGAGGGCGATCGTGACGTCCTCTTTCGGGCTGTGGACGCGCTCGAGCAGGTCGTCCCACGCCTTCCAGTTCACGTCGCGGAAGGAGAGGTTGAGCCGCCGGACCACGTACGCGTCGAGGCCCTCGTCGTGCAGCACCTTGGGGATCTCGTAGATGGACGGCGCGTCCGGGCAGGAGATGACCGCGTCCTCGTCGACGTCGCACATGAGGGAGATCTTGCGCTTCACGCTGTCCGGTACGGCGCGGTCGCAGCGGCAGACGAGCGCGTCGGGCTGGATGCCGAGCGCGCGCAGGGCCGCCACCGAATGCTGCGTGGGCTTGGTCTTGAGCTCACCGGACGGGCCGATGTACGGGACGAGCGAGACATGGAGGAAGAACACGTTCTCGCGGCCCACATCACGGCGTACCTGACGAGCGGCCTCGAGGAACGGCAGCGACTCGATGTCGCCGACGGTGCCGCCGATCTCGTGAAGCACGACGTCGACGCCAGGCTTGGCCATGGCGAGCATCTCGTCCTTGATCTCGTTGGTGATGTGCGGGATCACCTGGACCGTGTCGCCGAGGTAGTCGCCGCGACGCTCCTTGGCGATGACCGAGGAGTACACCTTGCCGGTCGTCACGTTCGCGTCGGCCGTGAGGTTCACGTCGAGGAAGCGCTCGTAGTGGCCGATGTCGAGGTCGGTCTCGGCTCCGTCCTCGGTCACGAAGACCTCACCGTGCTGGAACGGGTTCATGGTGCCCGGATCGACGTTGAGGTACGGATCCAGCTTCTGCATCGTCACATTGAGGCCCCGGGCCACCAGCAAGGAGCCGAGGCTCGATGCGGTCAGGCCTTTGCCCAAGGAGGACACGACGCCGCCGGTTACGAAGATGTGCTTGGTGTTCTCTGTCTTCCCCACGGGCCTCCAGCCTATATGCCTGGAGGCCTTCGGCCGACGACGCCCATCCCTTGGCGCGCCGCGGTCGGAGTCCGGCCCGATCAGCGGCCTACCATGAGGAAGTGACCAATCCACCGCAGACCGGGGAGCCGGAGCCGCAGTGGCAGCAGCCCTCGTTCTCGCCCGAGAACGGGTCCAAGCCGTCGCGGGTGGAGAAGCCGGTCGTCTCGGGATCGGTGATCGTTCCCCGCGGGCGCATTGCGCCACCGTCGGTGGTCGAGACCACCATCGCCACGGTCGGTGGCATGGTCTGGCCAGTGATGATCGTGCTGGCGCTGATGGGCGCGATCGGCTGGTGGCCGGCGATCCTGATCGCGATCGTGACCAGTACGGTGCTCGGCAATGTGCGTGGGCATCTCAAGGCTCG
>Ga0182021_10005550_pt1 | contig 14957 bp, 10 predicted proteins | sample 612E3MmetaG_FD_120493 | JGI IMG/M metagenome (GOLD analysis project Ga0182021, IMG submission 120493) | Permafrost microbial communities from Stordalen Mire, Sweden - 612E3M metaG (Illumina Assembly) | ecosystem: Environmental > Terrestrial > Soil > Wetlands > Permafrost | place: Sweden... | reverse complement strand
GGGTTCTACGTCTTCGATGAAGCGTTTGACGAGTGGACGCGAGACTGGCCCTACAACTACACGGAGAACCCACGCGGCAAGTCCAAGTACGGCTATCACCTCTATTTCGATCAGTGGCACGAGACAGACCTGCGCGCGATGCTGCGGCGCGACCGCAATCATCCGAGCGTTGTGCTCTACAGCATCGGAAACGAGATCCCGAACCAGCTCGACTACGATGGCGCGACGATTGCGCGCCAGCTGATTGCCATTTGCCACGAGGAAGACCCCACTCGTCCGGCAACCTCGGCGTGTGACCAGTCCAGCGTTTCGTCACGAAACGGCTTCATGGATACCCTCGACATCGCGGGCTACAACTACATCGATCGCCTCTACGGCACCAAGACCTATGTTCCCGAGCACGCGCGCTTCCCAAAGCGCTTGCTCCTGGGCACCGAGACCTCTGCGGCCATCCACTACTGGCTTGGCGTGCGCGACAACGACTACGTGATCGGCGAGTTCATCTGGACCGGCCTCGACTATCTCGGAGAGTCGGGCAAGGAGCCACGGCGCGGTAACGATTCCGGCTTCCTCGATCTGGCTGGCGGGAAGAAGCCAGGGTTCTACCAACGCCAGGCATACTGGCGCGACGAGCCGGTGCTGCAGCTTTCGGTTCTGACAGGGGAGAAGGCGGAGCACGAATGGCGGCCCGCGCCTGCGTTCTTCAAATGGAACTGGCCGGCTGGCAAGCAGCTCACTGTCCGAGCCATGGGCAATTGCGACGAAGTCGAGTTGTTCCTGAATAGACGTTCGCTGGGACGTCATGCGGTTCCGCGCGATGTCTACGCGAGTGAGTGGAACGTGTCCTACGCGCCCGGAACGCTATCGGCCATCGGATATCGCGCGGGCCGGAAGGTCGCCTCTCAGGAGCTGCTGACGACTGGCGCGCCTGCGCGGCTCCGGATCACGCGCCTCCCATCGCCGATCTCAAGCGACATCGAGTTCTATGAGATCTCCGTGGTCGATAGGGACGGTCTGGTTGTGCTCGACGCCGCCCCTGCCGTCACCGTGCGCGTCGAAGGCGCGGGCCGCCTCATTGGCCTCGACACGGGCGACCTCAACTACGGTGGTCTGTTCAAGACCGACACCCGCGACGCCTATGAGGGGCGTCTCCTCGCCACCGTGCAACGGACCGCGCCGACAGGCGAGGTCCGCGTCATGGCCGCTGCAGCAGGGCTGTCAGTTGAGAAGAAGTAGTCGGCATGCCGACGGCCACAAGGACTGGGTGCTGGAGCTGGACGTCGATGTCGCAGCATCTCGCACGACGAAGGCGGCCTGTGCTCGAGCTCCTGCAGGTGGGCCGATTGGCATGACGCCGGTCACTTGCGACCCTTGCCGCGACTCCGCATAGTCCTTCGCACACGTTGTCGGCGCGCGGCGGTTGCGGTAGCGAAGGCCACGATGGAGCGTTGCGAGTAGAAGCGACCGAGGGCCAGACTGCGATGCCAACTCCACCCGACCAGCCCATCCCTCCTGTGAGAAAGGTGGGGCCAACTCCACGCCCCAAGATTACCAAGCCAACGTCGCTCATCGACGCGTTGAAGGTAGGGTTGGAGCGCATCAATGAGGCGGTGAAGTCCGCCCTGATCGGGCAGCTTTGCGCAGCGGGAGGCACTGCCAACGCTGCGGATGTCACCATTGTCTCCAAAGAGCTGCAGAAGCTACCACTGGGCGTTCTTCAGGCATTCAAGAACGCCGGGTGCAAGGTGGTCGTCTGCCGCAAATCGGTGGTCGACTACAAGCACGATCTGAGAGACGTTCACCCGCGCGGCTGGGCGCCAGGGAAGACGTGGAACACGGTGCCTGGCGTGTATTCCCCTGAGAAGAAAGAGGTCATTGTCGCGGTCATCGGATACGGCACGGCGGCTGGACCTCATTACCCACGCACAGGAGAAGGCCACGGCAGCGCGAGCCTCTTGGTCCACGAGATGTATCATGCGTTGGATGCTGCCGCACAGCCAGCACACTCAGCGGCGGCCGACTTCACGGCAGCACGGACGGCCGATCAGGCCAAACTGAGCGCCTACGAGCGGCAAGCAGGAGAGGCCGGACAGCAGGAGACCTATGCGGAGAGCGCGGCCCGCTTCTTCAGTGGGGACCGCCACGATGCGACCCAGCATCCACACCTGCATCAGTATTGGGAATCCAATGCGCTGGCGCCGAGGGATGGGAGTCGGGCTGCTCCGGGAGGCACGCGATGACTGATGATCGACCGATCGGGACGGCGTCGATGAAGGAAGACGGCACCATTGTCCTTGATCTTCGCGCCGAGAGCCCACAAGGGGATATCGGCATGGCCCAGTTCGAATACCCACCGTCAGATCCTGAGTACCAAGCGATCCTCGATCACTTGGGCGGACTCAAGCCGGGCGAGAGCAAACTCGTGCTGCCATGGGAGGAGGACGAGCCGTGATCCGCCGGACTGAGCTGCGTCTGAGGCAGGGCGCAGCGGCTGGCGTTGCGATGCTACTGCTCACGGTATGCGTGGGCATTGTGAGCGCAGTGGACGATCAGCCGCAGAGGGAGGCACCGCTGGCGCTGCTCCAGGCGTGGGCCCAGGGTGGCAACGAACGGGCCGCCGGGCTTGCCTACGTCGAGCTGTCCGCGGCCAGGCGACCGCCTCACTGGCGATTCCTGCGCATCGTCGCCAAGAGGGAGAAGGTCGATCTGATCGGCGTAGCCAGCCACGCGACCACAGCGGCCGACTGTCGTCTCGAGCGGCGGCGCCTCACTGAGAATCGCAAAGCCGTGGCAGGGATCCTCGCGGCCAGCGTGCGAGCCCTGGCCCTGCCGCAGGACGCGTCCGCCCTGGAGAGGCCAGGCGGCCAGCGTCGCGCTCTGGTGTTCACCGACGAGTGTGATGAGAGGAATCGGACGTTCGCAGAGCCCCTGTCGGCAGCGCTGCGGGCGTTGTTCGGTCAGCTGGGTACGCTCACCGACCGCGTGTTTAGGGAAGGCGCTCTGGGCACTGACGATCTTGCTGCCGGCAAGCCGATCGGCAGTGCCACCATGAGACGAAACGGGCTGCTCGTGTTCGACTTGGTCGCAGAGAGCTCCTCCGGCGGCCACGGTCTCGTGGAGTTCGTCTACCCGGAAACGGACAAGGACTACGCACGCATGCTCGTCCACATCGGCGGCATCTGCCCTGGCGACCAGGGGCGGATCGTCCCATCCTGGCCGGACTGCGATCGCTAGCGGGCGTGCTGCGCTTCGACCCAGACGCCCACAACGAGTGGGTCATGGAGCTGGACGTCGACCTCGCCGCGTCCGGCGCCGCACACGCGCCGGCGCACTAGCGGAACAAGCGCAGATGAACGCCGACAAGCCCAAGACCAGGCGACGGGCAAGAGACCAAGATGGCATGGCGCGTCCTCCCTCAGCGACCCTCACGCTACCACGACCTATCTCGACGATGCTGCGCCTCCGACGGGCCTGGCAGCTCGTCGTCTTATGTGCTCGAAGCCGTGCCGGAGCGCTTTCGAAGAGTCCCCACGGGTTGGAGTGAAGCGTTCGGGCGGTGGTCGTCACTATCCTCTCAAGGAGGATTTGCATGTCGACCATGAAATGGCAGCACTACTGTGTCGGGATCGGGTCGCTCGTCTTACTCGGATTCCTCGCACCACGCGCACAAGCCCTCGAACCGCCGGAGCCGGGCCAGATCGAGGTGTACCGAAAGGCCGGCATCCTTCCCGAGCTCATTGCCCGGGCGCACGCCCTGCAGAACGACCGGGTCGCGCCTCGGCTCGTTTCCCGCGCGCAGCAGAAGATCCGCGCGCTGAGCGGCGCACCGGCCACGTCGCGCCTCCCTGGCCGCCCGGCGCAGGAGCCCTCCGGCTCCACGCCGCCGGTGCCGATGCCGCCGTCACCGCCGTCGCCGCCCCCGCCGATCCCGGTCGACTGGGGTGCGCTGCCAACCAGCGGCACGGTGAAGGTGCTCGCGCTTCTGATCTCATTCAACGACTACCCGGCCACGGTACCGGCGAGCACCGTGCAGTCCATGCTGTTCGGCGCCGGCAACGCGGCGGACTATCCACTGGAGAGCCTGCGCAACTACTACCAGCGCTCCTCCTACGGCAAGCTGAACATCCAGGGCAACGTGCTCGGCTGGTACCAAACCCCGTACAACCGCGCGGCTGTGGTCGAGAACCAAGCAGGTCGCGAGCAGCTCATCCGCGAGGCGCTGGACCACTACCATCAGGCCGGCCACAACTTCGCGCAGTACGACAACGACGGCGACGGCCAGATCGACTACTTCGTGGTGATGTGGACAGGTCCGGTCGGCGCCTGGGCCAGCTTCTGGTGGGGCTACGATACCGGCTTCAGCCCCGGGGTGACCTACGACGGCAAGACACTGGGCAACTACTCGTGGCAGTGGCAATCTGACCACCCGCGCGTCGTGATCCACGAGACCGGTCACGCGCTCGGCTTGCCCGACTACTATGACTACGACGACAGCGTCGGTCCCAAGGGCGGCCTGGGCGGGCTGGACATGATGGATGCCAACCGCGGCGACCACAACTGCTTCAGCAAGTTCCTCCTCGACTGGCTCACCCCGACGCCGAATGGGTTCAGCGGCTCGCCGTACACTCTCCAGGCGCAGGGCACTGCGCCCGAGTGCATGGTGGCCCTGGCCCAGTGCGACATGCGCTTCGATGACGAGAACGCGTTCGACGAGTACTACCTGATCGCCAACCGCACGCGCGTCCCTGCCGGCAATGACGTCGACATGCCTAGCGACGGGCTGCTCGTCTTCCACGTGGACGCGCGCCTTGGGTCGGACGGCCGCTTCGAGTACAACAACAGCAACACCGTTCACAAGCTCATCTCGGTCGTGCAGGCCGACGGCCTCGGACAAATCGAGAACGGTCAGGCAGGCAACGCCGGCGACTACTACAACACCGGGAGCACCCTGTCCGCTACGAGCACGCCCGCATGCAGCTACTTCGATGGCGGAATGTGCAAGTGGGCGCTGTCAGGCATTTCGGCTTCTGGCCCGTCGATGAGCTACTCCATCACGACACCTCCGGTGATGCCGATCCTCTGCCGCTTCCGCGACTTCCGCGCAATGTGCAAGATCGGCGGCTGCTGGCCGTGGGTCGACAAGCGTCAGTGGGTCGTGGATCCCGACCCTGGCTGGGACAAGGTCATCAAGGCGTCCGACCCGGCGAGAGCAGCGAAGCTCCTGGCATTGCAGCGGCGCGGGCAGGCGCTTGCCAATGAGATGGCGCGAGCAAAGCCGGCGCGCCAGGCCCAGATCGAACGCGCCGCAGCCGCGATCGTGCGCGGGTACAAGGCGCTCGGCGTCACCTCTGAGCTCGCGGCAGTGGATCGCAACGTCAACCGAGCCTTGGTCCCTGCCTCGATCTCGCGCTAGCCGCGTGTAGATCACCACCGAGGCTGGCCTCGGGCCGGACAGGGTGCGACCAGGTCGAAGTGGGCCTGGTCGCACCTTTCGCCGGTCAAGTCGATCACCGCGACCCCACGGCGCGATCGCGTCACGGCGCGATGGCCGCATCCGATCATTGCGGAGACTCCGTATGGATTGCATGTACAGGATGTCGACGCGCGGCGTGTGCGGGCGATGGTCATGCTGAGACGCACCCCGCCGGAAGAGAACATCCCGCTGATCGGGTACAAGCCGTTCGTGTGGCGCGGCGCGCCAGGCCCCAGGGGCCCCACAGGCGGAGGTGCGGGAACTGGACCTGCTCTGGCGCCGTGGCTACAGGACATTCAGAAGATCATGAGCCACCCGGAGGACAAGGCCTTCCTGGATAGTCTGGTGGCCCGTGGCGTCAAGGTCACGGCCTTCGACCGCATCTACTTCGATGATCCGTACTACGATGGGACGAAATGGACCACGCGGCACTTCGAGGCGGGCGGTACCACGAGCGGCACCCAGATCAACATGATCCGGACCACGGATGCGGCAGCAAATGCCGCGACCATCTATCACGAGGGCGTCCACACGGGTCAGTCTTCCAGCATGGCTTGGAGGGACAAGGAGTACGACGCGTACGTCAAGGAGGATGGCTGGAGAATCGCGCACGGCCTGCCGCCTCACGATCCCAGCTTCCGCACTACAGACGCAAGTGGTAGGGAGATCACGAACGAGGCGGCTGTGCGCGCGATGGTCGACAGGGAGTACCCAGGCGTGACGGCCAAGTCCGCCAGTGGTGCGATCGAGCAGATCACGGGCAGGACTCCCTCCGGAGACACGGTTGTCACACGCGCTGACGGCTCCACATACACCCGGCCGCCCAAGGCGGGGGACTCGTTCCCAGGTGCTGAGGTCACCGTCCCCGCGGGCGGGATGCCTGTCGACTTGTCCAAGCTCAAATGAGGTGGCATGCGAGAGCCGTGCGCGGGCGCTGTTGGACGGCTGGCCTCCTGTGCCAGTTTGGGTTTCTCGCGTGCAGCGCGGGGGTTGTTCACCGGCCGGACAAGGCGGCAGGCGATCGGTTGGACGATGAGCGAAGCAGGAGCACGAGGATGGAAGACAACAGCGACAAGATCGAGAGTTTGGACCGGACGGTCCTTCGTGTCGGCGACGCCGACATGTCCCTGACCTTGGACGATGTCAAGGCCATCCAGGTTGCCCTGCTGGACTACTTGAAGCGGTCTGACTACGAAGACCGTGACGCGCTGATCGGCTGGAGCCGGGGTCTTGCCTGGATCGATGCGGATGGAAAGGTCCGGATCGGTCCGTGGCTGCTCGGTTCCGACGGCAAGGACATTCTTCTCAGGTACCGGGAGCCTCCGGGAGAGCACATGGCGAAGGCGCACAGGGCGTCCCTGACTAAGAAGGATGGAACCTGGACGGTCAGCAACCTGGCGATGGAACACATCACCCGCCGCTGACGCGGCGCTACCAGAGGTCCAGGACGCCCTGGATCGCCATCTCGCCGCCTCACGAGACGCCAGCGCTCCTGTGCTGAAGAGGCTCGGTCTCGGCGGTATCATCTGAGCTGCGTTGCCGATACTGCCGGTCTCGATAGGGAGCAGGGCTGATGGGCGAGAAGGGGAAACCGGCCAAGGACGGGACTCGCGGCCGCGAGTTGCGCTCGGCCGCCGAGGAGAAACTCGCCCAGACCCCGCTCAGAAAGACAACCGAGAAGACCGCCGAGACGATGCTGCACGAGCTCCAAGTGCACGAGATCGAGCTCGAGATGCAGAACGAGGAGCTCAAGCGGACGCGACTGGCCCTGGAGGAGTCCCGGGACAAGTACCTGGACCTTTACGAGTTTGCGCCGATCGGGTACTTCACGCTCACCCGCGCCGGGCATGTCGAGGAGGTCAACCTTGCCGGCGCGGCGCTGCTGGGGGTTGGACGCGCCAAACTGGTCCGCCGGAGCCTCGGACGGTTTGTCGCGCCCGAGGACCTCGCCAGGTGGGATCAGCATCTGGGGAGCGTGTTGCAGTCGGCCGACAAGCAGACCTGCGAGCTGACGCTCAAACGAGAGGATGGCTGCACGTTCTTCGCCCGGCTGGAGAGCATTCGTGTGGACAGGCCGGCCCAAGAGGCCAGGGATGGCGATCCAAGCCCGGTGATCCGAGTGGCGCTGAGCGACGTCACCGACCGCAGACGGGCGGAGGCGTTGCTGCGCAGCCGCTTGCACCTGTCCGAGTTGGCCCAGCACGCCAGCATGGATGAGGTGATGCAGGCCGCCCTTGACGAGGCGGAGCGCCGGACGGGTAGCTCGATCGGGTTCTTCCACTTCGTCAGCGAAGACCAAGAGAACATCTGGCTCCAGGCTTGGTCCAGCAACACGCTCAGGAACATGTGCCAGGCCGAGGGCAAGGGCCTGCACTACCCGATCAGCCAGGCTGGCGTGTGGGTCGACTGTTTCCACGCCCGCGCTCCGGTGATCCACAACGACTATGCGAGCCTGAGCCACAAGAAGGGATTGCCCGACGGGCACGCCCCGATCGTGCGCGATCTGGCCGTACCCATCCTCCGCCGGGGCACTGTCGTTGCCATCCTTGGCGTTGGCAACAAGGCGACGGACTACACGCAGGACGACGTGGCTGTCCTGCAGACTCTGGCCCCCCCGGTCATGGACGTGGTCGCGGTGAGGCAGGCGGAGGATCTGCGGCATCAAGCCCATGAGCGCATGAAGGACATCGTTCGGTGGGCGCCGGCCTTCATGTGCACCTTGCGCGGCCGCGAGCATGTGTTCGAGATGTGCAATGAGCAATACGTCCAGATTGTCGGTCGGCGCAATATCCTGAACCTGCCGATCCGTGAAGCCCTGCCAGAGCTCGATAGCCAAGGCTTCTTCGGGCTGCTGGACGGTGTCTTTGAGACGGGCCAGCCGTACTCCGGCAAGGAGGTGGCCGTTCGCTTGCAGCGGACCCAAGGGAAGCCGCTCGAAGAGCGCTACGTCGATTTCGTGTACATGCCGCTGCGCGAAGGCGATGGGTCCATCTCCGGAGTGTTCGTGCACGGTGTGGACAGCACCGAGCAGGTCCTGGCCCGCAGGCGAATCGAACAGCTCGCCCAAGAGACCGGCCGCGCTGCCGTGGAGCTGGAGCAGCGGGTCAAGGAACGCACGGCCGACCTGTCGCGGACGGTCGAGACGTTGGAGCTGGAAGTGACCCGGCGGAGCGTCGCGGAGAGGGCGCTGCGCGAGCGATCCGAGCAACTGCGGGCCCTGGCCTCTGAGTTGACCTTGGCCGAGCAACGCGAGCGGCAGCGACTGGCACAGGTGCTCCACGACGGGCTCCAGCAGCTCCTGGTCGGGGCGCGGTACCGGCTGGGGGTGTTGGAGCGGGCCGATGACCCGGCTGCGCGGCAGTTGGCCGTGGAGGTCAGCGATCTGATCTCGGACTCCATCGAGACGTCTCGCTCCCTGACGGCCGAGCTCAGCCCGCCCATCCTCCACGCCGGCGGCCTGGTGCCTGCGCTGGAGTGGCTGGCCCGGTGGATTCAGGAGAAGCAGGGGCTTGCGGTGCACCTGGAGGCGCAAGACCGGGTCGGGTCGATCGCAGAGGACGTGACCGTTCTGCTCTTCCAGGCCACGCGCGAGCTGCTGTTCAACGTTGTCAAGCATGCGGGGGTGAAGTCGGCTCGCGTGCAAGTGAGCCGGATTGACGGCCGGGTCCAGATCAGCGTCGCGGACCAGGGCGCCGGCTTTGACCCGGCACAACTCCGCGCCGCGGGTGGCCCTTCGGAGGGCTTTGGACTGTTCAGCGTCCGCGAACGCCTGGACCTGCTGGGTGGCCGGATGGAGATCGACAGCGCTCCTGGCCGAGGGAGCCGGTTCACGCTGGTCGCGCCGGTTCCGGCGCCCGCGGGACAGGAGGCGCCGGTCGAGCGCCCGCCCAAGGTGTCGGTTGTCATCGCTCCTCCACAGGCGGCAGCCGCGACAGATGAGGGCCGCAGTCGCGTGGTGCTAGTGGACGATCACATCGTCATGCGCCAGGGTCTGTCCACGCTTCTGCGGGAGCAGCCGGACATGGCTGTTGTCGGAGAAGCGTCGGACGGCGAATCAGCCGTGAGATTGGTCCGCCAGGTCCGCCCGGATGTCGTCCTCATGGACGTGAGCCTGCCGGGAATGGACGGCATCGAGGCCACAAGGATCATCTGCGCGGAAACGCCCGACGTTCGCGTGATTGGCCTGTCCATGTTCGAGGAGGCCGAACAGGAGCGCGCGATGCGCGCAGCCGGGGCCGTGAGCTCCTTGACCAAGAGCGGTCCGGCCCTCGCGGTGTTGGCCGCCATACGCGCCTGCGCCCGGCCTTCCGCCCGTCGGGCCAAGACGCGGGACAAGAAGCCACAGGCCAGAACGCCCGCCAGGCGCGGCTCGCGGCTCGCGCCGAAGGCCGGAGCGCGACGAAAGCCAGCGCGAGTTAGAAGACGACGGTGAGTCAAGACGACACTCCGGCGGCCGCGCAGGCGACCCCCGGAGCTGGACGTGGCGCGTGGCCCAGTGAGGAAGTGACTGACGGACGGTGGACGTCGCGGCTGTTGGTGCTCGCCGCGGCCATGCTCTTTTCCACCGGCGGCGCAGCGATCAAGGCCTGCTCGCTGACGGCGTGGCAGGTCGCGTCATTCCGTTCGGCCGTGGCAGCCCTTGCGCTCTTGCTGTTCCTGCCGAGGACGCGCCGCAGCCTGAGCCCGCGCGCGGCGTTGGTCGGTGTGGTTTATGCCGCCACCGTGATCCTCTTCGTCCGCGCCAACAAGCTGACAACCGCGGCCAACGCGATCTTCCTGCAGTCGACCGCGCCGCTCTACCTCCTCCTACTCGCCCCTTGGTTGCTCAGAGAGCGCATCACGCGGCGCGATCTCGCTTTCATGCTGGTCTTTCTCATTGGCCTCGGGCTCATCGCCAGCGCGACCGTGTCCACGTCGGCAACGGCGCCTGATCCGGCCAGCGGCAACCGGCTCGCTCTGGTCTCGGGCGTGGCCTGGGCACTCACGCTCGCAGGCCTGCGCTGGCTGGGCAAGGGCGCAGGCTCGGCGGCCAGCCTGGCCGCGGTTGTGTCGGGCAACCTGCTCGCAGCCCTCGTGGCCCTTGGCCCGGCGCTCCCCGTGCCGCGCGTCTCGATGACTGACCTGGCCATCCTCGTCTATTTGGGTGTGATACAGCTCGCTCTGGCCTACGTGCTCCTGACAAAGGCCATGCGGCACGTGCCGGCGTTCGAGGTCTCGCTGCTCGTCCTGATCGAGCCGGTGCTGAACCCCATCTGGGTCTGGCTCCTGCAGGGGGAGAAGACGGGTGTTCCCGCGCTGGTTGGCGGGGCCCTGATCCTGGCGGCCACAGGGTTCAGGACCTGGATCGACGCGCGGAGCGCGAATGCGGCGCCGTGAGCGCGATCGGCTTGAACGTCCGCAGCGGTCGCGGGCCGAACCACTCCATGCACAGATCCGCAATCGCGCGCAACGGCGTGCTGCCTAGGTGAGGTATGGCGCCAACTGCGAAGCCGCTCGGCGCAGAGACACTGGTGCCGTGAGAGTGGGCCCTGCGGGAAGGAGTCGGCCATGACAAGTTCGAGTGAGCGCGTGGCGCTGGTCACCGGAGGGAGCCGCGGGATCGGCCGCGCGATCGTCGAGGCGCTGGCGGGCCGCGGCCATCGTGTGTGGTTCTGCGGGCGCAGCGCCGATGGTGTGCGGACCGCCGAGGCGAGCCTCGCTCGCGCCGGCGCCGCGACTGTGCGCGGGCGGGCGTGTGACGTCCGGGACTTCAAGCAGGTCGCGGCGCTCGTGGCCGAGATCGAGACGACCGACGGCCGCCTGGACGTGCTCGTCAACAACGCCGGGCTTGGCCACTTCGCTCCGGTCGACGAGATGGAGCCGGAACGGTTCCGCGAGGTGATCGAGGTCAATCTGCTCGGGCCCTTTCACGGTGTCCGCGCCGCGGCTCCGCTGATGAAGCGCGGCGGTGGAGGCTGGATCTTCAACATCTCGTCGCTGGCGGCCAAGAACGCGTTTGCCGGTGGCGCTGCGTACAACGCCTCGAAGTTCGGTCTGGTGGGGATGTCCGAGGCGGCGATGCTCGATCTGCGGCACGACGGCATTCGCATGGCCGCCATCTGTCCGGGGAGCGTGGCGACCGAGATGCGCACGACTCTGCGCGCCGAGCCACAGGATTGGATGTTGCGGCCGGAGGACATCGCGCGCGTGATCACGGACCTCCTGGACTTTCCCGAGCGTGCCTTGCCCAGCCTGATCGAGATCCGCCCTTCCCGCCCCCCAAAAAAGTAGCGCGCGAGCCTTGGGGGTGAGCCGTGGTGCAACTCGGTGCAGTGGACCGGCGCACGTTCTTGGGACAAGCGGCTGCCCTGACCAGCGCCTTGGCGTTGAGTCGCGACAGCTCTTTGAGCAGGCACAGGACGCTGCTTTCGTGCAACGATCGGTTGGCTCTGGAGACCCGTCATGACGCCAACCGGAACTAGACCCACAGTTGCCCGTTCGGCCGTTCTCTCTGCGCTCGCCGCGCTTCTCGTGTCGATCGGCGGCATCACCGTCGCGTCGTGGAACCGCCTGCCAGGCCCATGGTGGGGTGCTGTTGTGTTCCTCGGCGTGCTGGGCCTTGCGACGCTGGCAGCGGTCCGGTTGTGGCAGACACGCGCGTTGCGCCTAAGCTGGTTCGTCAGAACCGTCTCTTGCCTCGTCCTCACGTTGCTGGGATGTGGCCTGGCCGCGGGGCTGTTCGTGGCGCTTCGGTCCATTGCCGCAGTGCCTTTCGACCCGGCCACGCTCCAGGGCTCGGTCGCGCCCGGCTTCGAGGCTGTGGCCGAGGCATTCCGTGCGAATTTCGAGCGGCGTGGGGAGCGAGGCGCGGCCTGCGCGGTCTACGTCCGCGGTCAGAAGGTCGTGGACTTGTGGGGTGGCTATCGCGATCTGAATGCCCGCGCGCCCTGGTCTCAGGACACGATGGTGACCGTCTTCTCGGCGACGAAGGGCTTCGCCGCGATGACGCTCGCTGTGGCCCATTCGCGCGGCTGGCTCGACTATGATGCACGGGTTGCCCAGTACTGGCCCGAGTTCGCGTCTAGCGGGAAGGAACAGATCACCGTCCGCCAATTGCTCGCCCACCAGGCGGGCCTTGCGGCCCTGGACGAGAAAGTCGATCTCGCGATGGTGCGGGATCCTGCGCGGCTGGCGCCGGCCCTCGCCCACCAACGTCCCTTGTGGGAGCCCGGCACGCGGTCCGGGTACCACGCCTACACGATCGGTTTCTACGAGGCCGAGATCCTGCGCCGCGTGGATCCTAAGGGGCGCACGCTGGGCCGGTTCTTTCAGGATGAAATCGCCGGACCTCTCGGTCTGGAGTTCTACATTGGCCTGCCCGCGTCGATCCCCAGCGAACGCGTGGCACCGATTGCCTTCTTTCACTTCTCAGCGCTGCTCATCGATCCGCTCTCGATGCCCTGGGGCTTCTTCCGCGGCATGGGCGACCCGAGCTCACTCGCCGGCCGCGCCTTCAACAGCCCCAACCTCGCCGAGGTCTTCCCCGACTACGCACGTCCAGCGTTGCGAGGTCTCGAGCTGCCCGCGGCGCTGGGGATTGGCGAGGCACGGGCGATGGCCAAGGCCTATGGCTGTTTCGCCACTGGTGGCGCCGAGCTGGGACTACAGCCGGCGACGCTGGCCGAGCTCAGGGCACCGGCACGGGCCCCGCGCGACAGCTCGATCGACCTCGTCCTGCAGACGCCTGTCAGCTTCTCTCTGGGCTTCGACAAGCCCATCGCCCCCTTTCTGTTCGGTTCCAGCGATGGGGCCTTTGGCACGCCCGGCGCGGGCGGCGGATTTGCCTTTGCAGATCCGGACCGACAGGTGGGCTACGCGTACACTCCCAACAGACTGGGCTACTTCATCTACGACGATCCGCGCGACCTGGCCCTGCGCCGCGCGCTGGACCAATGCCTGAAGCGTCTACCGACCAGGTGACTCACGCGCGAGACCTGAGGGGTCGCGCTCCTGCGCGCTCTGTCGCAGGAAGCGATCAGGCCGTTGCAGTGGAGAGGCGCGGAGGTTTCAAGAGACCGAGGAGATGCCGCACCACGTCCGCCGCCGAGTAGGTGGTGCGGTCGCCGGTGAGGAAGCGGTGGACGTTCTTGACGTCGTCCCCCGAGGTGACCAGGGCCTGCTCCAAGTACCCCGACGCGTAGCTCTGGGGCAGGCCGATGTTGGCCATGAGCCCATTGCAGAGACATTTGCGGCCTTCGGTCATGGCCGCGTCACCGCCCTTGCGCAGGAACTGCTCCTCCGGTTCACCGGCGCAACGATAGGCTGGAGTGCCGTCAGCGGTCTTGTACGGGATGCGCAGATAACCCAGGTTGCAGATGCGGGTGCGCTCCCGGTAATCGTCGTCTTCCGACAGCGTGCCCTCGATCTCCACCACCTTGAAGGGGAAGCCCGTGGGAGAGGCCAGCGGATCCGTGAAGACCGACGTCTTCAGTGCCTTGGCTTGTTGCAGGACCGCGGTCTTGATCCAATCGGCCATGCCCGACTCGTGGCAATACGCGAAGGCCGTGCCCACCTGGATGCCCGCAGCGCCTCGGGCCAGCAGGGCCTTCAACTGTTCCGGCTCGGCGCAGCCTCCGGCCACCCAGAAGGGAAGGCCGAGCTTCCGGATCTGGTCCAGGTTCACCTCGTCTTTTTGTCCGTAGACGGGCTCGCCTCGCTCGTTGAAGGTCTTCTCACCGCGGGGTGGCGCGTTGTGGCCGCCGGCGGTGGGACCCTCGATCACGAATCCGTCCACACGGCCCGAGGCCTTCTTTGCCAGCGTCAAGGCCAGCACGTTGGAGGCCACGATGGCCACGAACTTGGGCCGCGGGAGTGGCGGCAGCTCCCTCTTCATGACCTGGCGCGGGTCGAAGTGAATGCGGAAACCCTCGCCGGCCACCGCGCCTCCTGTGTGGGCCTGGATGGAGATCGGCTGGTGCGTCGTCAACTGGTCCATCACGGCCGGGATGGCTCGGGGGATGCCGGCGCCCATCAGCACGTAGTCCACGCCTGCTAGCATGGCGCCGTAGAGCGCGGCCGGGCTGTGCATCTGGATCTTCTCGAGCAGGTTGATACCCACCAGGCCCGCGTGCCCGTGCTTGGCCAGGTTGACCTCGACGAAGTTGGCTGCCACTGCCAGCTCCAGCAGCTCCTCGGAGGGATGGAGGGTGAACATGGGAACCGCTCTGTAGGGCTTGTGCGGCGGACGTCCCTCGGCGAGGAAATACCGGTCGAGGATGCGCCGGGCGATTTCAGGCACGGGGAAACGGGCCAGGGCGCGGCGCATGTGGCCGCCCTTGTCGCCGTCTTGGAGGCGGCGTGCCAAGATGGCATCGAGCGCGGTGCCGGACACGACGCCCAGTTGGCCCATACGAGAAACGGCGCGGGCCAGGTGCCAGTTGGAGACACCAACGCCCATGCCGCCCTGGATGATGGCGGGCTCTGTCACTTCGGCCCTTCGGTTCTT
>Ga0182021_10005549_pt1 | contig 14958 bp, 13 predicted proteins | sample 612E3MmetaG_FD_120493 | JGI IMG/M metagenome (GOLD analysis project Ga0182021, IMG submission 120493) | Permafrost microbial communities from Stordalen Mire, Sweden - 612E3M metaG (Illumina Assembly) | ecosystem: Environmental > Terrestrial > Soil > Wetlands > Permafrost | place: Sweden... | reverse complement strand
GATCGAGGAGGGCGAGTACCCCGAGCCCAGCCTCAACGAGTTCACCGGAGGCGACGACTTCGACGACGAATACGCCCGCATGGCCCAGCACGTCGAAGAACTGCAAGGCATGACCGAGATCGATGGCGAGGACCTGTAGCCAGAGACCCCAGTCATTAAACAAAAAGGGCGGGAGCGATCCCGCCCTTTTTGTGCCATCCAACACTAACCAGGAACGAGGCTTTCAGGCTTGAATCTGGTAGCCTTACTTCTTATGCCTCAATCATCGGATGCCCCCGTCCTGGACCTGAAAGCCAGCCTGAAGAGGCCCCTCCAGTGGGCCTTCGCGGTAGGCCTGCTTACGGCCCTGTACACCCTCTCCATGCCGAACTCCTACAAATCCGAGGCGCGGCTATTACCAGTGGAATCCAAGGGCTCAAGTGGTTTTGGGAGCCTGGCCAGCGCCGCCGCCGCATTCGGTATCAATGTGCCCGGGGGAGACAGCAGCGATGCCAACTTCGTGGACGTCCTCAACAGCCGCTGGCTGCGGGAGCAACTGCTTCAGACCGAATTCCAGTACCACCTGCGTTCCTGGCGTTTTGGGGCAGAGCGGATCGCAAAGGGCACCCTCTACGATTACCTCCACGCGTCGAATATGGATAGGGCCGTTCAGAGTGTGAGTGGAATCCTGTCCGCCTCCCGCGATCTAAAATCCAAGGTGATTGCCATCAGCGCCGAAACCCAGTCCCCCGAACTGTCCCAGCTCATCGTGCAGCGAGCTGGAAAACTCCTTGAGGTGTTTCTCCAGGAGAAGGGGCGCACTCGTGGTGGCGCCAAAGCCGCCTTCGCTGAAGCCCGACTCACCGACGCCCGCCGAGAGATGGACGAGGCGGAAGACATTCTGCGCCGCTTCCTTGAAGGCAACCGAAATTTCCAGAGCAGCGGTGACCCCGCCGTGCGACTCAAAGGCACCCGCCTTGAAACAGAACTCCGGCTCCGCCAGCAACTGGTCAGTGCCATCGCCATGAACCGTGAACAGGCCTTGCTGGAGGAGAAGAATGATATTCCCATTCTCAACATGCTGGATCCGGGTAACTTGCCCATTGAAAAGAGCGGGCCGGTGCGAAGCAAAATCGTGATGGCGCTGTTCCTTCTATCGGGCCTTGCCGCCTGGGGCATTGAAAACCGGGAGTGGATCAAGAAACGACTGTTCGATGGACAGGAAGCCGAGACTGGAGAATCACAGTGAAGACGATCGCCATTGTTGGATGTGGCCGAATTTCTAAACGGCATGTGCAAGTTATGGCTCAACTTCCCGAGTTGCGCCTCGTGGCGGTCTGCGATGTGATTGAAGACCGGGCCCGGGAGACCGCCGAACCGCTTGGGATCCCTTACTATCTGGATGCCGTTGAGATGGTAAAAAAAGAGAAACCAGATATCGTGAGCATCCTCACGGATTCTGGATCGCATCCTCGCATCGGCAGTCAGTTGGCTCCTTATGTGTCGGTGGTGGTGGTTGAGAAACCCATGGCTCTGACCCTAGAGGATGCGGATAACCTCATCGAGGCCTGTGAAACCCATGGCACGCGATTGTTCGTGGTGAAGCAGAACCGATTCAACCCTGCCATCCAGCAGCTCCGGGGGGCTGTGGATCAAGGTCGCTTCGGGAAAATGGTGCTGGGTACCGTCCGTATCCGTTGGTCCCGCGGTCAGGATTACTACGATCAAGCCCCGTGGCGCGGCACTTGGAAACTGGATGGTGGCGTATTCACCAACCAGGCCAGTCATCACATCGACTTGCTCCAGTGGCTGATGGGGCCCGTGGAGTCCGTGAAGTCCTACATTTCCACCCGGCTCGTGAACATCGAGGCCGAGGATACCGGCGTGGCTGTTCTCAAGTTCAAGAGTGGGGCCCTCGGCGTGGTGGAGGCCACCACCGCCACTCGCCCGAAGGATTTGGAGGGTAGCATCTCAGTTCTTGGCGAAAAGGGTTCTGTCGTGGTCGGCGGATTCAGCGTGAATCGCATGGTGACTTGGAATTTCACTGAACCCGCTCCGGAAGATGAAGATGCCATCCGGGCCATCACCGATCCTCCCAATGTCTACGGCTTCGGACACCAGCCGTTCTATGAGGATATGCTGGCCTGTCTGGATTCAGGCCGACGATCCATGCTGGATGGCCTTGAAGGGCGCAAATCGCTCGAGATCATCAATGCCCTCTATGAATCTGCTTTCACGGGACGAGAGGTGCACCTTCATTACGTGCCCCAGAGCGTACCGCTCGGCCGTGGGTGAGCTGTGGAGAACGCTGTCATGTCGACCCCTGAACTGGTCCAGGACCTCCTGGCAAAGATCGAAGCCACGACAGCCAAGGTGGGGGTCGTTGGATTGGGCTATGTAGGACTTCCCTTCGCCGTTGAAAAGGGGAAGGTCGGATTCAAGGTGCTGGGCTTCGACCGTAGCGTCCACCGGGTGGATCTGGTGAACCAGGGGAAGAACTTTATCGGCGATGTGGATGACGAAGAACTCCGCGAATTGGTGTCTGGCGGATTCATCGAGGCCACCACCGACATGGATCGGTTGGCCGACATGGATGTGCTGATCATCGCCGTTCCGACGCCCCTCACGAAAAACCTGAATCCCGACCTTCAATACGTCGAGGCCGTTACCCGGGAAATAGCGAAACGCCTGCGCCCGGGGCAGCTCATCAGCCTAGAGAGCACCACCTACCCCGGCACCACCGATGAAATCATGAAGCCCATCCTGGAGCAGTCCGGTCTCAAGGTCGGTGTGGACTTTTTCCTGGCCCATAGCCCGGAACGTGTGGACCCCGGAAATCGGCGCTACACGACCAAGAATACTAATAAGGTTGTCGGAGCCTCAGATCCCGCCAGCCGCGAAATCGCCGTGGCGCTGTACCGGAAGACCATCCTGAACATCGTGCCTGTCAGCAGCGCGGCCGCGGCTGAAATGACCAAGGTCTTCGAGAACACCTTCCGGGCGGTGAATATCGCTCTGGTCAACGAACTGACCCTGCTCTGCGATCGCATGGGATTGAACGTCTGGGAGATACTGGATGCCGCCTTCACCAAGCCCTTCGGCATCATGCCCTTCTACCCCGGTCCCGGGGTAGGCGGCCACTGCATTCCCCTGGATCCCCACTACCTTGAGTGGAAGGCCCGGGAATTCAATTTCAATACCCGCTTCATCGCATTGGCCGGTGAGATCAACCGCCATATGCCCGAATTCGTGGTGGAGAAGGCCATGCGCCTGCTTAGCGACCAGGGAAAAGGATTGCGCGGAGCCCGGGTGCTTGTGCTGGGCGTGGCCTACAAGAAGGACATCGACGACCCCCGTGAAAGCCCCAGCACGGAGGTGCTGCACCTGCTGGCCCAGCGCGGCGCTGACATCACCTACCACGATCCCCACATCCCCCACTTTACCGAACACGGTCATGACCTGCGCAGCGTGCCCCTCACCGCGGGAAACCTGCATCAGGCCGATCTGGTATTGATCCTGACTGACCACACCGCGGTGGATTATGCCTTGGTGGTGAAGGAATCCATTCAGATCCTCGATACCCGGAACGCCCTGAAGCGGGTGGACGGTCCCAAACCCAACGTCGTTCTGCTCTAGGAAGTGGCCATGGAGAAACCAGCGTACATTCACCCCACTGCCGTGGTCGACGAGGGGGCCCAACTAGGCGAGGCCACCAAGGTCTGGCACTTCTGCCACGTCTACCCCAAGGCCGTGATAGGAAAACACACCATCCTGGGCCAGAACTGCATGGTGGCCAACGGCGTCACCATCGGGGATTTCTGCAAGATCCAGAACAATGTCAGCCTCTACGAGGGCGTGATCCTCGAGGACTATGTCTTCTGTGGCCCCAGCATGGTGTTCACCAATGTGACCACCCCCCGTTGCCTCTTTCCCCGCAACACCACGGAGGATTACCTCACCACGCGCGTGAAACGGGGTGCCTCTATCGGCGCCAACGCCACCATCGTGTGCGGAGTCACCTTGCATGAATGCGCCTTTGTGGCGGCCGGGGCCGTGGTCACCAAGGATGTACCCCCTTACGCCATGGTGGCGGGTGTCCCGGCCCGGGTGATCGGTTACATGTGCGAGCGGGGCGAACGGCTGGTCTTCAATGCTGCGAACGAAGCCCTCACCACCTACGGTCAGCGGTATCGGAAGAACACCGAAGGCATCGTCAGCAAGGTGGTTTGATGAGCGTGCAGACGCAAATTCCCATTCTCGACCTTCAGCCCCAGATCCAAGCCCACTGGGATGAGTTCAATGCGGCCTTTCAGCGCGTGATGCGGTCAGGTCAGTTCATCCTTGGGCCCGAAGAGAAGGCCTTCGAGCAGGAATGCGCCGCCTACCTGGGGGTAAAGCATGCCATCGGCTTGAACTCTGGAACCGATGCCCTCTACATCGCCTTGCGGGCGCTGAATATTGGTCCCGGAGATGAGGTCATCACTACCCCCTTCACCTTCTTTGCCACCGCTGAGGCCATCAGCCACGTGGGCGCCACGCCGGTCTTCGTGGACATTGAGGAAGATACGTTCAACATCGACCCTGCCCTGATCCCGGCTGCGATCACCGCGCGCACCAAGGCGATCATTCCCGTGCACCTTTTTGGGCGCCCCTGTGACCTGGACCGCATCCAGGCCGTCGCAGACAAACATGGGCTGAAGATCGTCGAAGACTGTGCCCAGAGCTTTGGTGCCACCTGGAAGGGGCGGAAGGTCGGAATCATGGGCGCCTTCGGTTGCTTCAGCTTCTTCCCAACCAAGAATCTCAGCGCCTTTGGCGATGGAGGCATGATCACGACCGACGATGACGAACTCGCGGCGACCGCACGCATGCTCCGCGTTCACGGCAGCCGTAAGAAGTATTTCAACGAGGCAGTCGGTTACAACTCACGCCTGGACGAACTGCAAGCCGCCATGCTGCGGGTGAAATTGCCCCATATCGATCTCTGGAATGAAGGAAGGAGGCAGGTCGCTCTCCGGTACGGGGACTTGTTCAAGGAGAATGACCAGATCGTGGCGCCGACAGTGGTGGAGGGCCACGTCTTCCACCAGTACACCGTTCGCGTAAAGGGAAGGGACCGGGATACTCTCCAGGCCCAGTTGGCGGCAGCTGGCATTGGCACGATGGTCTATTACCCCGTGCCGTGCCACCGGTTGAAGCTTTATCAGAGTAGCCATGCACAGGTCAGTTGCCCTCTGGCCGAGGCTGCTTCAGTAGAAGTCCTAAGCCTACCAGTCTGGCCTGAACTGCCTTCAAGCCTACAGGCGCGCACGGTGAAGACAATTATCCAATGCCTTTGATTCCAGAGGGATTGAGTAAGGCGTTTTCTGCTTCCCAGTGGGCCGGGTCGGGTCATCCGGTGGATTTTTGAATATTTGTTAATTAGACGGAGTGATTTTGTCGGATCAATATTTATTTGGATGCTATGAAAGAATATAAACAGGAAAGGACAAGTGGGTCTCAAAGTAACAGTTCTTATGATATTAATAACAATAATTTGACTACAGGCGAATTAAAGGTGTGAAAAAGGACTGAAATGCATGTGTTAATATTGGGACTTCCGTATTTCAGCAAATTGTTGCAGGGCCAATTGTCAGAGTTTAAGCCAGATTGGGATTTCAGGTGTTTGAAGCCGGATCTCGGTCGATTGAGAAATGTACGGACCGGCTGGGCCATCGCGAACAGTGATGTCCTCTATATGATTAGCAGTACTTTGGGTCCACACGCGGGAATCAAGCTGGCCCTTCGGCTGCGAAAGCGGGTGGTGATGCACTGGGTCGGGACCGATGTACTCGAAGCTCGTGCCGCCATGGAAGCGGGCCGGGTGGACAGGCGCTTCGTGGATGGAGTGGTCCATTGTTGTGAGGTTCCATGGATCCAGGAAGAACTGAAGGCGATCGGAATCGAGGCAACTCTGGTACCCCTTGCCGCGATTTCTATCGATGGAGCCGCTATTCCCGACCGCGCGAGTATATCTGTCCTTGGTTATGTCGGTGAAGGTCGCGAAACATTCTATGGATTACCAAGACTCTTGAGGCTGGCTGCAGCATTCCCCAACGTACCGTTCAGGTTGGCTGGGATTCAGGCCATGGCCGAATCTATTCCCTCCAATGTAACCCTTCTCGGGTGGGTGGATGACATGCCATCCGAGTACCGTCGGGCTACGCACTATCTAAGATTGCCCGACCACGATGGATTGGCCTTTTCGGTCATTGAGGCGCTGAGATGGGGGTGCGAGGTTGGCTATACCTATCCCTTCCCTTGTACGACGCAGGTCAGAAGTGATGAGAGTGCCAAGGACCTCTTGCAGGAGGGGATCAGTCGAATGGCCGTTGGGGCATGGAAGCCGAATCTAGCCGGCCATGACTACGTTGAACGCTCCTTCAACGACAAGGTGGTCCTCGCGGGCATCCTGAAAGTCCTCCAGGGCTAGACATTCGAATTCAGAACCCGGAACCGCTGAGGACCGTCTGTTATTGATACGATGCCGGACTCATCTGAAGACCTAGGAATGACGCAAGGACCACGAAAATTGCAAAGGGCAACGGCATGAATGAAGTGGGAACAGTGCACCCCCCCCCTGAGATGGGACCGGTAAGATCATTCTTCGCTTCGGCTAAAAGCGTATTCGCACGCCAAGTCGGCGTCACCTTCCTAAGCCAGGGCCTAGTTTTAGCCTGTTCGATGGTCACGGCCGCCATAACGGCCCGGTGGTTGGGACCGGTAGGCAAAGGGCAGTACGCCCTCGCGTTGATGATTCCGGGTGTACTTCAACTGATCCTCGGGTTCGGAGTCAATGTATCTAATATCTATTTCGCCGGATCTGGGAAAATTGCGGTCCCCAAATTGGCAGCCAACGGGATGGTTTTAACCCTCTTCGGATCAATATTAGGATATCTATTGATTCTGATTCTCCTATCGGGACATTTCCTAGCTGTGATCGTACCGGGTATCCGTTTACCGCTGCTTTTTCTGGGATTGCTGGTCCTGCCAATCTATTTACTCAATGCAAACCTGACATCTCTATTGCTCGGGTTGAGGCAGATGAATAGTCTAGCTATATTGAATACCGGCCAAGCCGTGTTAGTGCCTGTGTTATCCATAGTCTTCATTGTCTGGCTGCGATTGGGAGTGCCTGGGGCGATCCTGGCTTCCCTGGGAAGCAACTTGGCATTGATGGTGGGGGCGATGCTGTTCTTGAGGGCAAAGGTGGGAAGGAATTGGTGCAAGTGGGATCTTCAGGTCACAAAACCAGTGTTGAGTTATGGAATTAAGGCCTACGTGGCGAACCTTCTTCAATTCTTCAACTACCGCTTAGACACGTTCATTGTCAATTCATTCATTGGCCCAGGTGGGGTTGGCATCTATTCTTCGGCCGTAACTCTGGCTGAACTGCTATGGCAATTACCCAACAGTGTTAGCTTGGTCTTGTTCCCGAAAGCGGCAGGGACAGAACCTGGTTTGATGAATCGATTTACGCCCAAAATGATCTGGATGGTCTTGGGAGTCTCGTTGATGGGGGCACTTGGCCTCATCATCTTCGGGAAGCTCATTATTCGAATTCTTCTTTCAAGGGCATTTCTTGGAGCCTATGTTCCAATGTTAGTTTTGCTGCCGGGAGTGATCCTATTGGGGCTAGCCAAAATATTATTTGCTGACATATTAGGTCGCGGCTATCCACAGTATTCTTCGATCATTTCAGGTAGCTCGCTGGTTATAACCATTGTTCTTGATCTTACACTCATCCCTAGAATGGGAATTACAGGGGCTGCGCTGGCATCGTCGGTCGCATACACATTCCACTTCGTTCAAGCAATAGTATTATATGCAATAATTCGACGAAGACCTGCTTTGAATTAGAAGCAGAATTAACCGATCTGCCAATTATTCGATTTGAATTCCCTTATGCGCCCAACATAACAATCCATACCATGATTAGCTTTGCAAGATTGGAAGGCTAATTGAACGGTTTATGTCTTATTCGTAGTTTGGAGGAATTTAAATTGTCGACACTTAAACCTCCATTAAATATTTTAATGATTTCGACTCTTCCACTATGGAGCATGGGAGATGGGAAAGGGGCGGCAACCTTCTTTAAAACGATAGAAGGTCTTGTGGAGCGGGGTGCCAAGGTCAGATTGCTCCTTGGTGATAAATATGTAAGTGGGCTTCCGAACGGAGTGGCCGTGCACACAATGGAAGGCGCATGGCTAAAATCTCTAATACGTGTTCCACATGTATCATTTATAGCACAATTGATTTGGACTCTTTTGTTTTCAATATGGGCAACATGCATTGGCCTATATCTAATGCTCCACGAACGGTATGATTGTGTATATGGATATGAAATAACAGGTGTCCCGGTGGCATGGTTGCTCGGAAGATTAAATCATGTTGTATCCATAGCAAGGTTTCAGGGAACAATCCTATTCCCTTATCTAAAGTCTTGGCGATACAGAATTTTTTATTGGGACCATTTTTTTGCGATGATCCTACCAGTAGATTTAATAATTATGGCAAATGATGGGACAGAAGGGGATAAAGTGCTTGCATATCTGAAGGTGCCAGAACCAAGAGTAAAATTTTGGATGAATGGAGTTAGTATTGGTAATGGTATGGGCACTGATTCGGTCGTGGATTCGCGCATTCTGGCCCACAAAAAGTCCGGCGGCCAGGTAATCATGTGTGTAAGCAGGCTCGTCGCTTGGAAGCGGTTGGATAGGATCTTGATGGCAATGCCGGCTATCTTGGCCTTGGACCCTGGTGTATTGCTTGTTATTGTGGGGGACGGTGCTGCTCGAAAGGAATATGAACGATTGGCTGAAGAAATTCATATTCAATCTCGAGTCATTTTTGCTGGAGCCGTTCCTCAAGAGGCAATCCCTGATTATCTCTTCCAAGCGGACCTCTTTGTTTCTTTCTATGATCTTTCGAATTTAGGTAACCCTTTACTTGAGGCGATGAGGCTTGGGAAATGTATCATTACCTTAGATAATGGAGCCACTGGTTCGGTTATAAAAACAAATGTCAACGGAATAATGATTGATCCCAATTGCCTACAAAAAATTCCATCAGAGGTACATACACTTTTGAACAACCCTGATGAAAGAATTCGGCTTGGAAATTCTGCTAAAGAATTTGCACATACTCATTTTAGGACTTGGCCACAGCGCATGGATCTTGAATATGAAGTGATGATCGAAAAAATTAATGAAAAACGACATTTATAAAATGAGTAAAAACGATTTCTCGAGAAAATCGAGTACGGTGTTTGAGGCTGAATGACCGGGCCAAAGCTTCAGTTTGCCAAACGAAATCAAGCACACCGGAACTACGATCTTGATAGGCAGAAAGGCCATGGTCTGTCATCATTGGGAGATTGCTGTTTGTCTCTAATTAGTTGTTTATAATGAATTGCGCTAATTATTCAAGTTCTCTAGGGAAGAGAATTGAAAATTCGAAAAAGGGATTCTGTGCCGATCGCTGCAATTGGTACCATGCAGACAGGACGTCAGCCGTCCTCCAAGACAATGTCTGGGTATGGGAGTACACCACCATCCTGGAAGGGATGACCATAGGCTGGGGGCAATCATGGCGATGAAAGCTGTAGTCGAGTGGGATTATCCCCCTTACGCCTTCGGGGGACGGAGATCGGCAGAGGTAGTCGAGCCCCCAACAAGAGAGGGCCCTGAGGGTTACGGCCCGAGTTTGGGTGAGGTCAGGTGAACCAGATGAACGCTCCTCAGGACCCGGAAAGAGAGTGGCGGAACCCACTCTTCATGAAGTACCTATTTTGGGTCGCCATTCCTGCGAGTTTTATCGGTGCAGTCGTGGGTATCCATGTTTTCGGTTTTGAGTTGTTTCTATTACGTATCATCATTCTCCTTTTTTCCCCCCTCTTCATTTTCTACCCCGCCCCTTGGCGCATAAAAAGTGTCAGGAGGGCGATGTTTCTTTTTACAACCATGCTGGGGTATGGAGTCATCTCGCTTCTATGGTCCTCCGACCCAGTGTTGGGGTTCAGGAATGTGGTTTGGCTATTCACGGGAGTAATGCTGTTGTTCTTGGTCGTCCGGCAAGCTCGGGATCAGGCAGCCCTTCGGCAAATCATGATTCTCTGGGCCCTTACTATCATTGGCACGAGCCTTCTAGGCTTCTACGAATTCCGCAGTGGGCATTACCTATTCAATTTTGAGGCTGCCAATTTTCAAGAATTGGATGCTTATTTAGAGCGAATTGGTTGGTGGATCCCCCGTGTCTTTTGGTCAAATTGGAATAACTTTGCTTTTGTGAACGCTCTTTCGGCGCCGGTCCTGTTCGGATGGGGACTTGATTCAGGCGGGAGGGTGCGTGCCCTGGCCCTTACTTCATCTTGTCTTGCAGTGGCTATGGTCGTGCTTTGCTTTTCAAGAGCGGCCTTGGGCGGGCTGGTGCTCAGTTTGTTGTTGTTCGGAACGGTCTATGGCTTTTTCTATATAAAAAATGATCGATTTCGAACTAGGCACTTATTCGTGATGGCTTTGGTGATGGCCTTAGGCCTGGGAGTCGTGATCAAGCAATCGGAAAATATTGAATTTATCAACAAGGTGTATTCATCGTTTTCCACGAAATTCGAAGGCTCCGAAGGCTCTAATGAGTATAGAGGATATACTTACAATAGGGCAGTGATTGAAGGCACTTGGGGGTCGCTAGGATTTGGAAGGGGTCTGGGCGCCTCAAATCAGCTCATCGAGGGTGGATCGTACCATTTCTATCCCTTTGAAATCCTGGCTGAACTCGGGCTTTGGATTTTCCTGGGCTATGTTCTGCTGATGGTCAACCTCGTTGTGGGTTTGTACCAATGCATCATCAAGGGAATTCATGTGTATTGGAGCACTGGCCTCCTCGCTTCTGCCATGGCCTTTCCGATACTCGCCATGGGGCCCAGCAGCATCCTTGGGGAAGGTCCTTACTGGCTGTGGATGGGGTTTCTGGTCGCTTATACCGGAGTCATGAGGATACGTCGATTAGATATTGCATGATCCTTGGGATATCGACTGATTTTAATGATATACTGGGCATGTGTCCGATGGATTGCTCGAGGACAAAACCTCGCTATCAAACATAAAGGCTTGAATACATGATTCTTATTGTTGATTATGGCATGGGTAACCTCGGCTCTGTCCTCAATATGCTCAAGCGGGCGGATGTGGAGGCTATTGTCAGCGGGCGGGTTGAGGATGTGATGGAAGCCTCGAAAATCATCCTCCCCGGGGTTGGGGCCTTCGGCCAAGCGATGGAAAACCTCGAACAGACTGGTCTTGCCGCCGCCTTGAAGGATCGAGTGGAGCGGCATGGCATCCCTATCCTAGGGATTTGCCTCGGTATGCAGCTCCTGACCGAGTCCAGCGAGGAGGGGAATTCGTCGGGGTTTGGCTGGATCCCCGGAACTACGGTTCGATTCCGGCAGACAGGGGCTTCGGCGGGTTTGAAAATTCCGCACATGGGCTGGAACCTAGTGACGGCAACCCAACCCAACCCACTTCTTCCTCTTTCGGAAGAGGAGCGACGATTCTATTTCGTTCATTCCTACCACGTGGCATGCGCGCCTGAATATGTCATCGGGTCCACCACCTACGGGTACCCCTTCGCTTCTGCCATACGGCACCGCAATGTGCTTGGGGCGCAGTTCCATCCAGAGAAGAGCCATCGCTTCGGCTCTGATCTGCTCTCCCGGTTTGCCGGATGGGAGGGTTAACCCGTGAGGGCTTTTCGCATCATCCCGACGCTGCTCCTTGAGAACAAACGGCTCGTGAAGACAATCCACTATCGGAAGCCGCGGTACATTGGGGATCCGATCAATGCTGTACGCATCTTCAACGACAAAGAGGTCGATGAATTGGTGCTCCTTGATATCGGCGCCGCCTCTTCGGGGATCCGCTTTGAGCACATCCAGAAGATCGTCTCAGAAGCCTTCATGCCCATCGCTTACGGTGGGGGGGTGCGCTCCTTGGAGGACATTCGGACCTTGTTCCAAATCGGGATTGAGAAGGTCGTCCTCGGAACAGCCGCGGTGGAAACGCCCGACCTTGTGCGCGAGGCATCCACCTGGTTCGGCAGCCAGAGCATCGTGGTTTCCGTGGATGTGAAGACAGATTTTTGGGGCAAAAGGCGGGTTTTCTATGCCAATGCCAAACGGAAGATCAAGGAGGAGCCACTTGGGTACGCTCAGAGAATGGTCACCTTGGGGGCCGGAGAAATCCTCCTGAACGATGTAGATCGGGAAGGCACCATGGGGGGAATGGATCTCGACCAGATCCGGAGGTTCTCCCAGGGTCTGGATGTGCCGATGGTCGCTTCGGGCGGAGCTGGATCTTTGCGGGATGTCCTAGATGCTTGGGAGCTGGGTGGAGCCCATGCGGTGTCTGCCGGAAGCCTGTTCGTCTTCAAGGGACCGCTCCGTGCAGTACTGATCAACTACCCTCAAGAGTCAGCTATCCAAGCTTTGCTCTCCGAAAGGGCCTGAGCTATGCCCCCATCCACCTACATTCGATGTTCCCGCTGTGTCATGGATACCACGGACCCGGAGATCGCATTCGATGCTGATGGTGTATGCAGCCATTGCCATTCCTACGACATGATTCAAGCTCGTTATGGCATTCCGGCCGACCGCCGCGAGGAACTCCTCGCCCAGAGCATTCAGAGGATCAAGGACGAAGGGCGCGGGAAAAAATACGATTGCATCATTGGACTGAGTGGAGGAGTTGACAGCACTTATGTCGCTCTGAAAGTGAAGGAACTCGGACTCAGGCCCCTCGCCGTCCATATGGATGGCGGGTGGAATTCAGAACTCGCCGTTTCAAATGTCGAGAACATCATTGATCGCCTCGGCATTGATCTGTTCACATGCGTTGTGGAATGGGATGAAATGCGGGACCTCCAACTGAGTTTCTTCAGGTCCGGGGTTCCCAACTGTGACATTCCGCAGGACCACGCCATCGTGGCGGCGCTACACCTAGCAGCCAGCGCCTTTGGGGTGCGGACCATCGTGAGAGGAGTGAACTTCGCCACCGAATCCGTCTTGCCGAGGGCCTGGGGCTACACGTCGATGGATCTCCATCACATCAGGGCCATCCATCGGCGATATGGACGGGTAAAGCTAAAGACCTTCCCGGTTTGCAGCATATTCAAGCTGGCCTATTTCCACATGGTCAAAAAAATTTCCTATTTTGACATTCTTAATTATTTAGAATACGACAAGGATCTAGCAAAACAAGTGATCATAAATAAACTAGGTTGGCGGGATTATGGCGGGAAACACCATGAATCGTTGTTCACCAAGTTTTTCCAATCCTACTATCTGGTAAAAAAATTCGGATTCGACAAAAGGCTGGCGCATCTATCGAACCTGGTTCTGGCGGGGGCGATGACGCGGGACCTCGCCCTGAAGGAATTGGAGAAACCAGCCTATGATGAACGTAAGATCAACCAGGAGATCAACTTTGTCGCAAATAAGTTGGAAATCAAGGTTGAGGAGCTGGAGCAGATCTTGTCAGCGCCCCCCAGGCTTCATAAGGAATTCCCAACTCAGGATTTTTTAATTAGTTCGAACTTTGGAACCCGCATCAGAAAATTATTCAAATAAACTGATCCCTATCTGTCCGGAGATACGCATTGGAAATCGTAACTGTCATTGGCGCTCGGCCTCAATTCGTCAAGGCCTCTGTCGTATCTCAAGCTCTTAAACGCCTTGGAACGATCCGAGAGTACATCATCCATACGGGTCAGCACTACGACAGCAACATGTCCGATGTGTTCTTTGATGAACTAGGGATTCCCAAACCAGATTGCTTCCTTGGGATTGGGTCCAGCTCGCACGGACAACAGACAGGAAGGATGCTGGAGGGCATCGAGGGTGTGCTGATGAATCATCGGCCCGATCTGATGCTGGTCTATGGCGACACCAACTCAACACTTGCTGGAGCTATGGCGGCTGCCAAGTTGCATATTCCCGTCGCTCACGTTGAAGCAGGATTGAGATCTTTTAATCGCAGAATGCCAGAGGAGATCAATCGGGTTCTAACCGATCATGTATCCACCTTCCTATTCACTCCGACGCAGACCGCGGTGGAGAACCTGATTCGAGAAGGAATCTCGGGAGAGACCATTCATCAGGTGGGGGACGTGATGTACGATGTTTCCCTCGCCTACGGTCAACTCTCGGATGATAAAAGCACCGTTCTGGGGCAATTGGGCCTTGTTCGGGGTGAATATTCCCTCGCCACGGTTCATCGAGCCGAAAACACGGATGACCCATCTAGACTAGCGAACATTTTCAAGGCGCTAAATTTCGTATCGCAACAGGCGCCGGTGGTCCTCCCCATCCACCCCCGAACCCGAAACCTATTGCCTCCAGATATCGTCAGTTTGATCGCAGGATCCGACATTCGAGTCGTGGATCCTGTGGGTTACCTGGACATGCTGCAATTGGAAAAGCATGCTCGGACGATCCTCACGGATTCAGGGGGCGTGCAGAAGGAAGCCTATTTCTTCTCGGTTCCATGCATCACCCTGCGTGATGAAACAGAATGGGTCGAACTGGTCGAGTTGGGTTGGAACCGGCTCTGGTCCCCCTCGTCCTCTCTGGAGCGGTTCTACGATCTGGCCCGGTATGACCGGAGTTCTCCCCCTGGCTCTCACCCGGACATCTACGGGAAAGGCAATTCGGCATCGTTGATCGCCTCCTGCCTGGTATCACCTGACCGTGCATGAGCCTTCCACTCTAAAATGATTCTGTGTAGGCGGACCAATCGGGTTGTGTATAAAAGCGTCTGTAAGTCCGGGCTGAAGTTCCATATGAGTTTCAGGTCGTGATGCAATTGGGATATAGCTTTGGAGTGATTCAGGGTTGCACGATGTAGACAGAATATAGTCTTGACTGAAGGGTTTGTAGTCCTATAT
>Ga0182021_10005548_pt1 | contig 14959 bp, 17 predicted proteins | sample 612E3MmetaG_FD_120493 | JGI IMG/M metagenome (GOLD analysis project Ga0182021, IMG submission 120493) | Permafrost microbial communities from Stordalen Mire, Sweden - 612E3M metaG (Illumina Assembly) | ecosystem: Environmental > Terrestrial > Soil > Wetlands > Permafrost | place: Sweden... | reverse complement strand
GGATAGAAAGTAGCAAGCCCTATCGTGAATGATAGGGCTTGCCATCATGTTGCTCATCTAATTCAAACACCCGGATCAGGTCACGGTAATCGACCGGCGTTAGCTTAGGCAAAGGAGACCTCTAAGCGATTGATCTGAATTGGCTCGCGATGAATCCATTGATTCGGCTTAACTGGATCGCGCTGGTAGCCTGCTTCTTCCAGTACCAGCGCTAAGGTATTCATCCGTTGGCACTCTTCCACAAAAAGGGCAACTGCTTCCTTTAACGAAGCCAGTGCCTCGGCGGGGGTGTCACCAAAACTGGAGACGTTCAGTTCAGGGCAGACAGCGACGTATTGGTCGTCTTCTTCGTAAAGTTGGCTGGTGTAAGGGATTTGGAACATAGTAACCTCCTCTTACGCACGGTACTCCACTTCTATTCACTGGCCGTGCCACCACTGTTGGGTTACTAGAATTATAGCACTGCCCCCAATGAGGCTGGAAACTGTGACCGGTAACGGATGACCAACCGCTTCGCGTAAACGAATGTCACGTCTAACCATCCGTTTATCCGTTGTCTATTCGTTGCGTTGCTCCTTCCTCGCACTCCTTCAACACCGCCTGCGCTGCTTCCAATTTCGGTGAGCGTAACTTGGCGAAGATGGCAACTGCCCGTTGGGCATAGGGCAACCCTTCCGACTTGCGGCCTTGTCGTGCACAGGCTTTGGCAAGAATTTGACAATGTTTGGCAATTGACGCTAGCCGCCCTAGTCCTTCACTCAACAGCAACGCCTCCCGCGCTAACTGCTCTGCCTCTGTCCATTGCCCTTGAGCCAACGCAAGTTTAGCTAGATTTCCCGTGTAGTTTGCCACGCCATTCCAAAAATTGTTCTTCTTCGAGATACGCAACGCGTCTTGATAATCGCCTTCGGCGGCGGCGTAGTCGCCAAACAGTTCTTCAACTGAGGCAAGGGCGTTGTGCAGAATTGCCACATCCTCACTTTCCGGCGATAGCATGCAAAATAAACTCAGCGCCTCTTGATTCGCCATAATTGCCGACGTATAGTTCCTCGTCAACTCATGCCCTAAGGCACGAAGTCGGAGTGCGTAGGCTTGTTCTCGTACGCCTGCCTGTGCAAGGTCCCAATATTTGGCAGCGCGGTCGGCACACGCCAGTACTTCAGATGAAAGTCCACGCAAGCGATACAGCCGGCCTACGCGATATGCCTGCCAGCCAGCATTGTACCAATCTTGGGTCGCCACTGCCCTATCTTCGCCTTGTATGCTTAGTAATAACCATTCATCCCATCGTCCAGAATATTCAAGAAAAAACGTCAGTGCGTTGCATATGGCCTGTAAGCGCTTATTCTCACCCTCCACTAGAAGTGGAAGTGCTGCAGCCACAGTAGGCCAGTCCGCGTTCAGAATAGGGTAACGGTCAGTTTCTCGGAAACCGTTTTCTTGCGCTAATGTGCAAGCGCGATCAACAAGGCTATTTCCGACTTGAGCAATCACTTCAGGTCGGGCGCGGCGCAGAAACGCAGCCGTAAGCGATGGAAGTAAATAGGTGTTATTTTCGCTTACCACTAATACAGACCGGTCGGCTAGGTCTTCCAGTCCAGTTTCAGCCTGTTGAGCTGCAATTTGGGCAATCTCTGTAATCCACCTAACCTCAGCAGGTTGAGTAAAGTAGGTCAACGCAGCTAATACGGCGATTTCATGCTTAGTAAAAGTATCCAGCAAATCGCCAAAGGCAAATTCCAACGGGTCATTGTCTTTGGGGGCTTTCTCCATAAAGCGGCATGCGTCCACAATGGTGTGGCATCGGCTCTTGGGATTACCCAATTGTCCGGCCAGCCATTCAATCAACAGCGGATTGCCGCGTGTCATCTCGTACAAATCAACACGTTCGGCTTCGGTGGTCTTTGCGATATGGCGATTGCGTTTAGCAATGGTGCCAATCAAATCCAATGTAGCATCGCGTTCTAGTTTATCCAGCCGAACGATCTCAGCAGGCGTATCGAGGCGGCGGCGACTGGTGACAATCGCCTTGCAAGAACGAGGTAGGCGCGAAAGGAACTGAAAGACACGCGGGCGTTCGATCTTCTCGTCAAACGTTTCAAGATTGTCGATGACGAGCAAGGCGTATTTGTCAGCCAGCAAGCGCCGCACTTCATTAGCGCGCAAGTTGGGGTCAATCTTCGCAATATTCTCGTCGCCCAACTCGCGGCCCAGTTCGGCCAGCAGCGTCATGTAGTTGGGCAACATGAAGTCCTGCAAGTCCTCAACGCCCTGTAGCGTCAATTCGCGTACTTTGGCGGACAGGAAAATCTTGATCGGATAAATCTGCTCTGGCGCAAGGTGTCCGGCGCGGATCGCTAATGCAGTCTTGCCGATGCCGCCCGGTCCGCTAATCAACACGCCCCAACCCTGCGCTTCGGGATCGAGTGCGTTGGCGATCTTCTCCAGTTCCTCTTTGCGGCCAAAGAAATAGGGTTGATTCGGCAGACTGTTGTGATGGGGCGTGGCGGGTGGCGAACCGTAATAAATGTTCTTATCGCGGCCCACAACATCTTGCCCAACTCGAATCTCTTCAGCGTTGAAGTCTGCGCCGCCACTACGATTAGTCACATCATTCATACGTTGCTCCAAACAAACAACGAATCATCGACCAGTGTCCCTTCGATGATTCGCCGGCGCGCTCTATCCCATGCGTTTCACGCCCGGCATCTGCGCGAAGTGCGCGTCATACGTAAACACCTGCGGAATTTTCAAGCGGCGGCTCAGCACCAACAGCGTGCAATCGGTGTACGACCAGCGCTTATCGGCGTACTGTTGAAACACCGCCCACACCTCGCGTTCGTCGTCGGGGGTCACGGCGACCCAGCGATACAGCGGACTCTTGCGCAAAAAACGCCCGGTCTGGATTGCTAACCCTGCACCCAAGTGACGCTTCAGCAACGTCATGGACTCAACAAAAATCCAGTCCAACAACACAAATTGATTGGCCTCAATCAGCCAGCGCGTGCCAAATACTTTCGCCGCCAGATGATACTTGTCCGTGCGATCGATCATTCCACAAATCGCGCTCGTGTCAATCAGCGCGATCTTCATCGGCGTTTACTCCGGCGGGCAGCTTTCGCAGGCGCGGGCTTGTCACGCACAACCTTCTGGGGCGGCACATCAGACTCGTGCAAGTCCGCGTAGATTTCCGCCAGATACAGATCGGGATACTCGCTTACTGCCTTGCCATCGATAAGCGGCAAGTGATTCTCGCCAATGCCCATGAAGCTCAGCGCCTCATCGATGTCAGCCTGCGTGACGACCGGTGCGGCTTGTTCTTCGCGCTCCAGCAAGCGGCGAATAAACTCCGCCGCGCTGATGCCTTCGCGCCGGGCGCGCTCGCGCAAAAAGTGGATCTGCGCCTTGGGTAGTGAAATTTGCAGTCGATGCATCTGCGTCGTCATGGCGTTCCCCTCAACCGGTGATGTCACTAGGTTACATCACCCGACACAGCCTGTCAAGCCCCGAATCAACAAATCAGCGAATCATGGAGGTGAAATTCGCTGATTCCATCTTTGCTAGCCCGCATTTACGCACAACGGACTACTTAGGCGCAAGCCAATAATCATCCGCGTCACCCTCCGCCGTCCAGCCATCGACGCGAGCCGACTCAATCTGCCAATAACGCATTCCGTTGGCGCAGACCGGGCCGCCAACAATATCCATTTCTTGACCCGGCTCAAGTCTGCCGACCTCTTTGTAGGATTTGCCCGCATCGGTTCTGACAATGTTGCGATATGGTGGATCATAGACGACATACGCTCGGCCACCTACCCAAAGGCGAGTGGGCTTTGCATTGCCACACGCATCTGATGGCCTAGCTGATTTTCGCGCTGTCTTAACAACGACAATGACACTGTCATTTTCGCCACGAATCTCTTGCACAGACTCGTCTGAATCAAATGTAACTCGGAAACTCTGTCCTACTTCATACTCATCACGCGTTAAACTACCAGTCACATCTTGCCACAAGATGTAGAGGTGATATTTTTGCTGACGCGACAATTCGAGTGCACCTTGAATTCCCGCATACACAGAAATTGGGCCCAGTCCGTAGCGGGCGATAGCGGAAACACTACCTCTTATAGAAGGTTGTCCTTTTTCGTCAATTGCTACATGTACATCAACTGGCCCAGCACTAATACCTGCAACAGCTTGCCCGCTTGGAACTGGACCTCCGCAGTCGCCCAATAACAAACCAGCGATCATTGCAGTCAATAGAAATCGCAACATTATGAATCTCCATTTAAAGAGACGTCCAAGGTCAAATGACCTCGGACGTCTTGATTCGCTGATTCGCTATTCGCTGATTCGAACTAATTCGGTGACATCACCGGTGCCGTCACCGGTGCCGCCACCGGTTCCAGTTTCGGCTTCTTCTCCTTCACTGCCGCAGACGCAGGTTCCTTGAAGCCCACCGGCAGCAAGCCCGCCTCGCGCACGATGCGCGGCACGATCTCTTCCCAGCCCACCGCCATCAGGTGGATGCCGTTCACGCCCTGCTTGGTCTTCACCTTCTCGATCAACTCGAGCGCGATCTGCACGCCTTCTTCTTCCACCTTATCGCCCGCAGCTTCCAGGCGCTTGATCAGCTGATCGGGAATGGTGATGCCCGGCACTTCGTCGTTCATGTACTTCGCCATCTTCAACGACTTGATCGGCGTAATGCCGATGAGGATGTACACCTTATCGAGCACGTCGCGCTTCGCTAATGCTTCCAGCCAGATGTCCAACCGATCGGCATCGAACACGAGGTTGGTCTGGAAAAACTGCGCGCCCGCGTTGACCTTCTTCTGCTCGCGGATTGCCTGGAAACGCGGCTCGCTGGCATACGGCGAAGCCGCTGCGCCGAGGAACATCTTGGGGGGGAATTTGATCTCGCGCCCGTCCAGGTACTTGCCCTCATCGCGCATCCGCCGCAGAATCCACAGCATCTGGATCGAATCCACGTCGATCACGTCGAGGCGGCTCATCGGCGACGGACCCATCCGCGCATTATCACCCGACAGGCACAGGATGTTCTTCACACCCAACGCCGTCGCGCCGATCACTTCCGATTGCAAGCCCACGCGCGTCCGATCACGCGCCGCGATCTGCATCACCGGCTCCGCGCCGTTCTGCATCGCCAGGACACTGCACGCCCAACTCGACATGCGCGCCGTGGCCGAAGGACTATCGGTGAAGTTGATGGACGCCACGTAAGGCTTGATCAAATTGACGTTGGTGCACAACTTCTTCGTCGCCGTGGTCAGCGGCGGGGCGACCTCAGCCGTCACGACGAACTCACCCGCCTTCAAGCGGCGCTCCAACTCAGATTGCGGATCGGTGTACGCGGGCGCGTGATACTTCGCATCGCCCTGCCACCAGTCGGGTTGGCGCACCGGCTGAAAGACCGACTCCCACGCTTCGTGCCGCGTCTCCTTGGACATCACCCCGCCGAAGAACTTTCTGACTCCGACCTTGCGCATCTGCTCCCACACGTCGCCCCACGTTTCCGTGCCGACTTTATCCCAGTCGAGCGGCGGCAGCACTTCCAGCAATTTTTCCGATCGGCCTAGCTTCTCCGATCGTTCGTAAATCTTGTACCAGATACAGGGCCGCGTCGGATCGACGTAGCAGTGTTCGGATGTGGATCCGCCGCAGGGGCCGTTACGCGCGCCCTTGGGGCACTCCATCGAGCAAATGAAGGCGGTCTCTTGCAGCAAGCAGTTGCCGCACATACGGCAGCCGAACAGCGGGCCTTTGATCACGCGTTCGGCGGCGGCCAACATGCGGCGGCCGAGTTTCTCGCGCTTGAAACCGTAATAGGGCGGTTGCCAACGTCGGGCGGGTGTAAAAATGGGCATTGCAATTCTTCTCCTACAGAAAACTTTGAGTAAGTATAGTAACCTCTGCTTGGCGCTCCAAGTGAGGAATGTCATCGATTTTATTATCGAGTGTAATGGCTTGTGATAAATAACACAAACAAAGCGGGGCTTCGGACGGCCCGATCGACCTTCCCGCGAGTCGTCCTACACCTCGCTTCATCCAGATCAACAGATAACGCGCCCGAGCGCGTCATGTCATAACTTATTGTGACAAATAACCTTCAGCGTAGATGACCTTGTTGAGCAAAATCTGCACCGTCTTCCAGATCGCTGCCTGCTCCGGATCGTTCATGTCCACATCGTCGAGCTGCGGCTCTTCCATGGCGGCGATGCGATCAGCGATCTTCAAGTACAGGCCGCCCACCGGCGTGTTGGCATCGCGCGTCTCGATCACGCGGATCACTTCGTTCTGCTCGGGGTCCAGCGGATTGGCGATCATCATGTTCAGGCCGACACCCATCAACATCGCCAGGTACACGCGATTGATCAAGGGACGGTTTTCGTTGGGCACGGCGTTAGAGACATTCGACAACCCGACCGAGATCGCCGGCGACGGGTCCCACGCCACGGGCAGCGTGCGCACCGCTTCGAGCAGGTGCGGACAGTATTGCTGGCAGCCGCTCACCGTCAACACCAGCGGATCGATGATCAAGTCTGTCATCGGAAAGCCGATCTCGACCATGCGGGGAATCAGCGACTCGATCGCGATGTTCACGCGCTCGTCGGACGCCACGGGGATGCCGCTCTTGCCCATCGTCAACGCAATGAGGCGCGTATTATACTGCTTCGCCACTAGCGGCACTTTCTCCAACCGCTCCGGCTCGGCCGAGGTTGAGTTGATGATCGGCTGGGCCTTGGTGATCTTCTTCAGGCCCGCTTCGATGCCCGCCAGATTCGTCGAGTCGAAACTCAGCGGCACATCGACCACGGCCTGGATCGTTTCCACCATCCAGGGGAAGACTTCCAGCCCGTCGGCCTTGCGCGGCCCCAGGTTGATGTCCAGCGCCTGCGCGCCGGCTTCCACCTGCTTCACCGCCAGTTCCTGGAAGAACTTGGCATCGCGCGCTTTGAGCGCCTCTTTGACCTTTTCAGAAATGATGTGGATGTTTTCGCCAATGATATACATAGTGGGTTGGTCCTTTCATATTGAGTGATAAGTGAAAAGTGACGAGTGAATAGCGAATGATGATTTCACTCATCACTCTTCACGCTTTATTCAACGCCTGTGCCACACTAGGAAATTTGTCTAGGTCCGTATGCGGCAGAAACAGTGCCGACGTGAACGCTTCGTAGAACGTGTTGTCCGCCGACAATTCGATGTAGGTCATGCGCGACGCAATCTCGGTGACGCGCGCGCGTTCGTTGCGATTCAACAAGGCCCGATACGCGCCCTTCACGGACGTGTTGCCCAGGAACTGGAATTGCTCCCACGGCAGATCAGGCAGCAGGCCGATCTGCACGGCCTTCTCGACGTTGATGTACTTGCCAAATGATCCGCCGATCAAGAAACGCTCGACGGATTCCAGTGGCACACCCACGCGCTCGGCCAACACGGTGTAGCCCGCGTAGATCGCGGCTTTGGCGCGCAGCAAGTTATCAACATCGACGTGGGTGATGACGATGTCTTGGCCGTGTCCCGTTTCATGCGCCCATGCCACCACATACTCCAGGCCGTGCTCGCCCCGTCGGATTCGGGCAGTGCTCCCGCCCGCTGCGTGTGACAATCCGACGGTTTGCAACGGCGGACTGTCGTCCGCCTCGAGCATTAGGTGTGAATTGAGGTTGCCGCCCTTATCGAGCACGCCCGTCAAGAACAGTTCTGACAACAACGCGATGAGGCCGCTGCCGCAGATGCCGCGCGGTTTGATGTTGCCGATCACGCGATAGGTCGGCTCGAAGGTGTCGCCGTTAATCCATACTTCTTCGATCGCACCGCGGGTGGCGCGCATGCCATGCACCACACCCGCGCCTTCAAAGGCCGGGCCGGCTGAGCAGGCGCACGTCACCAGCCAATCCCGATTGCCCAACACGATCTCGCCGTTGGTGCCCACGTCCATGAACAGCGTCAGGGGCTCGCCGTCTTCCATCCCCGACGACAACACGCCCGCCGTGATGTCCGCACCGACGTAACTCGCCACACCCGGCAGGCAATCGACCGTCGCTTCAGGGTTGATCTTCAAATTCAGATCATTCGCCGTCAGCGCCGGCACATGATTGATCGCCGTGACGAACGGCGCCAGACGGATGCTTGCTGCGAGGATGTCCAGCAGCAGATGCATCATCGTGCTGTTACCCGCAATCGTCGCCTTGAAGATATTCTGCGGATCGACTTTGGCTTTCTCGCACGCCGCCGCAATCAACGAATTGATCGTGTCGATTACGAGCGCCTGCATCTCGGCGCTGCTGCCGTTCTTGCTGGCATAGATGATGCGCGAGATGACATCTTCGCCACGTGCGATCTGTCCGTTATACTCCGCTACCTGCGCCATGACTTTGCCGCTGATCAGATCGACCAGCCAGCACGAAACGGTGGTGGTGCCGATATCGATCGCGAGGCCGAACAAGGGCGACTCTTGCGGTCGCAGATCGATTAGCCTGATTGCGGAATGCGGAATGCGGAGTGCGGAATCAAAGACGGCGGTGACTTGCCAATCAGCATCGCGCAAGATCGAACCGAGACGACGCAGCAGAGGCAAAGAGACTTGGACTTCTTCGATATCTGCTTGCTGGCGCAGCGCGGTGACGAGGCGGCTCCAATCGTCGGTTTGATCGTCCAGCGAGGGCGGAGTGAGCGAAAGACTCACCCGCTGGATGGTCTGCATCGAACGGGCGTCGTAACCGATCGGGACTTCAACTTCGGCCACCACCCGATCGGTGGTCAAGCGCCGCTCGATCTTTTCCTGCGGCGGCACCGTCACGCTGACATCGCCTTCGACGACGGATTGACAGGCCAGCGTATAGCCCGCCGCCACATCTTCGGCAGATAGGCGCAAGGTACTGCGGCGGCGCACGTCACCATTCGTGATATGCACGGCACAGCGCCCGCAACGTCCTTGTCCGCCACAGGGTTGTGTGATCTCTACGCCGGCCGTGTGCGCCGCTTCAGTCACCAGCGTGCCGGTTGGCACATGCACGGGATGCGGCGGTTCATGCGAACCGAGCGGGGCATGTGCCCCCAGCGCGGGATCATCGAGATGGAAAGTAACGAGATGTTGAGCCATGATGAGTGACGAGTGAAAAGTGAAGAGTGAGGTAAGAGGTCGCTTCACTCTTCACTTTTCATGTGTAAATATCGTACAACGCCTGCTGCGTTGATTCACTGCCGATGGGCAATGCCAGGCGCGCCTGTTCGGCCAGCGCTTCGCCCATCAGGATTTCGAGCACGCCCTGCCCTTGTTCACAGTCCCACGCGCACACGCGCTCGGGCGGGCAGTTGTCGCAACGCTCTTGATCGACAGGCCCAACGATTTTCGGAATTGAATTGGTCGTCATGGCGACCTCCGTGACGAGTGACGAGTGAAAAGTGAAGACGTCACTCTTCACTCGTCATTCTTCAGCTTTACACCAACACTTGCTTATAGTATGCCGGGATATCCACCGCTTCACGCGGCCCGACTTTGATCTCCCAGCCCGGCAATTCTGCTTCGAGTTCGCCGGACAACACTGCCACGTGACCCGGCAACACGACACGTTTCTTGTTCACCTTGTCCGCGACGTTGAAGGTCTTCACCGCCTTCGCGATGCGCTCGGCATCGAACTTGCCCGCGGCCCAGGCGGTGAGCACGCTCATGCCCTCCGCATCGGTGACGAGCAGCCACGCCGGCAAGCCGCTGCTTTCCACTTCGTTCGCCACGCTGAAGTAGGTGATACTGAAGTTGGTCGTGACCAGCACCGGCGATTCGGGCTTGGGATTGTTGATCTCGTACAGGCCGGGCTGCACTTGAATGGGCTTCTGCGGATCGGTATAGATGTTCTGGCGCAGCACCAACAGCGGATAGACCATCTCGGGCTTGAATTCGTCGAGCACGACGAAGCCGCCGTACTTCGCCACGGCTTGCGCGGCCAAGACCGCATCGTTGGCGAAGACCACGATCGGGAAACCCACCGATCGGACGTTCTTCTTCAACGCGAGCCGCCGCACCTGCGTGCTGAATGTCAGCAACTGGCTGAGGTTCTTTGTCGCCGGATCGATCACCAAGTCCTCGACGCCCTTGCCTTTGATTTTCTCGGTGAGGTCGGCCAGCGCCTCGATCGAATCTGCCTTGACGACGAGGGCCGCTTGCCCATGCCCGCCACTTTGTGGCGGTGGGCCGCCTGGCGTGTTCGACTTGGCGAGATCGGCCATGGCCTCCCAGTTGTTCGCGTCCGCACCGCAGATCAGCGGCGTCTCGCCGTTGAGCGCGGCTAACCCGGCGGCGATCACTTTCGCGTCGGGGCTGATCAAAACGATCGGGCGTTTGCTGATTTCGCGCAGAGCTTTGATCGCCGCCGCAAATCGATCGGCATCACCCGTGGCTTCCACGGCGAAGCCGTCGATCGTCAAATCCATGCCGACATACGATACCGCGAATTTTTCGGCAGGAGTGACTTTGGCCTTCACGTCTTCATCGTCACGAACTTTGATGAAGACGCCGGGCCGATTGTAGAAGGTCTTCTCGTGGCGGAACAGCACCACTTCATTGCCGACCTTAATTTCGTGTCCGTCGGATTTGAGCGTGACCAGGCGCATCGGCGGCGCAGCCGATTCGGCCAGCTGCGCTTTTGACGTGTCACTGACATACGGGCACGCCGCGAGTTCCACCTGCTTCGCGGCGAGTTTCATCGCAAAGGCGAGACAGGTGGGGAAACCGCATTTCTTGCAGTTGGTTTGCGGGAGTAACTTGTAAATTTGGATACCGGACAGAGCCATAGTTTGCTCCTTGAATTTCGTAATGAGTAACGAGTAACAAGTAATTTACTCGTTACTGGTTAATCGTTACGCTGTCATCAATTCGGCAATGGCCGCTTTGACACGCTTCACACTTTCGGGGTGCCGCAACACGACGATGTCCGCGCCGGATTCGAGCAGCGTGAGCGCCGTCATCGTTTCCCAGTTGATGCCGCGCGCGTGCCACTCGCCCCAGGCCGCCGGGACGCCTTCGCCAACCTTGGACTCTTTGGTCTTCCAGGTTTCGAAGCCGACACACACGATCATCGGCAGCTGCGTCATCGCGTCGCCTTGCAGCGCCGCCATGCGGAGGCGCTCCATCACCGAGAAGCCGTACTCGATGCCGTAGCCGAGCGCGCCCGTCGTCGGATCCATCAGGACGCGATCGAGCGGGAGGCCCATGTCGCTGATGAGGATGTTCAATTGCTTGGCGAGGTTGACGTCCATCGCGGTGCGCGCACTGACGAGGTGACCATTCGCCATTGCCGTGGCGACAATCGTGCGATAGTTCTTGTCCTCGCAGATACCGAGCACCAGACGCTCGCCTTTGGTCGCTTCGGCCACAGGCACGAGCAGCGCATTGTCGAGTTCGGCGTTGCCGGGACCGAAGACGATCAACGGCAGACCCGTCGCGCCGAGCACAGCTTTCACTGCGGCGACGGCATGCGCCGGGGTGTTGGGCTGTCCATCGGATGTCGTGAGGCTGAGCATCATCAACAGCAGATCGGCTCCTGCTGCTTCAGCGGCTTTCGCCCAGGCCGCCGGATCGTTCATTGCCTCGCCCCAGACTTCCGGCAGCAACGGCGACCAATCATCCGGCTTGCGATCTCTGATTTCGATCGCCACGACCGGCCTGTGCGGCACTTCGGCTTCGAAGTGCATGAAGGGCAGCGCCTTCTCGCCGCCCACGGTGACGACGCTGGTGCGCGTGCCGCCGTCGCTATTCGCACCAAGCGTAATCGTTCTGACGGAACCGGGCCACTTGTCTTTCGGGATTTCAATGGGCATAGTTCACTCCTGAATTTTGGGACACAGATGAACGCGGGTTCCACGGATTTATTTCTTTATCCGTGTTCATCGGCATAATCCGTGTCCAAGATTTTACTTTTTCCGATTATCAGCGGCTTTCTTGGCCGCATCTCGACGTGCGATAAACTGCTCCAGCGGAGCCTGGCGCGCGGCGGCGATGCCCATGTCCTTCAAGTCGTCATCGCTCTGCGCGGCGAGGTGCCGCAAAATGTGCCGATAGGTGATCATGGCCGCCGGATAGGTGACGCCCGCCGCGTTGTGCATCAAGAAGAAGGCGCGCACATTCTGATCGAGCATCATCTGCGCGGCGACCGTCAGTGGCACATCGGGCGGAATCTGCGGCACGCCTTCGTGCATCACTTGTTCCGCGGTGAGCGTCCGCGCCTCTGCGCGCTCATACGCCTTGACGATCTCCGCTTGACTGACGACGCCGATCGCATGGCCTTCATCGCCATCGAGTACGACCACGGCCTCCCAGTTTTTCTCCAGCATCAGGCGCGTGAGATCGACGAGAGGCGTGGTCGGTGGGCACGTTGGGACACCGACAGTCATCAGGTCGCGGACGAGTTTTCTGGGAGTGAGGTTGGATTCGTCAGGCATGTTTTTGGACACGGATTACACAGATTTACAGGATGCAAGAGGCAGGAGGCAAGTCCTGCGTTGTTGACGTTCATCACCCCCTACGCTACAATCCTCGCAGGGAGGTGCTGCCATGCAACTGGAAGACTATTTCGACTTTCTCGCGCCGGATGATATTCGGATCAAAGGCCATCGCATCGGCATTGAGGATGTGTTGTACGAATACATCTTCAACGCTAAATCGCCCGACGAACTTCAGCGGCGTTTTCCGACGCTGACGCTAGAGCAAATTTACGCCACGCTCACCTACTATCACCGCAACCAAGAAAAGATCGACGCTTACTTGACCGATTGGATTGAATTCGGAAATCGCATGCGCGCCGAGCAAGAGCGCAACCCAGATCCAGTTATTCTCAGGCTACGACGTCTCAGAACCGAAAAGGTGCTCGCCGAAAAACGCGAGAAGTACGAGCCGTCGTCATGATCAAATTCCTGCTGGATGAAAACCTCGATCCCCGCCTGCGGCGCGAGTTGAAACGCGCTCAGCCAGAGATGGTCGTGTGGCGCGTGGGCGATGCCAGCACGCCGCCGCTCCAGTCGCCCGATCCGGACATCCTTGTCTGGTGTGAAGAAAACGATCACGTCCTTGTGACGAACAATCGCGCCTCTATGCCCGGTCATCTTGCCGACCACTTGATAGCCGGTCGTCATACACCGGGCATTCTCGTTATCAAGAAAAAGATGTCGTGGGGCGTGCTCATCGACGAACTGGATTTCATCTGGCAGAATATGAGTCCTGATGAACTCGCCGATCGAATCAGGTACCTGCCGCTGGCTCGCCCGGACACTTTGGAAGAATAGTTGCTGGTGCCTCCCCATCCGCTCCACGCTGGATTCCCGCCTGCGCGGGAATGACGATCGCCCCATCCGTTTCTCAGTTGCCTATCTGTTGCCCAGTCTAAAAACCTCCAAGGTCTGCCGCGCCCGCCCGCCGAGTAACCTGCACTAATCCGCTCCCGGCGATTTTCTCCACCCCGTCAATCCACTCACCCCAACAGCGGGACGCAGACTTCCGTCGGAATCAAGATAACCATCGGGCACGGATTACATTCTCAACTAATAGATTCCTCGCTTCGCTCGGAATGACACTCGCCCTATTCGCTGATTCGCTGCCTACGTAGCACTGCGCAGCATGTGTTCGTTGACGCCGCATGCAACACCCCCGCGCCAGACGGATTGTCAAAACCTCCGAGGTCCGCCGCGTCCGCCGAGTAACTTGCTCTAATCCGCTCCCACTGATTTTCTCAACCTCATCAATTCACCCGCCCCACCGTCGTTGGGAGGCAGACCCTCGTTGGAATCGAGACAATCTTGGGGCGCGGATTACATTTCCCCATCAGCAATTCTTCGCTGCCGAGACCTCGGAGGTTTTCACCTGCCTGCAAGCAACGCCTGATCATCCTTCAGATCGATCATCAGCCTCGGCCAGAGCGTCGATCAAAACCTCCGAGGTCTGACCGTCGCCGTGCCGACCAGATTGACATCACGTCGAAAAATATGCTACAATCTTTTTCGGAGGCTTTGTGGTGCTTCGGCACCCATTGCCTTTTTTTGCTGTTTGCTCTGCGCTTCACCTCTTGCCAGAATCAAGATCACCTTCGGACGCGGATGACATCCGCCTGATTATTGACGCCCTTCCCATTCAACGCTACAATCTTCGCAGGGAGACACACCATGTTACGCCAAATCACTTTAGAGCAAGTTGCGCTCAATCTACAATCCACCGTTAATGACGTACAGGAACATCACAATCCGCTGATGGTCACTCACGATGGCAAGCCGGTCGTCGTCATGATTCCCGTTGATGACTATGAGCGCTGGCTGGTCGAACGCGACGAGGCTTTCAAGTTCTTAGACGATCTCCCGACTCGCAACTCGCCTTACTCCGAAGAGGAAGTCGAAGCCGATATTGAACAAGCTATTCGTGAAGTTCGCGCAGAATACGACGCCAAGTGAAAGTTCTGCTCGATACCAATGCTTTGGTCAGCTCCTTGCTTCAGCCACTCGGTCCGAGCGGTCAGATTGTCGCACGCTGGCGAGCACGCGACTTCAGGCTAGTCGTCTCACCTGACACATTGACCGAACTGGCTGATGTACTGCATCGCTCACACATCATCACCAAGCACTCTGTTCGGGAAAAAGATATTCAAAACTTCCTGCGCTTGCTTCGCACTCGCGCTCAAGTTGCTCCCGGTGCCCGCGTGCTCGATGTCATCCCCGACGATCCGAAAGACAATCACGTCCTTGCCGCCGCGCTTGAGACTTACTGCGATTACATCGTCTCTGGCGACCGCCACCTGTTGGACATCCGCAAATATCAAGGCATCCAAATCGTCACACCGCGCGAGTTCTTGACGCTGCTGCTTGTCTAGACCTGTCACCCAATTTTTGCGCAAATTAGCCGACAATTCATCCGGCCAACACGCTACCGTGTTGCGTTAATCGCTCCAAGTGG
>Ga0182021_10005547_pt1 | contig 14960 bp, 17 predicted proteins | sample 612E3MmetaG_FD_120493 | JGI IMG/M metagenome (GOLD analysis project Ga0182021, IMG submission 120493) | Permafrost microbial communities from Stordalen Mire, Sweden - 612E3M metaG (Illumina Assembly) | ecosystem: Environmental > Terrestrial > Soil > Wetlands > Permafrost | place: Sweden... | reverse complement strand
CATACATAGTCGTTGGAGTAATTGCCATAATCATTGCAATCGCAATCGTCGGCGCGTTGATACTAAGAAAAAAATAAATGCCAAACAACATACAATCAACTAAACCCTTTTTTCTTTTTTTGAAGTCTTAAAAGGGGCTGAGAAGGCTCTGGCTATAAGTCATTTTCCTTTCTTGTCCTTATTGATTAAAAATTTTCTCCTATGTTTGTGGACAGAGCCTCAGCAAACCCAATTGAAAATTTGGTTTAACCCAAAAATGGCTATGTTCTGAATGGTTAAAATCAACCGTTAGATTGACCCATGTTAAGACCATAAATTGTGTGTTAAAGTCAAAACCCAAACAGTATTAATATCTGGTTCATCATAGACGTTTTCACTTGTAAAAAGCAAATTGAAGTTTTTTGGTTTAAACCAAGATTAATACCAAGGAATGATTTTACTAAAGCGCTTGACTAAGGCTAACTAGAAGAGGAATTGCAAATTCGTAAAACTTAAACTCCATAGCGCTAGTCAATCCAGAATTAAAGAGACCTGCAATTGTTTGCCTTTTCAAGCCTATTCGGTTTCAGTGCATTTTTCAGATCTTATTTGCCCAAAAAAAGTTGCGTTTGCAAGAATTTCAACTAGAACTGATATTTCGTCTTCGGTCCGTTTTTCAATTGAAATAAGTCTTTCCTTAAGTTCTTCAAGCTCTGGCAAAATGTATCTGATTATTCATTCCCAGAATTATCTTATATACTAAGATCCTAAGTGGTTGACTCGCAGGAATCAACAAAAAATTGGCCATAAAAGTACATTTTCTTGTTCAGCGTTTTTTCTTTAGGTTTTCAATTGCTTATGAACGATTTCCAACGTTATTTTCTGGAATTCTGTTTCAGGTTGACCGCTCACTAATTCAGGTAGTATTAATGAATGGCACTTGAAATTGCGGGCGATGCAATCAGTAAAACGCCAATTAAGCCTCAGTAATAAAAATAAGTTTGTAGCCGTCAAGATTCATTGGTTCTTACCTCTGGCTTTGCATTAGATAATTTCTTAATGTATCTTTTCTTGAACCAGCGCCAAACCAGAAGCAAGACCAAAAGGAACGCGGTTAAAGCAATTATTGTAAATGCGATGGTAGTCCAGAAGGCTTTTTGTCCGGAAACTATAGCGGTTTGTTTGTCGCGTTGAGATGCGATTGTAACTTCTTGTGCAATCGGAAGTACGCTGTCTGCTTGAGCGGAGGCTGTGTTCGAATCTCCCGCCCGGTAAGTTTTTTGCTTGAGCCAAGGTGCCAGCAGCATTATTTAACTGCGCCAGCAGACCTGTGACATTTGCGCCTGCTTTTTCAGCATTCAAAACGGTGACGAAAGCTTGGTTAACTGCTGTGTTGGCTGCCTGCAGCTTCGACTCAGTCTGGTCGGTTTGGACAGCTACCTGGTAGAAGCATAAACATAAACTCTGTGTCAAGATAAATAGTAAAAGTATGCTTTTCTGCCTGTAATGTTTGACCTTTTAATTTTCTCCAAATAAATCTTGCCCATTTTTTCTTTTAATGCCTATTCGAAAATGACGCTTCATAAAGCTTATATTGTTAAAAGTTAAGTAACAAAATATAGCAGGCGCCAAGTTGATAAAACCAATCAAAAGAAAAAAGCGCAGCAAACTTAAAGCAGCACTTTTATCACCCGTAGTCGCCATTTCTTCATCATTGGTTGGAGTCTTATTGTACAGGTCAAACAAAACAGGTAAAGAGAAAGCAACCAGAAAAACCAATCAATATAACGACTGTGAAAGAAAATGAAGTCGAATTAATTGTAATCCCCTGTCAAAAGAAACAAGTGTTGGCAAAGTGAGTTTTAATAGGTTGTTTCTGACAATATGCGCCTAAAAATTTCCGCGGCATGTCTGACTTTAAGTTTTTTCTTACCTAATCGTTCACGATAGATAATCGGAATTTCCATAATGCCAAATCCCTGACGCTCGACATGATGGTTAAGTTCTACCTCGACGTCAAAGCCTTTTGATTTTATTTTCCAGTTTCTAAGAATTTCCGAACGCACCACTCGTAAACCTGTCAGCGGATCCTTTAACGTAACTCCATTTAGGAAATTGTGCGTAAAAGCAATTAGGCGATTACCCAGGTAAAACACGTTATGCAATGCGTTGGGATCTACATGACCGTTAAATCTGTTGCCGCAAACCATACCAACATCAGGATTTTGCTCTAAAATCCGAATCATCTCTGGGACATAACCGGCAGGATAAGTGTAATCGGCATCGGTAATTATAACATAATAAACACTCAAATCTAAGTGCTCAAGCGCTTTAGCTAATGCGTCGCCCTTACCGGATCCATCTTGAAAAGCAATATGAGCCCCCATATTCTTAGCAACCTCGACCGTTCGATCGGTGCTATTCCCGTCGACTACTAGCACACGAGGGTTGCCAAGAGTATCCATCATCTCAGCGATGGTTAGGCCAATCCCTTCTTCCTCATTTAATGCAGCAATGATAACCTGCGTGGAAGGGATATAATGCTTTTCTTCCTTTTCCACTTATAACAACATCCTTTCTTAGCGATAACTTGTTAGACGTTAAATACTATTTAAAGCGATGTGTAAAAAACTGATATAAGTCCGTAATTTTACGTGCCAAATACTGCTACTTTGATCTAACGGATTCAAGCAATTTAGATCCATCACAAAAACGAGTTAACCGTCTCGCTCATAGCCCAAATCTTCAAGCATCATTTGAGCTTTTACATCGCGCTCCTTAAAGCCGTTATACTGTTTAAGAAATCCACGTCCATAGTCAGTTATCTTATACTTGGTGCCCTCTGACTGAAGAAAACCTGCGTTAGCTGCAACATCAAGATATTTTTCTAAGAGCAGGAAACTCAAATTCGCATTAAACATGATACGAGTTTTGCTTGACCCGGAATTTGCAGTCTCCAAGATAGCTGCAACAATGCTTATTCGATCACGGTTTTTACCCATGAAAAACAACTAAATAAAATTAAAATCAGAATTTGAAGTTAAAGCTCTTTTACAACAAATTAGGCATAGACGCCTCTAACAAATCCCCCTCTGAGTGAAGACATGACCAGAAATATGACAATTATATTGGAGAAAAAACTTATGTGAAAACTTTCTAAAATAATAGCGCTTTGAGAATTAAATGAACTTATTTAATATTTTTATGCTCAACTAACAAATCATTAAGTTGAGCGAATAGTTCAAGAAAAATGTATCCTTTTTTGGTTATTGAATACATATTTTGGCTTTTTTGAAGCAACCCCTGAGAGATTAAGATAGTGACATGTCTTTTAAGTTGAGAAAGGTGGCCAGATCGCCTCGAAGCAGATCGGAGTTGCTGCCTGTGATTATAATCTTGTTGGAGGTCCTGAGCCTACTCACGAACCTTTCCCAACCCGTCACTTTCTGGATCTCGTCAAACACGAATTATTCTAAGTCGTTGTCGTACAACTCGTAAAATGCCTGTACAATCTTGTTTAGTTCCTCGGCTTTCAACCCAACCAATCGTTCATCGAAGAAGTTTATATAACCAAACTTTTCGCCCTTTAGCAGCAGCCAAGAGAATATGGATTTGCCGCATCGTCTAATCCCGAGAATAGCTAGCACATTAGGCTTTGCCACAAAACTCTTAACTTTTGAGTTTTCTATGTCGCGGTCTATGATTTTCTCTTTCTCGAATAGCTCCTCTAAGGTTGGTGCTGCGAAGCGACTACTGCTTTGAGCTCTTCAACATCTATGAAAACTCTTATTCACATAGTTTCTAAAAAAGTTTGTGATTTGATAATTTATGGACCATATCCAAGCTTTATCTAGTTTAATGGTAAAATCTTAGAAACTAACTTTAGGATTACTCATACGTCGAAGTTCATATAATCGAATTTACTCGGAGGCGTTGTTATTTTTTTAACCTTTTCAGCGGTTGTCTGCTATGTCAGAAAGGAAATATCCCGATTCTGGAAATACGCCTTAAAAAGCAAATTACACTAAGGGGTTCAAGTAGGAACTGACAAGATATGGCTGATACGTCTGGCGCGAAAGATAAATCTTTTGAAGCTTTAGATTTCATAATCAACGTTTTAAAAGAACATGAAAAAAGCTTGGATCAATCAATGAGTTAGTAACAGTAACCGAACAAAATGGTAATACAGCAACTGGCTTAACAGCCAAAGCAGTAGAGACTGACGAGAAAATAATTAAACTTCAGGCAGAAGTAACAAATCTTGCAGCCCAGTTTTCAAATGCGCCTCAAAAAGCCGCATCAACCTCTGTTATTGTTCCTGAAGCTAAAGTTCAACTTCCAAATCGCGTAGCCTTCGCCATAGGTCAAATTGGGCGACCCCTGTTTCTTAATTGTAAAGAATGGATGGATTTTCAGGTTTTGGCGACACATGCACAAGCATTGACTTTTGACTATAAGGAAAATGAAAAGGTTTTTCGGGCCGATGCAGTCAAGGGCAACCAAATAATCACTTATAGTGGAGAGCTGCCAAACTTCTCAAAGATATTAAAAATGTGGTTGTCCACGCAGCTAGACGTTACTGAACAGGTTATTTTGGAAGGTTCCTTGAATATCCCCAAATAGTTTTATTAAACTATATTCTTAAAAAAATCATGATTTTCTTGACTATGTCCGCATGTTTTTCTTGACTATGTCCGCATGTTATGACATTATGTAAACTGTAGCAGTGACTTTGAGATAGCAATCAGACTGGAAATCTATGTTGCATTTGGTGTCAAATATGGAGAAGGATAATAGGTATAGAAAAAGATTTGAAGAAAATAATGAAAGACTGAAACTGATATATGTGAAGGCAATAGTTCCAAAGCGGAATAGCGTCAAAAAGGGGTTCATTATATGTCCTGAATGTGGTGAAGAACTTCTCATAGATTCTAGTTTGAGGCTGATGAATGATTTGATCGAGAATCACGTTGAAGTTCATAGAGAAGAGCTTGGGGCTGAGGGTTTTTTGAGGTATGTTAAACGGATAAATATTCGTCTAGATTTAACTCAGCAGATTCTGTGTCAGCTCAGGATCTCTTGAATTTGTTAACAGATTCTGATGTAAGGTTTAATGCTTAATTTGGCGTTAAGGGCAGTTTTGTTTGTACCACTTATTCATATACGAATTCACAATATCCCCGTGAAAACAGTTCCTAACGCTGTTAAAACTCAACATTTCCCTATTTTCCTCATTTAGATTATAATATGCAATTTCAGAAACCATGGTCTCTCTGTCATTGTCTTCTTTGTTTCCATAACTTGCCAGTTTTGTTGCTTCCTCGACCACATCGCCCATCCAAACAACTTCGCTAACGCTGCTTCCTTTGTAACCAGTCTTTACCACTAAGCCTTTTCCAAAAGATATTCCTATTCCAACCGTTATTTCAGCAATATTATTCTTCTTAAATTTATAATTCATAATATCAATTATTGATGAAATTTTTGCTCTTGTTGAAAAAACTTCGTCTACGTCTTCTTGGAATGGAGTATCAAAAACTCCCAAAACACGATTCCCTGTCATGTTTATTTCGGCACATTTGGGGTTGCCATTCATGACCGCTGTCACTTCAGAAATGTATGTTCTGTAGAGTTTAATGAGCTCGGTGTTTTTATAAAAATCTGTTATTTCGGGTGTTTTGCGGATTTCTATGCATATCGTTGTGCACTTTGCGTAAAATCCGTTAGTATAAGTCAATTCGTTGCAAGCAGGAATCTTGTCTCGTTCCTCATAGCTACTGCTTCTTGATGCTATGACTTGGTTGATCCTGTCAACACTGTTCTTAAGATTATAGTCTACGTGGTCGCTTTTCATTTAAGCTCTCATATCATTTCCAGGCCAATCAATCGATTGAAATACACTTGCGACTCCAGCAAATAAGCTAAGATTAGTTAATTTTTTCTGCAGTGCTTGTCCACTCTGACCGGTTTTAGGCAATTGAGGTAGTTCTTTGTACTAAAGCGTTTACGGAATCAGCCAGTGCTTTGCATGCCCATTGCCTCGCCTCTATGGATATGTCGGTTTCCAGTTTTTCTAGTTCTTCGCGTGAACCTTCAATTTGCCCCATTATGATTTGCTTCTTTTCTTCGTACTCACTATCTAGTTTCTGCTTCGCAGCTGCAAGATATCGAAGCCGAAGACTGAAAAAACAAAAAACCTAAACGAGCCAGCTAATGCTATCAATCAATAGCCAAATCTTTCTTTTGTAGCCAATCTATTTAATTTATTTCTTTCTGCTAAGCATACTTGTAATCTGTCACCTTTAGAGCCTGCATGTTTGTATATTCTGGATTCATAACGTTCATATTCTTATTTTTCTAAAGAGAGCAATTGATGTTTATGGCTCATTGTCCTAGTTGTGGTAAAAAAGTTAGTAAGCCTTCAAGAGAATTGACAAACCACAGTTTTACTGTTCAAGTCTATACTTGCGGAAAATGCCACAATCACTTCAAGGTCACCATTAATCAATCAATGTACATATAACTTTCAAGTCCAAAACAACAATGCTTCGAATCAGCCTTCTTACTCCTATAATAATTCATACTGAGTAATTTTTGGCTCTGCGCTTTTTTATTTAGTTTCCAAATCTTTAGCTTAGCCATATGGTTTCGGGCAGATCCTTGAAGTGCTCATCTCCTGTTAGAATTCTGCATTGATTTATTCTAGCTGTTGCAAGTACAATGGCGTCGAATAGGCTGGGTGCGTTTTGCTTGGATCTTTTTGCTTTTTCAGCTAGTTCAAGATGACATTTTGCTGCTTCAAGCGCTGTTGTTGGATCAATTTGTGTTATTTTTGAAGCAGCGTTGATTATATCAAACCACTCTTTAATCGTATTTTCGTTATTGCCTTCTCTGAGAAATTTTCGGGTGGCTTCAACTAACACTGTGCTTGGAGTGTAGACTTCCTCTGCAGTTTCAAGTATTTCCTTTACTTTCTTGCCTTTTTCGCTTCCAAGTAAGAGCTCAATCCATGCATACGTATCAATTACGATCTTCACCGCGGTCTGCCTCAGTGTATGATTTTAGATGGTTTTTTGCAATGCCAAAGCCTTTGTTTAATGCGTCTTTACGCTGTTTTTTTACCAGTAACTGGATTGTTTCGTCGAGAGTTTGAGCTTTAAGCTTCCCTCTTAGATTTTCGAGTGCTTCGGCGGTTTTTTTTGAAACGCGTATGGTTGTTGTTTCATTCATTTAACTTCTTCCTCTACACGTATACAAATATACAAGTATGCACAACTGTTAGTTAAAGATTGAGCTTTTTTTATGGGAAAAAATTATACCGCATATTTTTTGATCACATTGTGGTTGAAAAATGATCAAATGACAGAGCTGGGTCCATTGATTTAGTGGACAATTCTGTCTTAGACGCCATCGATAAGAAGCTATCTGAATTTGAAAAGTTATCTAAACTAGTTAAAGAGATATTCCTTGGTGGCGGCTTGTCTTTATCTTTCTTCTGCCAGGCTCTTAGATCCAAGTACATAGAATAAGAAAATAGGCCAATATAGATCAAGCTTGGAATCACAAGAAGTATTGGAAGAGAACTTTCTTCGCCTGCACCAGCCCTCAGCAAGGGTCCCAGAACAGCGCCAAATGGGGTAATTAGAGCCCAATTTCTATTATGCGGCTTAAAGAGGGTCTTCAAATCTCCAAACTTGTACATAAGCGGCAAAGTTATAAGGAAAAGAACAAGCTCCATAATCGAGATAGTTAGGCTAGTTACGTCAAAATTTAAAGCTCCGAATAAGTTGTGAGATAGAGGCCAAAATAACTCTACTCCACCCGTGAAGAAATCGCCAACAAGAACGTGGGAAAGCAAAGCTGCATAATACGGAATGGCTTTTTTGCGATAAATAGCAAAAAGTGGAATCATCAGCACACTTATGGTAATGAATGAATGTGTTGGTCCTCGATGCGTTAGGAAACGAAACAAAAGGTCAATATCTGGAAGAACGGAAGCTGAAAGCAAAAGAGGGAGGTTCACTTTAACTTTGGCAAGCTTTGATGAGCCCTTCCCTGCCAGGTATCCTAGGGCAAAATGACCAATAGCAAACGTTCAAAAGACCTCTTAGCTACCGAAAAATGGAGAAACAAATTATTAAAGTCACCTTCAAAATTGCATCTCGGCCATTAGGAGATAAATTTTTGTTAATGATTAAATTCGACGCGGGTCCATAGATTATTGTTAATATTTTTTTTCTTGATTGTTTTTATTGTTCTCATGTTCTGTTTCTTGGATTTTCTCATGAAATAATAAATGTGAATGTAAACCTAACCTCCCGTGCCATAATCTTCCTACGGTGAGCTGTTTCGCTTCTGGGTTTGTAATGTTATGATTGTATTTTTGGCAAAACATTTAATTTAAATGTAAACAATAGTGTTTACAAGTGACCGTTGATGGCTCAAGTTCAACTCAGATTACCTGAAAAAACAATAGAGCAAATTGATTGCTGGGTTGCTGAAGGCAAATTCAAAAACCGCAGTGACGCCATAAAAACTATCATAAGCCTCTTTGAGGAACGAGAGAACACAAGAAAGTTCTACGACCTTCTCCACAAGCGCAGTGAAGATGCCAAAAAGCATCCTGAAAAGCTGGTTCCCTTAGAGGAAGCTTAAGGTTTTTGGATTTCAAAGTCCTTCTGCATCCTAATGCGGCGAAGGCTCTGCAAAAGCTTGACGAAGGGCAAAAGGCAAGGTTGAAAAAAGCGCTAGGAGAGCTTGCCATAGATCCGTGGAAAGCAGGAAAACCTTTGCGTCCATCAGATTTTTGAAGCATAAGATCGGGTGACTACCGAGCTATCTACGAAATAAACGCCGATCAAAAACAAATAACTATGCTTTTTGTAGGTCAAAGGAAAAAAGTGTATGATTACTTCTCCAAACTTCTATAAATCAAAGCTACACTCGAAAGTATCAAATGGAAATCAAGCATTTTTTTGACGAACTTCTCAGGCCTCTAAAGTTCTTGAAAAGTTAGCTTCAATTTTTCCTTCAGAATATTACATTTAGGATGAAAAATGAAAGTTGTGCAAACAATACTAACCGAGGCAGAGCATTCTATTAGTCTCTTTTCCATGAGCTGATTTAAGCCTTCGACCTTCCTGTTTAGTTCCAAGAGCAAGCTTCGTATTTCCTTTAATTCACTCTCAGTTGTCATGATCCTCTCCAAGCCTAATGACTCTCAGAAGTATTCAACAATTTTTTAACTTAACCAGCGAGCCCCAGTCTTCAGGCTGGGGCAACAATAAATTAACGTCTGGGAGAACTGAAGCAGCGAACAGCAGCGGCAAATTCACTTTGACTTTAGCAAGCTTAGCAGAACCCTTTCCTATTAAGTATCCTAGGTCAAAGTGACCAATCGCAAACGTTCAAAAGAACTCTTATCTTGCAAAAAGAGCAGAAACATCTTATTAAGGCATTTCGCGCTGTGGATTGCGAAACTTTGAAAGCAAGATAATTATGTACTTCTTGATTGGAAACATTTTTTCTTGGGGTTCTAGTATTACCAAGGAAAAGTTGGAATAAGAAATATGGGAATTGGACTTATGGAGACGGGCTTTGAAATCAGCCGAGTGAGACTGCGGTTAACCCAATACCAGCAAAAGCGAATTTGGAAAGCATCAGGCTGAATCAGATTAGCTTTTTTTTGCTGTGTTGGTTGTGTAGCTTTATTTACGCTGTTTATGTAAACTTGCTATAGGTAGACTCATACCAAGTGATACAATATTTAAATAGTTGTAGCAACTCCAGCACCAATTGACTTCAAGCTTAGATGGCGGAATTAATTGGGGCGATAACTCAAATGCCGATGCAGCCTTTAAGCTCACCAATACGAGCTAAAGAATTTGATAAGCCTAATCAAAGATAGAGAAATATTATGATTTATTAGCTGCTGGTATTACATTTTCATTTAGGTTTATTTGTCTTATATTTTCAAATTTTATTGCCTGTAAAATAGAAAAACTGATGGTTTAGTTTGCTCGTATTTGTTCTTCGTGATTGGAAATAAAAACTAATTCGACTTCTTCTTTCTTTGTCGTTGTATTGTTGGTCGGTTTTTCTGGTTGATTTGCTTTTTGAAGCTTTGACTGCCCTATGTAGGCGAGGCTCCAACCTGCCATGAAAACGATAATAAGAACTGGTGATAGTAGGACTGTTGTAAGTTTGCTCCGTTTTTTACGTCGAAGTGTTTTTGCCAATTTGGGCGCCTGCTATTACTCTGGTTACGTAATTCTTAATATATAAGCTTTGTTAATTGTGCGTTTTGATTTCTTTACAAATATTTATTTGCAAGCAACACAGAATACGCGTGTTGTTTTATTTGGCATATTACATTTTTCGAAATATTGCTTATATGCATTTTTTGGTGTTTCTTGTTTGAGGAGAAAAATCATGGAGAAAGGAGAGGCTTATTACGTTCAGTGAAAAAATTGAACGCGCTTTTTGTTGTTGGATTCATCTTGAAGTTTTCAGGTGATTTTGTTGGGCAAAAACTATGATAGCCTCAGCTTAGTCGTAGCAATTCTGGACGCAGCGGGTTCTGGTTCAACCAAAACCAACATCATGAACATGGCTAACCTCAGCTTCAAATTACTAAAGAAATATTTGGCAATAACATTGAACTTAGGCTTTGTTAAGGAGAAAGGCACAAAATACATGCTAACCGATCAGGGTCGAGAATTTTTAACGCGATTTGAACATTTTCAAGACAAATATAATAAAGTTGAAAGAGAGCTTTCTCAGCTCATGATTGAACGGGAAATTATGGAACAGATATGCAGACAAAATTCAAGGCAAAAATGCTGCGCTTCCGTTTTGTCTCGCTAGTCATTAACCGTTTAATCGTCCTTTTCTTGACCTGATGCAAAGTCTCAAGGGAGAACCAAACGTAAAGAAGTATCAAAGGTATCAACGATTCTTTACAATATGGGGCATTCGAAATCTTTCTTGGCCTGAAACGCTTTTGTTGTGATATATCGGTTTTAGAAATACACCTTTTTTTATCGAAAGTCTTCCTCAGGTCGTTCACTGATAGAGTGTATTTCTTGGACCTATTGCTACAATATAGATGATTTTTTCTTTCTCAGAAATCGAATAAATTATTCGAAGTTTTTCAACACGCAAACTCCATTTTCTTTTAAATCCTAATGCAGTCGTTTTCCGCCAAAGGGTTCTTCTTCTAAAGTGATTAAACATTTTAGAACTTTGGATTTGGTTTTTCCGTTTAACTTCTTATAGAAATTTCTGCTTGCCTAGACAAAACAACGGTGTACTTCGACTTCAACGGGCTTCTTCCTTTAGAAGCGAGCGCAACTCTTTGATTCTTCCAGCTTTAATGTCTGCTTGACCTTCGCCGATAGCTTGCATCATTTTGGGGTCGCTTAAAATCTCCAGAGTTTCCATAAGTCCACTCATGAGTTTAGATGCTTCATCGAGCTTTTTTTTGGTTTCGCAGAGGAGCTTTCGATCTTCGTCATCTAAATAGACTGTCTTAGCCATCTAACCAATTGAATATACAAATGAAAAACCGTGCTCATAAATTTGAAAAATAGCTAAAACTTTTGCTGTCAATGATTTTAACTCCTGAAGGAGCCGACTGACAAATATAACTTAGGTTCAAAAATAACATTAGTGACAAAAGAAGTACTATTGTAGGTAAATCAAAAAGCCACAACGTTCTTCACAGAACCAAAAAGTGCTTGATCTTCTTAGTGCCGAGGTTAGGCGCTCGAAAATTACAAATCAGAAGAAATCTGTATATAGTTATTTTAAGGCACTGGAGTTTATTGGGCGCTAATTGTCGTGATTCACTTTTGCAACAGCCCGAAACTCCATTCCAAAAAATTGCTATTGACATAATTGATAAAGCAATTGAAAATCTAAAATACAAAGCAATCAAACTATAATTTCATAAAATATTTTTTCCTTATTTTTCAGATAAAACATTTCGTCGATAATTATAAGTAAAGATTAGGTTGCGTGTAGCCAGCCACGTCCGTTTTTCTTTGGTTTCTGGACTCCTTTTTTCTTTGGAATCTCGGGCATTGTACGAGGCCCTGTATTGATTTTGTTTTTTACGAATTTATTCCAACCGCCCAGCTCGACATTTGGTTGAATAAAACGTTCAGGTTGCTCGACTTTGTGCTGGTCAAGAATTTCTTTAAAATTTAATGCTTTGTAGTCTCTTGTCGCATGAATGATTGTGCCGCGTTCCACTTTTAGAATTTCGTAGTCGTTTTCTGAGACTCCTTCAGCTCTTAATTTGTCGTTGAAGCGTTCGTTCCATAATAGCTTCCATTGTGATTTAATTGCTTCAACTAATTCTTTCTGCGCTTTTGCTCTGCTATCAAAAGTGTCTTCCTCAGAAGCTGCAGAGGAATGATTAGTAACCTGTAATTTGAGTCTCTCCATTGTGCACATCACCTTCCGAACTATATAACAATTATTCTAGAACAAAGAATGATCTTTTTCTATTGTCATTCTTTAGATGTCACTAATCACTTAAGCCTTTTCTTGTTCTTATTTACCTGTAACTACCCTAACTCCGTAGGCAACCCATGTCGGGGATAGTAATTCTTAAAAGGGCTATGGAATATTCTTTACTTCATTCGAAAGGAAGAGAGACATTTGGAATCGGGTTTGGGCGTAAAAATAATTCTTACAGCATCAGCTACTGAAATGAGCGATTTCTGGAATAATCCTTTCATTGCTTTTACAGGTGGCTTTGGAAAAGGACCCATCCCACTTTCATACGTAAGAAAAGCACTCTATCCACATTGCGGACGCAAAGTTGATGGGCAAGCAAAGTTTGCACCTTATGGACTGCGAAAAGTTGAAGCCATATTGCTTGAAAACGGTTTTTCGGAACAAGACATAGCTGTTGTTCACCCAGAAGACTTGGCGAATTTCATCGGTCCAAACACAAAGGTTGTAGGCATATCCTCTATGGATCCAACAGGCATGGGCTATGTAAGTAAAACATATTCCTCGATTGTTGGCGGAGGAGAACCTATGAACGCGGTAGAATTCAAAAAACTCGTCATGACCCCCCTCATCAGAAAGTATAAGCCAAAAATTATTGTAGGCGGTTTTGGTGCATGGCAACTTGAACGTAAGGGTGTATCGGATAGTTATGGTGTTGACTGTGTGCTTCTGGGCGGAAGACCTGAGCCGATAATTGAAGTTTTCAAAAAAGCAATAAGCGGCGAAACATTGCCCCATATTGTTCACGCAGATGAGTCAATCAGCAACTGGGATTACAACTCTAAAATGCCTCTAACAAAACATGCAGGCATTCACGGCGCTGTAGAAATTTCAAAAGGTTGCGGAAGAAACTGCCAGTTCTGCACACCTACCATGCAACACAGACTTGATGTGCCGCTCGAAAAAATTATGGATGAAGTCGCATTAACCACGGCTGAGGGCAGCGATCACATAACACTTATCACGGAAGACCTATTTCTCTACGGAACACAGGACAAACGTTTTATCCCAAACAAAGATGCTGTGGTAAAACTGGTCAAAAGCGTTGCTGATTATCCAGGCGTTAAAAGCATTCAAGCATCTCACATGTCTTTGGCGCCAGTGTATCAGAATCCGCAGATTATAAAGGAACTCGCGGAAATCCTAATTGAGAAAAGCTGGTACTCTTTTGGCAAGAAAGCAATAATCACTTCTGAAACTGGCGTAGAGACAGGTAGCCCTCGATTAATGAAAAAGTACATGGCTGGTAAAATGCTGCCATTTAAGCCTGAGCAGTGGCAAGAAGTAATCACCAATGCGTTTGGGATTCTAAACGACAACAATTGGTACCCGCTTGCAACGTTGATTATCGGGCTCCCGGATGAAAAAGAAGAAGACATGTTGCAAACCCTTGAGTTAATGGACAAACTTAAAGATTTCAAAGCCTTTTACGTGCCACTGTTCTTTGTGCCGCTTGAAAATTGCGTCTTAATGAACAAGAGGGGCGCTGAAATGGATTCTCTGTCTAAAGCGCGTTGGGACTTCTTCATTAAATGCTGGGAATATAACATTAAAATCTGGAAACCAACATTCCTAGAAAACCGCATGCCCAATCCTCTGATCTACAAAGCTTTCGACAACCTTATCATTCCATACTTTGGCAAAATCTTAGGTACATACTATGGATTAACACGCGGCGAAAAAAGCGAGCAACTAAAACAAGCTGTTTGGCAGCTTAGCATGCCTATGCCAGAGTCGAGAAGACGAAAAATAAAAGATAAGGTTTAGGCAGTTTCTTCTTCTGCCGTTTCTGCATTATTTTCTTCTTGCACAACTGTTTCTTCTCGGGGTTGTAACTGCGACGTGCCTTGAGTCGGTGGTTTGAGTATTTTTCTTGCGTGAGTGATGTATCCTGTGTGTCCAGTCATCATGGTATTAGGTCTGGTTTTTCCACGTTCAACCTGCATGGTTCGCATCAGGCACTCGACGGTTTCAATGAAAACAAAGCCATTTTCGCGGAGCGCCTCGGTGGTTTTAACAACTTGATCGATTGTTGGGCTGAACGAAACAAGAACACCTGACAGTCTAAGTGCCGTGTACGCATGAGGAACCACAAGCCATGGAACCGCCAAATCCAAAATCACCGCGTCTACGTTTCGTTCTTCATAGCCCAAAGTAACATCGCCGCTTTTCATCTCTATATTGGCAATCAACCCTGATCGTTGCAGGTTTTTGGCGGCGTTTTTTTGGAATTCGGGACGGAGCTCGTAGGTATAGACTTTGCCTGTTGAGCCAACGTAGTGGGCTAACGCAGTGGTTAGGGAACCTGTGCCTGTGCCTGATTCGATCACGCGGCTACCTGGTCCAATGCCGCTGAACATAACGATTAAGGCAGCGTCTTTGGGGTAGATGATTTGTGTGTTGCGTGAAGATTTCATGATGTAATCTGTTAGTGCTGGTTTGAGTGTGGTGAAGTAGAT
>Ga0182021_10005546_pt1 | contig 14960 bp, 12 predicted proteins | sample 612E3MmetaG_FD_120493 | JGI IMG/M metagenome (GOLD analysis project Ga0182021, IMG submission 120493) | Permafrost microbial communities from Stordalen Mire, Sweden - 612E3M metaG (Illumina Assembly) | ecosystem: Environmental > Terrestrial > Soil > Wetlands > Permafrost | place: Sweden... | reverse complement strand
TCCTGGCGCAATCCACCGGTGAAAAAGGGAGTTATGTTCGCACGCTCACTTATCCTCTGCTAAGCGCTACCGTGGGTTACAGTAACCCTGATTACGGTCAGACTGGCGTCGAAGCCAGCATGGATAATTATTTGCGCGGAGTCGCGGGTAACCCAACAACGACGATCTGGATTGCCCGGGAGCTTTACAGTCAATATCCCATCGGCTTGAATGTCCGTCTCAGCCTGGACTTGAAAATTCAAAAACAGGCTGACACGCTCATGCAAGGGAAAACCGGCGGGTTGATTCTGATGAACGCAAAAAGTGGTGAAATTCTGGCAGTCGCCAATGCTCCCACATTTGACGCCAACCAATTGGATACTCAGTGGCAAGGTTGGATGAAAGACACATCAGCACCCCTGCTCAACCGGGCCACGATGGGTCAATACCCTGCCGGTACTGCAGTCAGCTCTTTTATTCTGGCAAATTATCTGGCAGATCGTGAATTGCCCGGAGTCACACCAGCATTTATTTGGACGGTGGGCTCAGGCGGCGAGAATTCCTGTGCTGTTTCCCCGGGGATCGATCCAGATTGGGCTAGCCTAATCAGCTCCGGCTGCACCGGTGCGATCACCAGCCTGATGCAGAACTCAACCTCCACAAATCTGACTAATCTATTCGACGAACTCGGTTTTTCGACCCGACCTCAAATTCAAATTGAAACGAGTACTGCTTCGAGCATCCCTTCGCTGTCAGATGTAAGCCAGTACATCACAAGTGACAGTCTGCGCGTTTCCCCATTGCAATTAGCCATTGCGGCAGCTGAGATTACGAATGGTGGGCATAAAATTACCCCCAAACTTGTCTCCGCCTATCAATCTCCTATGGGAGATTGGATTTTAATGTCTCAAAATACACCTACGGCTCCTTTGACGAAGTTAGACGCTCCTTCGGCCGTGAATTTGCTTTTGCAAGATAAACTCCCAGTTTGGCAAACAGTTGCCCAGGTAGAGGATAAAGGGAAAACAGTCTCCTGGTATGTGGCCGGGACTCCAACCGATTGGCAAGGCGTTCCATTTGTTTTGGTGATTGCCCTTGAGGAAAGTACCGCAGCACAAGCGGAACAAATCGGTCAGGAGCTGATAAAAAATATTTTCGTGCCCAATTAAAAAGTAAAAAGCCGGGATTTTACCCGGCCCTTCGTTATTTGATCAACTTCAAGAAATGGCGTTTACCCACTTGTAAAATTCCTTCAGTACTGATCACCTGTGTTGGATCGCTTAGAGTTTCACCCTCGAACTTCACTCCATTTTGTTCGATCAAGCGTCTGCCGTCAGTTTTACTCTTTGCCAGACCTTGCTCAACCAGTAGATCCAAAATTGTTTGACCAACAATAATTTTGCAGGTCGGCACATCATCGGGAACAACACCCTTCTGAAAGGTCTCGATAAACACTTTTTGCGCCGTCTCGGCTTCTGCCTGGCTATAAAAGGCTTCGACAATCGCACTCGCCAATTTCATTTTGGCGTCGCGTGGATGAATCGTGCCGGCTTTGACACCGTTCTCGATCGCCGCAATTTCGGGCGGGGTAAGCGGCGTCACCATGCGGAAGTATTGTCCCATGGCAAAATCGGGAATGCTCATCACTTTCCCAAACATATCATTGGCATCGGTATTGATCGGGATATGGTTCCCCAGCGACTTGCTCATTTTGACCACGCCGTCTGTACCCGGTAAAATGCCGACAATGATCGCAATATTGGGTAGTTCTCCCATTGAGGTCATGATCTTGCGGCCGGCTGTCATGATATTAAAGAGTTGGTCAGATCCGCCAATTTGGATATCCGCTTTCAGAGAATAAGCATCATAGCCCTGCATCAGCGAATAAAAAGTTTCATGCAAATAAATAGCTTCATTCTTTTCCCAGCGCAGTTTAAAATTCTCGCGGGTTAGAAACTGCTGGATTGTAAAATTGGAAGCCATTTTAATCAGTTGTTCGAACGTTAATACCGACAACCAATCCGCGTTATAACGGATTTTGGTCTTTTTGGGGTCGAGAATGCGAAAAGCCTGGTCAGCGTAGGTCTGACCGTTAGCTTTCACTTCCTCTGCGGTCAATTGCGGGCGCAGTACATCTTTATCGGACGGATCACCGATCAATGAGGTGTAATTGCCAATAACAAAACTGACGTCATGACCCAATTCCTGAAACTGGCGTAACTTGCGCATGGGAACAGTATGCCCCAGATGAAGATCGGCTTTTCGGGGATCAAAACCGCAGTAAACACGCAAAGGACGGCCTTCTTTTTCGCAAAGCATCAAGCGACCACGAAGTTCGTCGGCCATATTTTGTTTCAGTTTGTCGTCGCCGTATTCTGTGCCTTGCATCAGATATTCAACTTGTTCATTTATGTTCATAGCGGCCTCTTTTAGCGTGAAATTATCTTAAGAAATGATTATACCAACCCTTCGAATGCTCTACCTTTTTTTAAGGTGCTTTTGGATATAAATCACGCAGCGCTGATTCAAGATTTGAAAATTCAAATTTGAAACCCGCTTTCAGCAAACCTACGGGGAGTACTTCTTGACCATCCAGCACCAGTGTACTCATTTCGCCAAGTAATAAGCGAAGAGCAAATGCAGGCAGTGGAAACCAAAATGGCCGATGCAAAACTTTTGCCAGGGTTTTCCCCATCTTGCGGTTGCTCACCGGGTCAGGTGCGGTCAGATTAAATGTACCCTTACAATCATTTCTTTCGATCAGAAAACGAATGGCACGAACCTCATCCGTAAGGGTGATCCACGAGATCCATTGTTTTCCGCTGCCTATAGGCCCACCTACAAACAATCGTACCGGTAGTTCGAGTTGAGCTAAAACACCCCCTTCGCGTGCCAGAACCACACCGCTTCTAATGGTCACTAAGCGAATTCCAGTATCCCTTACACCAGATAAACTATTTTCCCAATCCGCGCAGACATTGGCCAGCCAATCATTCCCCTGCGGTGTGTTCTCGTCGCAGGATCCGGAACCGGTTCCATAATAACCAATTGCGCTGGCTTGAATTAAAACTTGTGGTTTTACAGGCAGGGATGTAATTGCATCCACAAGGGATTTGCCTACTTGAATGCGGCTGTTTCGTATCAATTGTTTCCGTTCCGACGTCCAACGGCTCTTGCCAATGCTCTCCCCTGCCAGGTTAACCACAGCATCCTGGCCCTCCAGAAAAACAGCTAATTGTGCTGAGTCTTTTCCGTCCCACTTCTGCTGAACCACGCTGTCGGCCCGATCCTTTCCCTCTCCGCGGCTGAGTATGGTGACCTGATGCCCGTGTGCAATCAATTCCTTTGAAAGAGCCCCTCCAATCAATCCTTTACCGCCAATTATGACTACACGCATATTTTCTCCGCTTCTCTATTTGACCATTTGGGTTGTTAATCATCCAGTGCTATAATTTTTGTTTATATGGAATACGCAGTGCTTGTGCTTAATGCCAACTTTGAACCAATAAACGTATGCAATTTACAGCGTGCGCTGGGTTTAATGTTGACAGAAAAAGCTGCTTTAGTGATGAACGGGAGAGGCGTTTTGCATACTGCCACGACCACTTACCCCATTCCTTCAGTCATACGTTTGCAAAATATGGTACACGCGCCCCGGCCGCAGGTTTACCTTTCAAAACGAGAGATCCTTCGCCGGGACAATTTTACCTGCCAGTACTGCGGTAAAAATACCCCGAATTTAACCATTGACCATGTGATTCCACGCCATCTGGGCGGGAAACATGAATGGATCAATGTTGTGGCTGCGTGTCCGCAGTGTAATCACCGTAAGGGTGGTCGTCCGCTTGCCGAAACAGGGATGAACCTTTTACATCAGCCCCAACCGCCTTCCAACTCCGCCGCCTACGTCTTTGCCCGCCACCTGAATAACAACCTGGAATGGGAAGACTTTCTCAACGGTTGGTAACCTGCTTATTCAAAAAATAACAGATCTTTTGCCAGTGAGACCTTGCCGGTAAATTTGCTGCTAACCCTTGAGAGCAGATCAGCTTCTGTTCTGCCGGCATCATAATGGATCAATACCAGTTCTTTCACACCTGCTTTGTTGGCGATGTCTCCGGCCTCTTCCGGAGAAGTATGCCCCTTGGCCGGTCCGGCTGCTTCCTGGATTAACAGATCAGCACCGGTTGCCAGTTGGTCCAACCCCTTACAAGGTTCCGTGTCACACGAATAAACAAAAGTTTTGTGAATTTCAACAAAACTAATGCGCACACCTACAGTCGGTACCAAATGTTTTACCGGGGCGACTGAAATCGACAATTCTTTGGCATGGATGATTTCCTGTTTTGTTTCGGCCGAGACGGTTAGGAAATCGACCGGGAACATGCCCTGCCAGCTTTCCCAATTATAGATCGCCAGCAAAGTTTTGGCTTTTTCAAGCGTGTAAGCCAACCCATAGATTTTCAAGGTCGTTTGCCGCTTGTTTAACCACATATCCATTAATAATAACGGTAACGCACCCATATGGTCTGCATGCGCGTGAGTCAAGATCAGATCGGTGATCTGGTTAATCGCCACCCCGACCTGCTCCAGTTTCCCCACCGGGTTATTGCCGCAATCGATCAATACGATATTCGATCTCGTCTGAACCAACAAATAGGCATTTTCCTGATTGCGATTGGCTACTGCGAACGCTGATCCTAAAACTGTTAATCTGTTCATGTTTTCCTCATTAATAAAAGATGGTCACCATCATTATACTCAGGTGACCATCCAGTGTTTGAATGAATTTTTATTCAGTCTTTGGAGTTCGTTTAATTAAATGTCTGGCCAAGAGACCTGAAACAGAAAGAACGAAAACAACCACCATCAACGTCTGATTAATATTTAATCCAGCAATGGGTGAATAATCGATGCGGATAAACTCAAGTAAGAATCGGCCGAATGAATAGGTGATCAAGTAGATCAGGAAGAGATCTCCCGCTTTTAATTTATCCGCTAGTTTTCGACCCAGCACCAGCAGCAAGGCCATATTCAATAAATTCCACAGTGATTCGTACAAGAAAGTTGGTTGGTAATAGGCTACATTTTGAAAACCGGCTAAGCGGTGCGCCGGGTCGATATAGATCGCCCAGGGTAAACTGCTTGGCAACCCGTATACTTCTTGATTGACAAAATTACCCCAACGTCCGATAGCCTGTGCCAGCGCCAACCCTGGAGCGATGATATCCACCCAGGTCAAAAAGCTTATTTTCTTTGCACGGCAGTAAATATATAGCGCCAGAACACCTCCCATCACCGCTCCGGGAATACCCAAACCGCCGTTCCATATTTTGAGGGCGTCTAACGGATGAATGAGATAAGGATTGGTCCCATTAATTAACATAGAAGCCGGAGGTGTAAAAACATGCCAGAGTCTGGCACCGATTATTCCAGCAACGAGCAGCCAGGGCAGCATATCCCAAATAATTTCACTGTCAATATTACGGCGCTTCGCTTCACGAGCTGCTAAAAAAGCAGCCAGGACAGCACCAACCATGATGATCACACCGTAATAATGTACTTTTAAACCCAATATCAAAAAGCCGTCAGACATAGAAGTATCTTCCTTTCAAGATGCCAAAATCATTAAGAGATGGATTGCTTTCTTACAAAAAGAATTCTTTGAATGGCGGTGAAATTTCCCAATACCGCTAAAATCCAAAGTGCCACTATGGGAATATTGAATATCAGGCAGGGAGCCAAAACCAAAACACGCTCCACCCGGGTCAGAATGCCCACTTTGGCCGAGAAGCCTAAGGATTCAGCCCGCGCTTTGGTATAAGAGACCATGATCGAACCGACAGCAGAGATGAAAACCAAGATACAGGCCAATGAATTTCCCAATTGGAGGTAGTAATACAACAGCCCTCCCAAAATGATCATCTCTGAATATCGGTCGGTCACCGAATCGAGAAACGCGCCAAAGGAACTGGAGATGCCTTTTAAACGAGCCATTGAGCCATCCAGAGCGTCCATTGGCGCCGCGATCACAATGAGAATACCTGCCCAGGTGATGTAGCCCATACTGATCAATACAGCAACTCCCGCGCTCAGCACCACACCCAGAATTGTGATCGAGTTTGGAGTAAGACCAATTTTTAATAAAAAGCCGGCGATCGCATCCAGAATACCTTTAAATATACGCCGTAGGAACATTTCCAATGACCACGCCGTTTTTTCTTTTGTCTCTTCAAGATTACTCATTTTATCTGCCTGCAATCAGTTTTTATTTAACTTTGAAATACTATCTTGCTCTTTTTCTCTTGTCAAGTTGTGCACTCAAATCTCTTCATCGTTATCCAAGTCATCATTTTCAATTAATAATTCCCGATCTTTGCCGCTGCCAACAGGCGGGCCCACAACTCCGCGTTCCTCCAGCTCATCGATCAAGCGGGCTGCCCTCGGGAACCCCACCCGCAGACGCCGCTGCAGCAATGAAGTACTGGCTTTGCCGGCCGTTTTTACAACCGCGATCGCTTGTTCGATCAATGCGTCTGAAACTTCATCTGAACTCGCATCGGTGATCATATTTTCCCAAGGAGCTTCTTGCATAGGGGTTGTACTGCTTTTTTGCCAGTAACTAATGATCCTTTCAATTTCTTGATCGGTCACCATCACCCCCTGCGCTCGCTGCATGGCGCTTTTTTGCGGATCCACCAGCAGCATATCCCCTTTGCCCAACAAGGACTCGGCACCGCTCGCATCCAGGATCACCCGTGAATCCACCGAACTGGCCACAAGGAAGGAAATCCGTGCCGGAAAATTGGCTTTGATCAAGCCGGTCACGACTTCAGTGCTTGGCCGCTGGGTGGCTACGACCAAATGAATTCCTGTGGCGCGTGCCATTTGTGCCAGGCGGATCAGACTTTGTTCCGTTTGGTCTGCAGAAGACATCATCAGATCGGCTAGTTCATCGATCAGAATGACAATATGCGGTAAAGTAGGTTGTTTCTTTCGCAGCATTTTCTGGTTGTAATCACCGAGGTCTCTGGCATGAGCAAATTCCAGAGTTCGATAGCGAGAATCCATCTCAACCAGTGCCCAACGTAAAACAGCGGCCATTCGATCAACTTCTGTTTCCACTTTGCCCAATAGATGAGGAATGCCGTTGTAACGCACCAACTCGACCATTTTCGGGTCGAGCATCACCAGCTTTAAATCGTTGGGAGTATTGTTCATGACCAGGCAGGCTGTGATTGCAGTAATACAAACTGATTTTCCGGAATTTGTTGTTCCCGCGATCAATAAATGTGGCATCTTCGCCAGATCCGCCACTACCGGTTCGCCCGCTACATTGCGCCCTAAAGCCAAGGCTAAAGGAGAATTAATTTTCTTGAATTCCGGGGTCTCAAGAATGGATCGCATGCGGACGATTTCACTGTTCGAATTCGGAACTTCAATGCCAACATAAGATCGTCCTGGCACCGGGGTTTCAATTCTCAGGCGGGGCGCTGATAATGCCAGAGTAAGATCGCGCGTGAGCGCAGAAATTTGTGCCACGCGAATTTTTTGTCGTATTGGTTCTCCGTCCGGCCCCTGCCGTTCCACAAAACCGGGCTCCAACGCATACTGCGTGACGGTTGGCCCTACTCGAAAACCAATTACCCGGGCCGGCACTCCAAATTCAGCCAGTGTATTCTCGATTATTTTCGCATTAGTGCGGATTTGTTTTTCATCGGGCACATAGCCCTGGTCAGCTAAAAGAAGATTTAACGGCGGCAATTGGGTATCCTGCCGTTCCGGTTTTGATATTGGCACTAAAGAAATTGGCGCTTCCTGTTGAGGAACAAATTTTGGGGCTTCTGTTTGCAGCGCCGCCGGTTTAAGTGGGTGGCTGGTGGCTGAATCAGCCCATGCCAACAAACGATTGTAAATTGGGTGAATTAATCCTAACCCGATCAATAAAAAAAACAGCGTCAGGCATGTAAAAATGAAACCATTCAGGAACAATGGCAAGACTGGAGAGAGTAAATTTGCCAGTCCCAATCCAATTCTGCCTCCATCCAATCCCTGTTCAGCCCGGTCCAGTGATAATCCGCCAAAAATTGAAAGCGTGGCTAATGACCCAAAGAAGGCACATTCCAGAGAAACCAATCGTCCCAAATGGATGCCGTTCGATTTACCGGCACGGTAGAGGAAACAGGCGACTCCCAGATACCCCAGTGTGACCAGGAAAAGATAGCTTCCCCAACCCAGGTAGTGCTGCAACAACAGAACCCAGGGATTGAGCAGAAGCCCTTTGGAAATACCCAACAATCCGAGCAGAGACAGCACAGTAACCAGTAAGAGAAATGTTCCCAGCAGGTCCCAGCCGAATCGGCGGATCTGCCGAAAAAAAGCAACCACACGATCTTGCCACGAAGGGCGGATCGGTCCATTGTTTGACCCTTGCATCGGGTTGTTTGAAGTAGACCGGTTGTTCATTCCGGAGAGACCAATCCCAGCCCCAATCTGCGTCTTTCTGCATCGATGTGTAATATTTTTACTTGCACTTGCTGACCCGGTTCAAATTGAGTTTGTAAATTTGCCGTATCCATCTCTGCCGGGATCGAAGAAACGTGGATGAGACCCTCAATGCCTTCATTGAGGCGGGCAAAAACACCGAATTTCATAATCGTTGTCACCTCGGCAGAAACCACATCACCTGGTTTATAGTTTTTTTGCAGTTCTTCCCACGGATTTGGAGTCAGTCGTTTTATGCTCAACGCGATCCTGGAGTTTTCTTCCTGGACCTGTAAAATGATCACTTTTACACTTTGCCCGATCTTAAACAACTCGGTAGGCTTATCCACCCGTCCCCACGACATTTCTGATACATGGATCAACCCTTCAACACCGCCCAAGTCTACAAATGCGCCAAAGTCAGTGACATTTGTGATCACCCCGCAAACGATCACTCCGGGTTTTAAAGAGTCGAAGAGTTCTTTGCGTTTTCCTTGCCCGGCCTGTGCAGCTCGTTCGGATAATACCACCCGTTCACTGGCAGGCTCACATTCTATTACCTTGAGGTATAGCGATTTGCCAACGTATTGCTCCAGAAAGTGATAACGCTCTTCATCTGCCAGATTAGTTGGTGCGTCCACAATGTGAGAAATTGGTACAAATCCCTGGACACCATCTCCTTGAACCAGCAGACCGCCCCGATTGAAGCCCTGTACTTGAAGCAAAACAATTTCATCGCGTTCAAACAGCTCTTGGATACAATTCCAGTTAACATTTGCGGGAGCAGTTTGTGCACAGGGTTTGCAGTTGATCTGCTTGGGCTCGGAGGAAACAGCGCTTTCGTCAGAAAGCACCGAATTCCACCACCCCTCATCCAATTCCGGCAAAACGTTTTCTTTCTCTTCAAAATCATCCATCTCTGCCATTATTCCTCCCCTTTATACAAATAAAAACCCAATAGGTTACTCTTTTACTCTTCTTCTTTTATCATTGATTCCATTTTTACAATTTCTGTAGCCACAGCATCTATAGCAACCCGCTGTTTTCGATACAAATCTGCTTCAGAAACTGCCAAACGCATAGCTATCTCTCTAACCTTTTTTCCCTCTAAAAACTTTAGATCAAGAATATTATACAATATCCACTCACTTGTGTATTTTCTTTCACCTTCTGGTTTTAATTTTTCAATAGCATTCTTTAACACACTTCGTAGAGCATTTGCCGGGTTATTTTCATGATCATCCAATTTTTGTTTCACTACTTTTAAGCTGATCATCGGATTTTCTGTTAACTTTGGTCCGCCCCAATAATGAGTCAATGCATCCTTGATCCATTGGGTCATCTCCGCGGTACCCACCAAAGAGTTTTCATCCGCCAGAACCCCCTGCCGGTTGTAACGCCCTGCAGCTCGTAATGCCTGAATCATCTCGACCTGAGGGTCCATATTTTCAAGGGTGGTAAATACCTGTTCCTGAATTTCACGATCTCGTAAAGCAATCGCAGCCCGGTGATTGAGCAATTGCAAGGCTGTCAATACTTCCTCTTCGCCTGCTAACATTTGATTGCCATTATGCACGCCGAGGTACCCAACCAAAACTGGGTCACTGACCCCATCCTTCAATGGAAAGATCAAATCATTATTCCAGATTACCATCTTTGTGATTTCGTCTTGCCCGATAATGAATTTTTCAAGTTCATCGATAAAATCAACAGGTATTTTCTGCATACCGGTTGAAGCAATGATCTCTAAATTTTCATCTTCGTTTGTGGCCAGGTAAGCTCCCGGGGCCTGGAGTTGATCACAAATTGCTGCCAGCACCATTTCCAAAAATTGACTGAGATCGCTACGAGTGATCAGCCTTTCTTCCAATGAGCGAAGCTGAATTAACTCTTGTTGGTCATTGCCAAATAAAAAGGTCTGCTCAAATTTTGGAAAGAACATGGTGATGAAATATTCCAGCAGCAGCACAGTCACGATCATCGTGATCGGTACGAGAGCGGTATATGGATTTCCAAACACATCGCCAGCACGCCGTATGATCGTCACCAGAGCCAGGGTCAGACTGGCGGTTAAAGGGCCGCGTAACAGCCATTTGATCAGCCTGCTTTTGACTATCCGATCCGGCCAGGGAACGCCGAAAAATGCAACTGAGTAAGCCAAGACAACAATTAATACGCCGGTAACAAGATTCACCAAAATTGCCAGTAACCAGAAAGCCAGCGAGAATTGGGTTGCTAGAGTATAGCTATACAGCAAGAGCGGAAAACAACCAATTGCTGGAGCCAACGCACTGACTGTCAGGTAAGTAGTCCTTCGATGACTGGTCTTCGTGACCGTTCTGCGCAATGCCCGAATAAAATTGATCCAAGAAAGGATCATCAAGACCACATAATAGCAGGAGAAAAGATTCGTCAGAACCGTTGCCTGGTTAAAAGGAGCCGGGATTTGATCAACCATTACTGGTCCTAATAACCACTTAGTCGGCAGCAAGAACAATAAGAGCACCGAGATGCCGTAAGAGATCCTCACCGCCCATTTGCGCCGCCAGCGCGAAGGTTTACCTGTGGTCGAAAGGAGCGCGTCTGAAAAATGCAGGTATGCAGAGGGCAAAAAAATAATTCCGACCCACTGTAAGTGGAGCCAAAAATTAATCAGACTCGTGTTTGTGGCAGTGGTGCCCAATGCCTCTGCTGAGAAAATAATTACGACACAGGTTAAAATAGTGGCAAAAGAACGAGCCACCCGGTTTTTTAAATTAAAAGTCAAGGCATATAACAACAGAGAAAATGCCGTGATCGCTATCCCCGCTGTCAGGATTTCGTTGATCGTCACTAAAATCTTGGTAATACCAACAATCAATATTGACAAAGCGCTTCCAATTTTATTTAAGACTTGATATTTGCCATGAAAAATACGGCAATATCATGGTTGGCGAAAAAATCATCACAATAACCACAAAATTCATATCCCAATTTTCTAGCTAATTGGATCGCCGCATGATTCTTGGCTTGCATTTCAAGCATCATCCGTTTGATCTTACGCTGACTTGCCCAATCGGCAGCAGAAAGTAACAGAGCAGTCGCAATCCCCTGCTTTCGATTTCTCTCCCCGACCACCAGATCGGTGACCCTGGCGATTTTTGCTTGTCCTATTTCAATGGTCAAGTAGGCAATTTGTTGACCCTGTAATGTGGCTACCAAAAAGAGATTTTTCCTGGTCCAGGTGTCAGCCAATTCTTGAATATTTTGAGGGTATTCTAATTGCACTCCGCGGGGAAGTCGAATTTCGCGAAATCGAGTATCGATCTCAGCCTGATCCGAATTGGAATCCATTTGCCAGACGTGGGTGGTCTCTACCGAATGTTCCAGCTTAAATAAAACTGGTAGATCAGATGAAATGGCTGGCCTAATTTCTATTTCTGGCATTTGTCCTCCTGATAATGACGGGGCAGCGATAGTGATCTTAATTGTACATTCAGGCAATGCAGTATTTTGATGGTCATAAACCACTAACCTCAACTGGTAATCACCAGGAGTAATTTCCGAAGTATCCCAGGTTCCCCCTAATGCTTGGTTCACTATCTTGGTGTTCCCTGCAGCAATCGTCGTCCAAACATCGCTCGCTGAAGGCGCATACTCATATTTATAATACCCCAAATCGGTAACATTGATCGTCCCCTCCAGGGTCACCGTCCCGCTGATCTTATCTCCATCCGTTGGGATGGTCCATTCAATTTGATTGGGAACACAGCCTTTGGAGAAAAACGAAGCTAATGTTGGGACCAATCCAACCGTGGTCTGGGTAATGAGATCTTCCACGTTTATCGTGGCTGTGGGTTGTTGGGTCAGATCCACCGTTGGGGTGACTACCTGCTCAATGCCCGGCACCGATGGCGTCACAAAAGTATTGATAATGAACAGGCTCAAACCCAAAAATCCGCACAGGATCAATACCGTCATTCCCTGGTTAAAAACATGCTGAGAGTTCTCTTTTTCCAAACCAAAAACTGCTGAGCGCCATTCTTTCCAGGAAAGGAGTACCTTTCTAAGAGAGATCACAACCGCAACGGCAAGCAAAAAATAAAAAAGAACCTCGTATTTTGATAAGAAGCGTAATAGTGTATGCATCATTCGTTAACTTACCCTAAAGAGAAAGTTTTTCAATTACGCCTTGAATAATTCCGGTTAATTTTGGCACGATCACTTCCCCGGCTGCCAACACTTCTTCATGGGTTGTTTCCGTGCTTCCATCCAGATTGGCCTTGTTGCTGATTCCAGAAATGCCCAGAACGCGCATATGTCCGTGCCGGGCAACAATCGTTTCCGGTACGGTCGACATTCCCACTGCGTCTGCACCGATGATCCGCATAAAACGCAGGTCGGCAGGTGATTCAAAGGAGGGACCAGAGAGACAGATATAGACCCCTTTATGATATTCAATCCCCTTCTCTTTGGCTGCTTTTTTGGCGAATTTGATCAACTCGTGATCATAAGGCTGGCTCATATCCGGGAACCGTTCCCCAAACTCATCCAGGTTTGGCCCTCGCAATGGGTTTAATCCGGACATTCCGACCATATTAATGTGATCGGTGATTATCATCACATCTCCTGGAGCAAAATCCGGTGAAATAGCCCCTGCAGCGTTGGTCAATATCAGAACTTCAACACCCAGACGCTGCATCACCCTTATCGGGAAGGTTACTTCGGCCATGGAATAACCTTCATAATAATGAATACGACCTTGCATCACCATGGCTGGTTTGCCAAAAAGGCTGCCGATCAGCAAACGACCAGCATGACCCTGAATGGTTGAAACAGGCCAATTGGGAATATCTTTAAATGGGATCACCACTGCGTCTTTAACGCTATCCGCCAGACCACCCAGGCCTGAACCCAGAACCAGACCGATCTTGGGTGAGAGTTTGGTTTTTGAACGAATATAATTTGTAGCAGCATCGATCTGTTCAATTGTTACGAATTCACTCATGGCGATGTTCCTCTTTTTAATCAATAATATTCAACCGATTAATACTTCAATGAAATAACAAATTAATTATATCAACGAAAGGGCTAGTTTACTTTGAAATAACACTCTCAAAACACTGGATGGTCTTTTGCACATCCTCATCACTGATCCAATAATGTGTCACCAATCGAAAAAGGAGGTCTGAAACCACATCCACTTTGATGCCTTCTTTGGCTAACATCTGCGCTACATGCTCTGCAGAAACCCGTAAAGAAGGAATAAGAGAAGGAAACAGCATATTTGTTTGCGGCATACCCATTTCGAACCCAATTCCTGGAATCCTGGCCAGACCTTCCGCCAGATCTTTGGCACGCTGATGATCTTCTGAAAGTCTTTCAGTCATCTGTTCCAGGGCCACGATCCCGGCCGCAGCTAAAATACCCGCCTGGCGCATGCCGCCCCCCAGCATTTTTCGCAGCCGTCGCGCCCGTTTGATGAAATCTTCATCGCCGCATAGAACCGAACCAACCGGTGCGCACAACCCTTTACTCAAACAAAAGGTAACACTGTCGGCTTTTCTTACCAGGTCTTTGGCCGGCTCATGTAGAGCCGCAGCAGCGTTGAAAATTCTTGCTCCATCTACATGGACCTTTAACCCGTGTTTATGTGCCACATGGGCTGCAGCTTCGGTGTATTCCCGGGTTAAAGGAATGCCACCGCAGCGATTTTGTGTATTCTCTAGGATCAATAACCTGGAAGGAGGCTCGTGAATATCATCCGAGCGGATACCCTCTTCAATATCTTCCAGACGCAGGGTGCCGTCTTTCTGATTGGGCAGCGTGTGTGCGAAAACCCCGCCCAAAGCGGAAACCCCACCTGCTTCATGCAAAAAGGTATGACCGAAAGTACCCATCAATGCTTCATCACCGCGCTGGCAGTGGGCCATCACCGCCAATAAATTACCCATGGTTCCCGAAGGCACGAATAAGCCGGCGGCTTTGCCCATTCTTTCTGCGGCCATCTCTTGCAGCCGGTTAATGGTCGGATCCTCACCGAATACGTCATCCCCTACCACGGCAGAAGCCATAGCTTCACGCATTGCCGGTGTAGGTTGAGTCACTGTATCGGAACGTAAATCGATCATATTCAATTCACCTTTTTATCTTCGTAAATTCGTTAATATTTCTTCTAATTCCGGCGGGAGAGGTGCTTCAAAAGTATGCACCTCTTTTTCACCCGGAAAGACAAAGCTAAGTTTGGCGGCGTGTAAAAAGTGACGATCCATCTCGATTGTCGACCTTTTTTTCCCATAAACAGTATCACCCACGATGGGGCAGCCTAAAAATGCCAGGTGCAAGCGAATCTGATGTGTCCGTCCGGTAAGAGGATGCGCCTCGATCAAGGTGTGCGCGTCATATTGTTCTAGAGTGTTGTATTCCGTGGTCGCCGGGCGGCCTCGTCCGTTTGAAACCACTGCCATTTGTTTGCGGTGTGCCGGGTCGCGGGCTATTTCCGCTTCCACCCGCCCCGT
>Ga0182021_10005545_pt1 | contig 14961 bp, 28 predicted proteins | sample 612E3MmetaG_FD_120493 | JGI IMG/M metagenome (GOLD analysis project Ga0182021, IMG submission 120493) | Permafrost microbial communities from Stordalen Mire, Sweden - 612E3M metaG (Illumina Assembly) | ecosystem: Environmental > Terrestrial > Soil > Wetlands > Permafrost | place: Sweden... | reverse complement strand
TAGGTGCTGCTACTACCATTGGTGGAACCTCTACCCTAGACCTTTCTAACTTCGTTAACCCTACAAGCATCGGTACCTTCTTCTTCCGCATCTCTACCTACACCACGACAGCCGCTCTTCCGGGTGACTCCGTTGGTTACGGCGCCATTGCCACCTCTACTAACCGCTCTCTCACCGAGACCGCCGATGTGGCCGAAAACCTAGTCTTCCGCGTCGCCAATGCTGTCGCCGCTGACTGTTCAAGCCAAACCGACATCGCCGACCCCAATGACGCCGCCTCTGACCTCGTCACCCTAAGTCCTAACCCCATGACTATGTCTACCACTTCTGTTGGCACCGCCCAAATGTGTGCTACCTCTAACAGCGGTAGCGGCTACATCATTACCTACCATGACGCGGCTCTAGGTGGCGCCACCAAAGGCTTCTGGAACGGAGCTCATGAGTTCACTGTCGCCAACCAGTTCATCTCTACTCAAGGTACCGAACAGTTCGGCTTTAACCTGCGAGCTAACACCGTTCCGAGTGTCGGCTTTGACCCCGACGGTAACGGTCTAGTCGCCGACCTCACTAACCCCGACTACGGAACCGTTAACCGCTTTAGCTACAACGACACCGGATCACCTACCATCCTAGCTCAGAAGTCCGCCCCTAACGCCGCCACCGCGAGATATACCATGAGCTACGTCGCCAACATCAGCTCCACCACCCAAGGCGGTGTGTACAAGGCGCATCAGGTGTTCGTGATTACGGCGACGTATTAAAAAAGACCATTAGAAAATAGAATAAAAACCGAACAAGTGTTATACTCATTGGTATGAGCTTGTTCGACGCGTTAACTCAAAGACCGTTAGCCGACCGCGTGCGACCGCGCACGTTGGACGAGTTCGTCGGCCAGGCGCAGATTGTGGGCGACGGACAGTTTCTACGAACGCTTATTGAACAAGGTACGCCGACCTCACTGATATTATGGGGGCCGCCCGGAACCGGGAAAACCACTCTGGCGCGCATTATTGCCGACAACGCCGACATGGCCTTTGAGGAAATCTCGGCGGTGACCAGCGGTTTGGCCGACGTTAAAAAGATTGTCGAGCGGGCTAGGGGATTGCGCCAACTAGGGCAGGGAACCCTGCTGTTTGTCGACGAGATTCATCGGTTCAACAAAGCCCAACAGGACGCCTTTTTGCCGCACGTTGAGAACGGCACCATTGTGCTTATAGGCGCGACGACAGAGAACCCGTCTTTCGAGGTAATCGGTCCGTTGTTATCACGCAGCCGCGTGGTCGTGCTCGAGTCGCTAAGCACCGAGCAGCTGGAGATAATCATTGGCCGCGGCATCGCCGAGCTGGGCGACGATCGGAGCATTGCGCCCGATGCCGCGCGGCTGTTGGCCGAACTGGCCGCCGGCGACGCCCGCGTGGCTCTGGGCGGCCTCGAGGTGGCCGCCAGCCTGACCGAGAATGAAATCACCGCCGAGCACGTTAAGCAGGCTATGCAGAAAACCGGCCCTCGTTACGACAAGGGCGGCGACTTCCATTACAATCTCATTTCCGCCTACATTAAGAGCCTGCGCGGCGGGGCGGTCGACGCGGCGCTGTTTTATTTGGCCAGAATGTTGGACGCCGGCGAAGATCCCAAGTTCATCTCGCGGCGGCTGGTTATCTTCGCGTCCGAGGACATCGGCGTCGCCAGTAACGCCGCGCTGAGCCTGGCGCTGACGACCTTTCAGGCCATTGAGCGCATCGGCATGCCGGAGAGCCAGATCATTCTGTCGCACGCGACCATCGCGCTGGCTCGGGCGCCCAAAAACCGTTCGGCGGCCGACGCCATCAACGCGGCGAACGCGGCGGTCCGCGAGCACCCGACCGCCGAGGTACCGTTGCATTTGCGCAACGCGCCGACTAAACTGATGAAAAACCTCGGCTACGGCAAGGGTACTAAGTGGGAAGCGGGTTTCGAGCATCCGGCCGGGTTCATGCCCGAGGGTCTCGAGAATCTGAAATTATTTAGCGACAAGGATCAGAGATAAGGATCAACAACTAATGATCAGACCGCTAATCCCTAGCGCCGACGTGTCGCTTATGCTTTAATATAGGCATGGTTAAAGCAAAACCAAAATCACCACGCACCAGACCCGAAACCGACAACGTCTATTTCTTAAAGATATTATTGTATTTCGTCATCGGTACCATCTGGATCAAGTACAACGGCTACGTAATATTCCCGGTCGGCCTCGGACTCGGATTACTATTTGTGCACAGCGACCACTTCGCCATCGACCGCAAAGTCGAGTACGCGATCCTTATAGTCGCCGCCCTTCTGGGTCTCGCGGGCTACGGGTTGTTCTTAGCGCTGCCGGCTTTCAAATTCTAAACAATCCAGCATATTTACCGACATTAGTCTTGACTTAGGTATATATTTGATATATCATCTAGTATATTAAGCGGAGTCATTGGAAATGTTGAAAAGTAAGTCTATTAGGTGTACTCTATGTACATGATTACCACGCTCAACGTCAAGATTGATACCGAAACCAAGCAATCTCTCAAAGAGTTTGCCCATGAGCTTGGCGTACCCGTGAGCTCTCTCGTGAACGGCAGCATTAAGCAGATGTTGCGTGATCGCAGTGTGACTTTTAACACCAAGCTTGAGCCAACGCCATATTTAGAAAAGATTATGCGCGAGGCGGACGCCGACATCGCGACCGGGCGCAATCTGTCACCGACTTTTAGCTCGGTTGACGAGATGCTTGATTATCTCAAAAAGACCGCGTGAGATGGAGGTCCGCTATCATAAATCATTTCAAAAGCAGGTTGTTAAACTACAGCCGGGACAACTAAGGCGGTTAAGAGAAGCCTTGATTTTGTTCCAAAATGAGCCGAATCACCCCGACTTATACAATCACCCGTTGACCGGTAATTGGCAGGGTTATCGATCGATAGCTTTCGGCGGAGATTGGCGCGTACATTACATACTCGAGAACAACGGCGATGTGATTTTCGTGGCCGTCGGAACTCATTCTCAGTTGTATAAATAAGTTTTAATGTGTTGACAGATAGCCGTAAGATAGGTTATATTAACCCGGTATCCATTGGGGTGGGTATATGAATTGAATATATTTCCACCCCGGATTGCAACAATCTAGGCAGCGCGAAGGTCTTTTAGAGTAGTTGGCCCCAACTATCTACCCGAGAAGAAACCTCACGTTTCCTAGAGTTTATGTGTGTAATATCAACTAACGAAGGAGTCGCCATGAAGGCAATTCTCGGCACTAAGCTGGGCATGACACAGATTTTCGGCGCTGACGGTAACGTCGAGCGTGTCACGCTGATCCAGGCCGGACCCTGTCCGATTACTCAGGTTAAAACCCTGGAGAGCGACGGCTACAACGCCGTCCAGATCGGATTCGGCGATGCGAAGCATCAGCCGCGACCACAACAAGGCCACTTAAAGGCCGCTAATACTAACTCCCGCGTCTTGCGGGAGATCCGGCTCGACGCCATCGACGCCAAGCACCCGAAAGCCAAAGCGCTGGTGGCCGCCGAGGTCGAGGCTTTGTCATTGGAACTCGGAACCGAGTTGACCGTCGCCGTCTTTGAAGCCGGTGACAACGTTCAGGTTACCGCCGTTTCCAAGGGTAAGGGTTTCGCCGGCACTATTAAGCGCCATAACTTCACCGCCGGTCCCAAGACTCACGGTTCTCACAACTACCGCGCCCCCGGTTCCATCGGCTCCGGTTATCCCGAGCACGTGTTCAAGGGTATGAAAATGGCCGGGCACATGGGTCACGAGCAGGTTACCGTTAAGGGCCTCAAAGTGATTCTCGTGGACGCCGACAGAAACATTATCGCCGTCTCCGGCGCCGTTCCCGGCCCGAAGAAAGGTCTAGTAATGCTGCGAGGTACCATCTAATGTTAACCGCAACCAATTATTCCAAGACCGGTGTTAAGCATGAAGCTACCGTCAAGCTGGACAAGGCGGTATTCGGCGTTGAGGCCAACCACCAGTTGGTGTCTCAGGCCTATCGCACCTACCTAGCTAACGGCCGCACCGCTCACGCTTCTACCTTAAAGCGCGGCGAAGTCGCCGGTGGTGGTAAAAAACCGTGGAAGCAGAAGGGTACCGGTCGCGCTCGCGTCGGTTCCATCCGCGTTCCGAACTGGAAGGGCGGTGGCGTTGTCTTCGGTCCGACCGGCGACGAGAACTACACCCTGAACCTGCCGATCAAGATGAAGCGCGCCGCTATTCGCATGGCTTTGAGCCTGCAGGCAGCCGCCGGTAACGTTCTAGTTATTGAGTCGCTCGACCTGAGCGAAGGCAAGACCAAGGCCGCCGCCGAGTTGATGGCCAAGATGCAACTGGAAGGTACCGTTCTGCTCGTTGTTAACGAGAAGACCGACCCCATTCGCCGCGCCACCAATAACTTGGCCGGTCTGAATGTCGTCACCGCCAAGTACCTGAACGTCTACAATGTTATGAACTCGGACAAGCTGGTTATCACCGCTGACGCTCTCGAAACTGTTAACTCATGGTTGGGAGACAAGTAATGGATCAGATGGTATTAACCCCCAAAATTAGTGAAAAGGCCGTCTATATGGCTGAGCGTGGTATTTACATCTTCGAGGTGCCAATGAGCGCCAACAAGATCGAGATCACCAAGGCTGTCGAGAAGGCTTTCAAGGTCAATGTAATCGATGTGAACATTGTTATTGCCAAAGGCAAGGTCAAATTGTTCAAGCGTATTCGTGGCCGCCAGAGAAACATCAAGAAGGCTATGGTCAAGATTAAGTCCGGCCAGTCTATCGCCTTGTTTGAGGGAGCTAAGTAATGGCTATTAAACTTTACAAACCGACAACTCCTGCCCGTCGCGGTATGACCACCATCGACACCAGCTCGATCACCAAGAAGAAGCCTGAGCGCTCCCTTTTGGCTCACAAGATCGCCGGTTCGGGTCGTAACAACCAGGGTAAAATCACCGTTCGCCACCGCGGCGGCGGCGTCAAGCGCTTTTACCGCTTAGTCGACTTCGACTTTCGCGGCGTGCGCTCGGCCGTCGTCACCGCCATTGAGTATGACCCGAACCGTTCGGCGCACATCGCCCTCGTTGAGGCTGACGGCGTTAAGGTTTACGTCATCGCCGGCGCGGGCATGAAGGTCGGTGACCAGTTGGCTTCCGGCGAATTCGCCGAAGTTAAGGCCGGTCACCGCTTGGCCCTCAAGAACATCCCCGCCGGTACCCAGATTTACAACATCGAGCTGGTGCTCGGCAAGGGCGGTCAAATTGCCCGCTCCGCCGGCGCCAAGGCTCAGCTGGTATCTCGCGAGTCTTCTCGCGAGGGCTTCGTCCAGGTGAAACTACCCAGCGGTGAACTCCGTTTGGTTCACCAGGACTGCCAGGCTACCATCGGTACCGTCGGTAACGAGCTTCACCAGAACGTGAAGTACGGTTCCGCCGGTCGCCGCCGCCGCTTAGGTTGGCGCCCGCAGGTTCGTGGTAAGGCCATGAACCCGGTAGACCACCCGCACGGTGGTGGTGAAGGTGCTACCTCTACGGCTATTCATAAGTACGGCCAGAAGACCCCATGGGGTAAGCCGGCTCTGGGTCTTAAGACTCGCCGCCGCAAACTTACCGACGCCATGATTGTCCGCGGTCGCAAACAAGGTAGGAGACGCTAAATGAGTCGTTCATTAAAAAAAGGACCCTTTATTGACGAGCGCCTGTTGAAGCGAGTGTCCGCACTGCCTTCTCAGGACAAGACTGTCCTCAAGACCTGGTCTCGCTCATCCGCCATCTCTCCGGAGATGGTCGGTCACAACTTCGCCGTTCACAACGGTCGCATCCACGTTCCGGTCTTCGTGACCGAGAACATGGTCGGCCACAAGCTCGGCGAGTTCTCGCCGACCCGCAAGTTCCGCGGTCACGGCGGTAAGTTAGCGAAGGGTAAGAAGTAACATGAAAACCCAAGCTACCGCTAAATTTATCGGCACTTCCGCCCGCAAGATCGGCCTCGTGGCCGCTCTGCTCCGCGGTCGTAGCGTCGCTGAGGCTCAGGCTATTTTGGCCAACACCAACAAGCGCGCCGTCGGTCCGGTCGGCAAGGTTCTAGCCTCCGCCGCCGCCAACGCCGAAAACAATTTCAACGCGAAGCCCGCCGACCTCGTTGTCGAGAGCGTCTTCGTCGGTCCGGGCCCGTCCCTCAAGCGCAGCCGCGCTCGGGGCAAGGGTAGCGCCGCTCCGATCTTGAAGCGCACCAGCCACCTGACCGTGGTTGTGACCGACGGCAAAGTCGCCGCCAAGCTGTCCGCAGTTAAGGCCGAGACATCGGTCGCCAAGAAGGAGGCCAAGTAATGGGTCACAAAGTCAACCCTCGCAGCATGCGCCTTCAGGTCAATCGTGACTGGTCTTCTCGCTGGTTTGCTGGCCGTAACTACGCCACCTTCCTCATTGAGGACATCAAGGTTCGTGCTGCCGTTATGAAGAAACTGTCCCGCCGCGCCGGCGTGTCCCGAGTGGACATCGAGCGCTCCCCGGGTCAGATGATCGTTAGTATTCACACCTCCAAGCCGGGCGTGGTCATTGGCCGCGGCGGTTCCGGAGCCGAGGAAATCAAGGCCATGCTGTCCAAGCTTATTGGCGGCCCGGTCAAGGTTTCCATCGAGGAAGTCAAGCGTCCCGAGCTGTCGGCCGCTCTCGTTGCCGAGAACATCGCCAGCCAGCTGGAGCGCCGCATCGGCTTCCGTCGCGCCATGAAAATGTCCGTCGAGAATGCCATGAAGTCCGGCGCTCTGGGAGCCAAGGTAACCATCGCCGGCCGTCTGAACGGCGCCGAGATGGCTCGCCGCGAATCCACCAGCCAGGGCAGCATTCCGTTGCACACCCTGCGCGCCGAAGTTGACTACGCCCAGGCGTTGGCTAAGACCACCTACGGCATCACCGGCGTGAAGGTCTGGATTTACAAAGGACAGAGGTTCTAGCCATGTTAATGCCAAAGAGAACTAAATATCGTAAGCAGATGAAGGGCACCAACAACGGTGTGGCTTCTCGCGGTACCACTATCGCTTTCGGCCAGTTTGCGCTTAAGTCTGAGGAGAATGAGCGAATCACTTCTCGTCAGATCGAAGCCGCCCGTCGCGCCATGACTCGTTACGTCAAGCGCGGTGGTAAGATCTGGATCCGAATTTTCCCTGACACCCCCATTACCAAGAAGCCGGCCGAAGTGCGCATGGGCTCCGGTAAAGGATCGGTTGACCACTACGTGGCCAAGGTCCGTGCCGGTCGCATCATGTTCGAGATGGACGGAGTGACCGAAGAAGTAGCCAAAGAAGCGATGCGTCTGGCCGCCCACAAGCTGCCGGTTAAGACTCGCTTCATGGTCCGGGAAATCCCGGGAGAGGCAGAGTAATGAGACTCAAAGACATTACCTCAAAAACCGACGCCGAGCTGGTGACCCTGGTCACTAGCCTGCGCTCTGATCTGGCCAAAGCTGTGGTCGACAGCCGAACCAAGGAAATTAAAGACGTTAAGCAGATTGGTCGCTTAAAGACAGCCATCTCTCGGACCCTGACCGTGGCTCGCGAGCGACAAATCGCCAAAATGGAGGCGGCAGAATAATGATCCGCAAATTACAGGGAACAGTAGTTTCCGATAAAATGGATAAGACGGTGGTCGTGGCGGTTAAAACCACCAAAGAGCACCCGCTTTATCGCAAGAAATATAAAGTAACCACCAAGTTCAAGGCGCACGACGAGGCTAACGAGCTGAAGACCGGCGATCTCGTTGAGATCACCGAGACTCGCAAGCTGAGCCACGACAAGTCTTGGGTCGCTCGCAAGTTGAGCACCAAAGAGGCAGAGGCCTAAAATGATTCAAGTAGAAACCAGATTAAAAGTGGCCGACAACTCCGGCGCCAAGGACTTGCTGTGCATTAAAGTCCTCGGTGGTACGCGTCGTCGCTACGCCGGCGTCGGTGACATCATTGTCGCCAGCGTCAAGTCCGCTTTGCCGGGCGCGGCGGTGAAAAAGAAAGACGTCGTTAAGGCTGTCATCGTTCGCACGACCAAAGAGATCAAGCGAGCCGACGGTTCTAGCGTGCGCTTCGACGACAACGCGGCCGTATTAATTAACAAAGATGGTCAGCCTCGCGGCACCCGTATCTTCGGACCGGTTGCTCGTGAGCTGCGCGACGGCGGTTACATGAAGATCGTCTCGCTCGCCCCGGAGGTACTGTAATGAAACTCAAACGTGACGATAACGTCATAGTCATTGCCGGCCGCGACAAGGGTATGACCGGCAAAATCACCGCGGTTATTCCGACCGACGGCAAGGTGGTAGTTGAAGGTATCAACATGGCCAAGCGCCACACCAAGCCCTCCGCTAAGAACCCGCGCGGCGGCATCCTGGACATTACCCGTCCGATCGACGTCTCCAAGGTTATGGTGCTCGATCCGATCAGCGGTATGCCCGCTCGCGTTGGTTACTCGGTCAAGGCCGATGGTACCAAGGAGCGCGTGTTCAAGGTTAGCCCGAACCACAAATCTAAGCCCAAGGCTAAGGCCACCGCTACCAAAGCAGCCAAGGCCGAGAAGGTCGAAAAGACCGCCAAAACCGCCAAGAAGGCAGGTGAAAAGTAATGAATCGTTTTAAAGAAAAATACCTGAAAGTAGCCGTTCCGACTCTGAAGAAAGAGTTTAAATACACCAACCCGCACCAGGTTCCGAAGATCACCAAAGTGGTCGTCAGCGCCGGTGTCGGTCGTGCCGCTACCGACGAGAAGCAGTTGGACGCCGTTATCGAGACCATCGAGAAGGTGACCGGCCAGAAGCCGGTGGTAACCATCGCTCGCAAGAGCGTGGCCGCCTTCAAACTGCGCGAAGGTAACAAGGTTGGTTTGACCGTTACTCTCCGCGGCGACAAGGCCGACGAGTTCCTGGACTTGTTGGTAGCCGCCGTGCTGCCTCGTATCCGCGACTTCCGCGGCGTCTCCGACACTGCCTTTGATGCTTCCGGCAACTATTCTCTCGGTATTAACGACCAGAGTATTTTCCCGCAGATCGCATTTGAAGACTTAGGCGCCACTCACGGCCTGCAGGTCAACGTGGTTACCACCGCGAAGACCCCGGCCGAAGGCAAGCGTCTACTGCAGTTAATGGGCTTTCCATTTAGGAGGAACGCGTAATGGCTAGTGTAGCTAGAGTTGTTAAAGCCACTCTCAAACCGAAGTTTGCTACTCGTCAGCACAATCGCTGTCAGTTGTGCGGTCGCTCGCACGGTTATATTCGTAAATTTGGTATGTGCCGAGTTTGTTTCCGAGAATACGCTTCTCGCGGACAGATCCCAGGCGTTACCAAGGCTAGCTGGTAAGGAGGCTTAGAGATGTTCAATGATCCTATCTCTGATATGCTGACCCGCATCCGCAACAACGTCATGGCACGTAAGAGCGGTGTGGTAATGCCTTACTCCAAGCTACTTGAGCAGGTGGCTCGCATCCTAAAGGTCAACGGCTTCCTAGCCGAGGTCAAGGTTGCCGAAGCCGGCGGTTTCAAGTCGCTGGAGTTGACGCTGCCGACCGAGCCCGGAGCTATCACCTCGTTGGTGCGTGTTTCCAAGCCTGGCCGCCGTGTCTATGTTGCTGCTAAAGACATCCCCACCGTTCTCGGCGGTCGCGGCATTGTCGTTCTGTCCACCTCCGGTGGCGTCATGAGCGGCCGTGACGCCCGCAAGGCCGGCTTGGGCGGTGAATTAATCTGTAAGGTTTGGTAAGCAAATGAGTCGTATCGGACGTCAACCAATTACCATTCCCGCCGGAGTTACTCTTGAGCAGACCGGCAATCACTTGAAGGCCACGGGCCCCAAGGGTTCGCTGGAAATGAATCTCATGGACAATATTGTTCTTGAGCAGGACGCCGGTGTCGCGACGCTCTCTAAGGTCGTTGAGACCCCCGAGACTCAGCGCACCTACGGCCTGATGCGCACCTTGGTCAACAACATGGTGGTCGGCGTTTCCGCCGGCTTCACTCGCCAGTTGGAGATCAACGGTGTCGGTTACCGCGCCGCTGTGGCCGGTGACGTTATCACTTTGAGCCTTGGCTTTTCTCACCCGGTAATCTTCCGCCTGCCGGCGGGTGTGACCGCCGCCATTGAGAAGAGCGTCATTACGTTGAACGGTTTCGACAAGCAGTTGGTGGGTCAAGTGGCCGCCAACATCCGCGCTTTGAAGAAACCGGAACCGTACAAGGGCAAAGGTATTAAGTATGTAGAAGAGCGGATCCGCCGTAAGGCCGGTAAGACCGCCTCGAAGGGTTAAAAGCGATGAATAACGCATTACAAAAATTACAACGTCGCCGCGCCCGGGTTCGCGCTCGGGTCGCCGGAACGCCAGAGCGTCCTCGTTTGAGCGTGCGCGTCAGCTTGCGTCACATTGTGGCGCAGGTCATCGATGACACCAAAGGAACCACTCTGGCCTACGTTACCACCGTTGGTAGCGACCAGAAGGGTAACCTGACCGAGCGCGCCGTCTGGGTCGGTGAGCAGATCGCCGCCAAGGCCAAGGCTAAGAAAGTTACTAAGGTAGTCTTTGACCGTAACGGTCGGATTTACCAAGGTCGTTTGCACGCTTTGGCCGAAGCCGCGCGTCAAGCAGGATTGGAGTTCTAAGATGGCCATTGTTGAACAGCCAAAAGAATTTGAAGAAAAAGTAATCGCCATTGACCGCGTGGCTCGAGTGGTCAAGGGTGGCCGCCGCTTCCGTTTCCGCGCTCTCGTGGTTATCGGTGACGGCAAGGGTCGCGTCGGCGTCGGCATTGGCAAGGGCGGTGAGGTTATGACCTCGGTCGCCAAGGCCGTGGCCAAGGCCAAGAGTCAAATGATTACCGTGCCGCTACGAGACCGAACTATCCCTCACGAAGTAAACGTTCATTTCTCCGGCGCTCACGTTATGCTCAAGCCCGCTTCGGCCGGTACCGGTGTTATCGCCGGTGGCGCCGTCCGCAACGTGGTTGAGATAGCCGGTATTCACGACCTTTTGACCAAGTCCCAGGGTTCGAGCAATAAGGTGAACAACGCCTACGCGACCATCAAGGCCCTGTCCGAGTTGCGTGCCGTTCCCGCTCACAAAGCCGCTAAGACCGCGAAAGCTGAGAAGGCCGAACCGGCCGAACCGGCCGCCAAGGCCGAACCGACCGCTAAGGTCGAGGAGACTAAAGAATAATGAAAGTCCATGAATTACAAGTAGAGTCCCTAAAGCAAAACCGCCGCGTCGGTCGCGGTATCGGTTCCGGTCGCGGTAAGACCGCCGGCCGCGGTACCAAGGGCCAGAAGGCTCGCACCGGCGGCAACGTCCGCGTCGGCTTTGCCGGTGGTCAGAACCCGCTAGCCAAGCTTTTGCCGAAGCTCCGCGGTTTTAAGGCCCTCAATAATGTTTCCTACAACGCCGTCAACCTGTCTCAAATTGAGCGCTTTGACTCCGGCACCGTAGTCGACAACGCCACTTTGGCGGTCTTCGGATTGGTTAAGAAAGCCGACTCGCGCGTTAAGCTGCTGGCCACCGGCGAGCTGACTAAGAAGCTGACCGTTAAGGTTCAGGCCGCCTCAAAAGCCGCTATCGCGGCTGTCGAGAAGGCCGGCGGCACCGTGGAGATTACTCCGCTGCCCCGCGTCCACAGCAAAAAAGCTACCCGTCCGGTTATGACCGACGAGGCAGTCGAAGAGACTAAGGAGTAAAGCATGAACCTCACGACGCTAAGACAAGTTTGGAAAACCCCGGACTTGCGCCGTCGTGTTCTGGTCGTACTGGGTTTGATCGTGGTATTCCGTTTTCTGGCTCACGTGCCGGTACCGGTACCAGACAACGCGGCGCTCTCCAACTTTTTGACAACCGTATTTAACTCGAACAAGCTTTTGGGCTTCGCCGACCTGTTTTCGGGCGGCGCGTTGACCAACTTCTCCATTGTCATGATGGGTGTCGGTCCGTACATTAACGCCTCCATCATCACCCAGCTTTTGACCCAGGTTATTCCGCGCATGGAAGCCTTGTCGAAAGAGGGCGAGATGGGTCGTCGCAAGATCAACAAGATTACCCGCTGGTTGACCCTGCCCCTGGCCGCCGTCCAGTCGATCGCCATGATTGTCCTGGTTCAGAAGACTTCTATCCAGGTAACCGGCTCCGACTTGATCGGTCAACCCAACTTGTTCCAATGGTTCCTGATGGCTTCGGCCGTTACCGCCGGCAGTATGTTGCTGATGTGGATCGGTGAGATCATCACCGAGAAGGGCGTCGGCAACGGCATCTCGCTCATCATCGCCGCCGGCATTGTGGCCAGGCTACCTTCATCGCTCGGTCAATTCGGTTCTCTCGCCAGTGGCGACCCGGCCAAATTGATTACTCTGGCGCTGTACCTCATAGCCTCGCTCGGGGTCATCGCCTTCGTGGTTATGCTCAACGAAGGAGCCAGGAACATCCCGGTCTCCTACGCTAAGCGCACCCGCGGCACCAAGGTTTACTCGGGGGTCGACACTCACATGCCGATCCGCGTTATTACCGCCGGCGTGATCCCCATCATCTTCGCTCTGGCCTTCCTGTCCATTCCGACCATTCTCGGCCAGTTGCTGTCCGGAGCGCGCACCGCTTGGGTCGCCGCCGTGGCCAAGCAGCTAACTATCATTTTCTCGCCCAACGGCTGGATTTACGCGGTTAGTTACTTCGTCCTGGTGGTCGGCTGTACCTATCTGTACACCTCCGTGGTGTTTCGTCCGAAGGAAGTGGCTGAGAACCTCCAAAAGAACGGCGGGTTTATCCCCGGCATTCGTCCCGGAACTCAGACGGAGTCCTACCTCGGTAAGGTGATCAACCGCATTACTTTGGCGGGCGCCTTGGGTCTTGGTCTGATAGCGGTTCTGCCGTTTATGGTCCAAGCTTTCACTAAGAGTCAGGTCCTAACCCTCGGCGGCACCGGTCTTCTGATCGTGGTCAGCGTGGCCCTAGAAACACTTAAGCAAGTTGAGGCTCAGGCGGTCACGGCTTCCTATGAGCAATACTAGAATGACAGATATCAAACTCTTTACAATCAACCAACTATCCACTATAATTAACAACCGTAGTCAATCGACATGTCAGATATAAATAGCACAAAGGAAGTAATCGAGCTCGAAGGCGTAGTTGTTGAAAACTTGCCGAACGCGTTGTTTCGCGTGAAGTTAGACAATAACCACGTTATTCTCGCTCACATCTCAGGTAAAATGCGCATGCATTATATCAAGATTATTCCCGGTGACCGTGTCAGCATTGAGATGACCCCCTACGATTTGTCCAAGGGGCGGATTGTTTACAGATTTAAATAATTAAGACGAGGAAGACAACATGAAAGTACGCGCTAGCGTCAAGAAAATGTGCGATCAGTGCAAGGTCGTCCGTCGTGAACGAGTAGTCCGGGTTATCTGTCCCGTAAAGCCTCGTCACAAGCAGAGGCAAGGCTAATGGCACGTATCGCCGGAATTAACATTCCCGAAGCCAAGCGAGTCGAGATCGCCCTTACCTATATTTACGGTATCGGCCCGGCTATCAGCCTGCGGATCCTAGAAGCGACCGGCGTCAACGCCGACACCCGCGTCAAGGATCTGACGGAAGCTGAGGTGCTTAAGCTCCGAGAGTTCATCGACAAGAACTTACAGGTCGAAGGTGACCTGCAACGCCAGGTTGGCTTGAACATCAAGCGTCTAAAGGAAATCAACTGTTATCGCGGTCTGCGTCACAAAGCGAACCTTCCGGTTCACGGACAGCGCACCAAGACCAACGCCCGTACTAAGCGCGGCAAGAAGATAACCATGGGATCGGGTCGTAAGAAGTCCGCTTCTAAGACCTAGGATAAATTTATGGCAAAGACACCTACTAAAAACACCACCAAACGCCGTAAGATCAAGCGCACCGTGGCCACCGGCCAGATGCATGTTCAAGCGACGTTCAACAATACCATCGTTTCTTTTACCGATGAGCGAGGCAACTTGTTGTCTTGGTCTAGCGCCGGCGCATCTGGATTCAAAGGTTCTCGCAAGAGTACTCCATTCGCTGCTCAAACTGCCGCCGAAAAGGCCGCCACTGCCGCTAAAGAATACGGCCTAGCTAAGGTCGACGTTCTGGTCCGCGGCGTTGGGAGCGGACGTGAGTCCGCCATCCGCGCCCTTGGTACCGCCGGTATCGCGGTCGCTAGCATTAAAGACGTGACCGGCATTCCGCACAACGGCTGCCGCCCGCGTAAGGCCAGGAGAGTCTAAGATGGCACGAAATCTTAAACCCGTAGTTAAGCAATCCCGCCGCGAGAAGGTCGCGCTTCACCCCAAGGCTGTCAAGGCCATGGTCAAGCGCGCTTACGGCCCGGGCCAGCACGGTCCGAGCCAAGGCCGCCAAAAGCTGACTCAATACGCCGTCCAACTGCGTGAAAAGCAGAAGGTCAAGCGTATGTACGGCCTCTTGGAGAAGCAATTCGCCAAGGTCGTAGCCGAGGCTACTCGCCGCCAGGGCGTGACCGGTGACATCATGGTGCAGCTGCTAGAGCAGCGCATGGACAACGCCGTTTACCGCCTCGGCATGGCGCCAAGCCGCCAAGCCGCTCGCCAGGTCGTGACCCACGGTCACGTCATGCTGAACGGTCGCCGCGTCGACATTCCGTCTATTCTATTGAAGCCCGGCGACGTCATTGAAGTTCGCGCCAAGAGCGCCGGCAACGTTTACTTTAAGACCCTGGCCGAGACCCTGGCCGGTAACGCCGGGCAGGTTCGCTGGATGAGCTTTGACGCCAAGAAAATGACCGCCAAAGTCACTGGCTTGCCCTCCCGAGAGGACGTCAACGAAGAAATCCGTGAGCAATTAATCATTGAGTTCTACTCAAGGTAGGAAGGAAAGGTTAAACATAGTGTTGCACCCCATTCAGCTCCCTGAGCTAAAATTAGTCAGCGAAGACGGTAACAAGGCG
>Ga0182021_10005544_pt1 | contig 14961 bp, 11 predicted proteins | sample 612E3MmetaG_FD_120493 | JGI IMG/M metagenome (GOLD analysis project Ga0182021, IMG submission 120493) | Permafrost microbial communities from Stordalen Mire, Sweden - 612E3M metaG (Illumina Assembly) | ecosystem: Environmental > Terrestrial > Soil > Wetlands > Permafrost | place: Sweden... | reverse complement strand
CGCTGGTAGGCGCCGGTCAGGATCACCCGCAGGGTGTGGAGCAGCAGCAGGACCAGCAGGACGTGGGATGTCAAACGGTGCAAGCTGCGCAGGTATCTGCCGCCCCGGACCGCGGACTCCAGGAACAGGATCGAACTGAAGGCCCGCTCCGGAGTCGGTTGGTAGTAGACCAGCAGCAGCATGCCGCTGGCCAGCATGACCAGAAAGGCGCTGAAGGCCAGCCCCCCCAGGCAGAGGGTGTAGCTCAGGCGCAGGTTCCGCTCCGGCACCACGCGGGGGAAGAGATGTTTAAGAAAGTCCGTCAGCATCACATCACAACCTCGATCATTCCATCATGTTCCTCTACCTTCAATCTACTCAAGGGTCGATCCGCCGGCCCTTTCAGCACTCTGCCCTGCCGGTCGAAGCGGCTGCCGTGGCAGGGGCAGGAGAGCCCGCTGCCGGTGACCGTTATGGTGCAACCTAGATGGGTACAGACCAGCCCCAGGGCATAGATCGAATCCCCTTCCCGCATCAGCGCCACCCGTTCCTGGGAAAAGACCAAGGCCCCCTCGACCGGCACATCCGCCCTGGGCACCCGTGCGACAACCTGGCGCCGCCGGGTGGCAGGCGGTGTCAGATAGCGCCACAACAGCCCCAGTGATGCACAGGTCAGGGTAATGGTCGTGATGAATTTTCGACGTGATTGAGAAATGTTTTCCATTTTTCGATGTATGCCTTTGTGTAGGCCGGGCTTTTGATGCTCATGCGCAGATAGCGACTGGCGGCTACGAAGCTGCCGTTTACCATGCGCTGCCCATCCTGCAGCCAGAACGATTCCAGCTGCAGGCCATCCTTCTTGAGCTGATGGATACGAGCGGCTGGCGTCTCCAGCAGGAAGCGGCTCGGGTTGTCGTGGCACCCTTCGCAGGTAACGCTGCCGCGCTGGACCGTATGCGGGAACCAGGCCCGCCACTCGGCTGCCAGCAGCGTATTCTCCGGCCCGCTGTTGCGGGCCGACATGACATCGGTGTAGTAGGCGATGAACTGCGGCCGGATCGGACTTATTCTGCCACGTTCATTGAGTCCGAGTGGCGGTGCATCCTGCCTCTTCAGATAGGCGCTGCGCAGGTATTCTTCGCTCGGACCCGCCTTCAGGTCAAAATCCTCTTTCATCCGCGGGTCTCGAAAGCGCAGGAAGAAGGTGCCGTACTCTTGGGCTCCCCAGGCCGAATGGCAGGCGTAGCACTCCAGCCGTTCCAGGTGGGCAGGGATGCTGTGTTCGACCGGCCTCATGCTCGGCAGGTGGCAGTCGCGGCACTCCTTGGATGATTTTCGCCCCTGGGCCAGGCTTGCCATGGAATGACAGTCCCCGCAGGTCATTCCGGCCCGGTAGTGCACGTCCGGCAGCATCTTGAGGAAGGTCTCACGGTTCACCGCCATGCCGCGCTGGTAGCGCATGTTGTCTTCCCGCGGTGCCCGGCCCGAATAGTCCCAGCCGGTGTAGTAGCCCTTGTGGCACTTCTGGCAGGTTGCTACAGTCGGCATTGTCGGCTCCCCTTCGTCGTGGCAGTCCAGGCAGCTCTTCAGATGACAGGAACTGCAGTTCTTTTCCCAGAATGCCGAATCAAGTCGTGCATAGCTGCGCTGGACAAAAAGCTTTTCGCCCGTACGCAGCGCCATGGCATGCTCAAAGATCCTGCCATATCCCCTGTGGCAGACGACACACCCGTCAGTCCGGCTGGCCGGTGCAGGCAGTCCCGCTGCAGCCGCAACGGCGCCCGGGCGGTGACACGATCCGCACACAGGTCCCCCGTGCGCTGCCGTGGCTTCCGAACTAAAGCCCAGGCAGCAGGCGGCGATGAAGAGTATCATCCAACGCACGATAATCAAGTCCTTTCCGGTAGCCCGGGTCATTCGGTTTGTCATGACAGGGGAGGCAGAGATTGACCGACAGCGCCCGTTTCACTTCAGAGCCGTTCAGCGGGCGGGAGTTTTCGCGGGTGATGGCGGAATAGGTCTTGACACGGCCCTTGTCCATGGTCAGGAAGCCGTCCAGCGGTTTGCTGTCGGAGCGTTCACAGATCAGTGTCCCCTTGATGCTGTTCCCCTCGACCACATGCTGGCCGAAGCCGAGGAAGGCCGGATTGCCGTGGCACTCGGCGCAGCCGACCGCCTTCTTGCCGGTGTTGTGGGAATAGAACGGCGCAAAGCGCAGCTGCTGTTTTCCCCTGAATTTTGCGACGTATTCTGTCTTGGATAGCGAGCCGTCAGTCTCTGAAACGGTCACAAAGGTCTGGCAGCCGGGCGTAACCGGCGAAATGCGCCCGCGCTGGTTGAGCGCCAGCGGGAAGGGATACAGCATCCGGTAGTCCTCCGTCTCGCTGAAGGCGCCCGGCGTCTCCTCGCCCTTGATGAAGTCCATGCCGCTCCTGCCCTTGTCGTAGCGGGTGTGGCAGCCGTAGCACTGCACCGAGGTGCGCGAGTGGCAGGCATGGCATTCCAGGCGTCCATGACCGGCGATGGTGTGCTCCGGCGTGCCGGTGATGACCTTGCTCCGGTGCAGCCTGCCGCTGCGCTTCCCCTGCAGCCAGATTATGCCTGCCTGGTAGAAGACGTTGGAGTAGCTGCGTCCCTTGGAGGTCTGGATCATGCGCATGCCGGAGCGCATCGGCTGTTTGTAGCTTTTTGACTCCCGCAGCGCCTCGTCGTTCTCGCGGGTTATCTCGCGATAGCGCGGCACCCCGCGGCCGCTGCCGTGGCAGTCCTCGCAGGCGGTCTCCGTCTGCAGGTACATGTTGCGGTAGGCAAAACCGTCACCCATGACGTCCCGCAAGGTGTGGCAGTCGATGCACTCCATGCCGGCGGTAAAGTGCACATCGGGTGTAATATGGGTCAGGTTGCGGGCGCCGCTGGTCATCAGCGGCCCGCCTTCCCCGCCGCTGGTGGGGACCAGTCCGTTGTTGCCGTCGTACAGCCCCTGGTAGGAGAATGCGATCCGGCCGCTGCGGTTATGGCAGCGCGAGCAGACCTGTGTGTCGGGCAGCGCCGTCATGGCGTGGCTGGCGGAATGGCCGCCCCTCCCGCGCATGGTTTTATCGTTCCCGTTGTAGCTGCCTTCATTATTCCAGGGGAAATGGCAGGCGGCGCACCCGGCGGCGTGGGCCGAAGCGTATGACTCCGCATTGCCGGAGCCGACGTGGCAGCGGGAGCAGAACTTGCGGTACAGCTCGCCGGACAGATTGTCCAGATCCTCAACGGCGGCATACTCCACCGGCGTGCCGCCGGCATCGAACTGTTTCCCGCCGGTCGTGGTATAGGCACGGCCATCCTCGCCCTCCCAGGTCAGCTGGATATTACGGATCATGCCGGCATTGGTCTGCATGATCGTCGACCTGACCCGCTCCAGCTGATAACGGTGACAGCGCCCGCAGGCCTCCCCCCACGTATCTGGTGCCGATGGATTGGCAGGACCGCGCAGGGAGGCATGTGCCGTGCCCTTGTCGCCGGCCTTCGGATCGCCGCCGTGACAGTCGCTGCATTCCCCATGTATCGGTGTTACGTGCTCAAGCCTCCGATGGCAGGCAGTACAACTGTCACCAGTTCCTCCTGCCCGGCAACCGGCACTGCAGGCCACCCCAAGAGGAATGAAAAAGAGGGCCGCCATCCGGCAGGCCCTCCGTATCAAAGCGGAAACGGGAATCATGGGTTAGCAGCCCGAGACTTCCTTTTTACCCTTTTTGGCCGGCTTGGCTTCGTCCTTCTTGCCCTCTTCCTTTTTTACGTCCTTCTTATCGCCCTTTTTAACTTTCTTATCTTTCTTGGCGTCCTTCTTCACTACCTTCTCAGCCTTCTCGGCAGTCGGCTTTTCTGCGGCCTTCTCTTCTGCCGCCACTGCCACCAACGAGAAACTCAGGGCCATCATTGCTGCTACCATCATCGCTACGAACTTTTTCATGCCCATCTCCTTTTTGTATGAATCCCGGCGAACCGGCTAAATTCAATTATTCATTTTTTAGCATACCCCTGATAAATGTCCAGCAGTTTCAGTTAACAGCAATCAATCATAAATAAGTGTATCCGCTCCTTTCCTGGGGTGACATCTGTCACAGTGATGGTCGATGCCGAAGGCGATCTTCCCGTTATGGCATTTTCCACAGAGTTTGCCCTGCTGGATGGCCTTCATGGTTATGACCGTCGCCCCTTTTTCCTTCTTCGGGAACATCTCCCTGTTGTGGCAGTCTTCACACGTGAAGCCTCTCTTCAGATGCCTGCCTCCATGGAAGATTGCCTCGTCCGAAGCCTTATGGCCCTTATAGATGACATCCTGCATGGCTGCCCCGTAGGCAACTCCGCACACGAACACTGCTAACGCTGCCAATAGCCAGATTGACTTCAGCCTCATGATTCCTCCTTCTAAGCATTTTTTTCTGTAAAACTTATGCCGACTACTGCCGGATCATCAGGGCTACGTTATATAGTACACCATCGGTTTTGTTCCCATCTCCTCCTTGTATCGAAAGACGTTCGGCTTTGAAATCAGTTTCGTGATCAGCGCATCGGGATCGTTGATGTCACCGAAGAAGGTGGCCCCGCCAAGGCAGGTGGTAGTACAGCGGGTCAGCTCCCCCTTTTCCACGCGGTGGATGCAGAAGTGGCATTTGCGGGCATTGCCGATCGGCGAATGCCAATGGCTCTTGCGCTTGAAATTTCCGCCGTACTCGCCGGAGTTCTCCACCTCGTAGGTCTTGTCGTGGAAATCGCCGGTATAGTAATGCCCGGAATCGGCTGAGCGGGCTCCGTAAGGGCAGGCTACAATGCAGTAGCGGCATCCGATGCATTTCTTGTAATCGATGACGACCAGGCCATCATCCCGTTTATAGGTGGCGGTCACCGGGCAGACCGGGGTGCAGGTCGGCGAATCGCATTGAAAACAGGGTCGCGGCAGAAAACGCATGCCGGTATTGGGATACGTGCCGATCTCCTCCTCCTTGACCGGGCGGTAATGGATCTCAGGTGGCGTCAGGTTCTCCGACATGCAGCCGGTGGTACAGGCATGGCAGCCGATACACCTCTTCAGGTCGATGGCCATGGCCCAGCGACGCTCTGCGCGTGGTTTTTTCAGGGCGCGCTGCAGATCCGCGTGCATGATATCCAGACTATCCTTACCGTCGAACTGTTCCATGGTCAGTGGCCCTCCTTGATGCTGCTTACTTCAAAAACGCCCGAGCGTTCAAACACTATGTAGAGTAGGGCCACCAGCGAGGCGGAGGCCACGACCACCAGATTCTCGTAGATCGATGGTGTGTAGTGCACCACCTCCGGCATATCATAGACCCGGAAGACCGGGATCTTGAACGCGCCGACCACCAGGTCGTTACGGGCCTTGAGCTGGGTTCCCATGATGAATAGTCCCACGAAGATCAGCCAGTTGGCGCTTTTGCCCATTTTGAGCAGGATGTAGGGAATAATGATGACGACAATAATCCCGAACAGCACACTGTTAATCAATGTCAGCGAGAACACCTCGGACCCCTCCAGGTGGGCCGAGAGACCGATCATGGTCCGCCAGAAGGTGATCAGCAGCGCCAGTCCCAATCCGACCTTGAGCAGTGTCACAAACGGATGCAGATGGTAGTCCTCGTCCAGTTTTTTCTGTTTGACCGTTATGGCGGCAATAATCGTTGTCAGCGAGCAGCCGGTCAGAAAGGCAATAAACAGAAAGTAGATCGGCATCAGTGCGCTGTAGTAGTAGACACGTGAACTGACCGATCCAAGAAGGCTGCCCAAGGTACTGTGGGTGAAGATTGCGATAAAGAACGCACCCCACATGACCCTGTTGGAATGTCTGTTGGTCTGGATATTTATGTATTCCCAGGTGATTGCGATCACGTAGCAGGTATACCAGATGGCCATCCAGAACATGGGTGACTTCGGGTTTGGTGACAGCAGGAAGTAGTACATCCGCTCGATGTGCCCCATCTCGGTTGCCAGGGAGAAGAAGGCCGCCACCGCCGTGATGATGCCGACAAAGATGATCCGCGATGCAAACGGCCTGTACTGCTTCTCAAAAAAAACGTGGCCGAAGAAATTTACAAAGGTACAGCCGGTGCTGAGCAGTGCGAAATAGATATAGGTGGATATCTGCAGCCCCCAGGGGACCAGATTGGAGGTGTTGATGGTGTGGGCATGCCCCTGGATGAAGATGGCCGCAATGGCATAAAAACCGATCACCAGCCCGAACAGGGATGCGTACAGTGACAGGCCGGCCCTTCCTTTGACTACATCGGCCAACGTAGTTATCAGCTGTTCCTTTTCAGGGATGAGGACTCCGAATAGTCGCATGTCTAGGCCCCCCTCACGATCTTGACAAAATTTCCGCGCATGGCAGTGCCGCCCATGATCGGGTCGATTACATATTTCGAAATCAGATCATCATCCGCTATCCCCTGATTGTTGGCCCTGGTCATCCCTTTGGCGTGAACGCCGAAACCATGGTACATGTAGACCGCATCGTCGCGCATACGCTGGGTCAGCTTGACCTTGATCCGGCCGTTTGCCGTGACACCGTCCTGATTGACAAGCGACACATATTCGCCGTTCTTCAATCCCAGTTCTTTCCCTTTTTTTTCGTTGATCCAGAGTGCGTTTTCCTTCTGCAGGTCGGTCAGCATAAAATTGTTGGTTGTCCGGGAAAAGGTATGCAGCGGCGAACGCCCGAACAACAGGCGGAAGTGGCCGGCCGGCGGCTGGGAATGCCTGGTGTACCTCGGCACAGGATCAAAACCCTTCTCTTCCAGCTGCTTGGAATACAACTCGATCTTGCCGGATGGGGTACCGAATTCCGGCTGGTTATCGGCGGAGACGTAGGGGGCCGACTTGTCTGTCTTGACTATGACACCTTTTTTCTTTAGTTCGCCGAAATCGATGCCACCCGCCTCACAACGCTTTGCCAGGTATTCCTCGCCGTCCTTCCAGGGAAAGAAGGCAGCCAGACCGAGCTTGCCAGCCAGTTCCTTGGTCATCCACCAGGATGGCTTGGTCTCCCAGAGCGGCTCAACCGTCGGCTGGCGCAGGGATATCTCCAGATCCTTGAACTTGCCGATATTGAGATTGTCGTAGCGCTCCATGAAGGTACACTCCGGCAGGACAATATCAGCCCAGGCGATGATGTCGGCCGGCAGCACATCGACGGCAACCACAAGCTCAAGGTTCTGAAGGGCCTTGATGGTCTCCTGCTTGTCCGGCATGGTCTTCATCAGGTTGCAGCCATAGATGAACCACCCCTTGATCGGGTGCGGCTTACCGGTGATGGAGGCCTGCTTGATGGAGGTCGTTGTCTGAAGTGCGGCAAACGGATAGTCGGCATCCAGCTTGGGTACATCTTCGTGGGGCGGATAGTCCGGCAGGCCGGGATATTCGGGCACGCCGCCCTTGGCTGGAAAGAAATAGCCCCCTTCGCGCCCCCAGGAACCGAGAAGGGCATTGAGTATGGCAATGGCCCGACAGCGCTGGGTATCGTCTCCATACCAGGCAGCGTAGCGACCGGCTCCGACACAGACGTGCGGGGCGTTCCTGCCCATCTCGCGGGCAACCTTGACAATGGTGTCACTTGGTATGGTTGTCTCGGACTCGGCCCACTCCGGGGTATACTGCTGCAGGGCCGCCCGCAGTTCATCGAATCCGGAAGCGTACTTTTCGATATACTCCTTGTCGTACAACCCCTCTTCAATGACGATCCTGATCCAGGCCAAGAGCAGCGCCATATCGCTGGCAGGCTTGATCGGCAGCCAGCGGTCGGCCTTGGAGGCAATATTGGAGAGGCGCGGATCGACCACGGTCAAGCGTGCACCATCGGCCAGGCCGCTCATGATGTCCTGCACCTGGCTGTTATGGGCATTCTCTCCCAGGTGCGATCCGAGCAGGACGATATACTTGCTTTTGCTGAAATCGTAGTATTCAGGCGATCCGACATCTGCCCCGTAGGTCAGGTAAAAACCCATGTCACGAGGACCACGGCACTGGGCAAACGAGGGGGCGGTATAGTTGCTGCAACCGTATGCCTTGAGCAGGTGCTTCCAGAAGGCCCCACCGGTCCCATGTGAGAACAGCGCCATGGACTCCGCACCGTATTTTTGCCTGATGCCCTGCATCTTCTGGGCAATGACAGTCAAAGCTTCATCCCACGTGACCCGTTTCCAGACCGGTTCGCCTCGCTTGCCAGTATTGATCATCGGGTACTTGAGACGGTCCGGGTCGTACAAAGCCCCCAGCGCGGCATTGCCCCTGCCGCAGAGACGGCCGCGGCCGCGCAGGCTCAAGGGATTTCCGTCGACCTTGACCACCTTGTTATTCTCCACTTTGGCGATCATGCCGCAGTTCCAGAAACAGAGTTCGCAGAACGTGGGGATCTGCTTCATATCCTTCTGACCGGCCTCTTCGGCCCAGGAAAGGAACTTTTCAGGTAGTGAAGCAGCAACGGTCAGACACGCCGTGGCTGCGCCTGAAACCTTGAAAAATGTCCTTCGCGAGAATTTTGACGGCACGACATACCTCCCAAGGAAGACACGGATGTAAGAAAATATTAGTTTGCAGTACATCTCACGCGTGAATACAGGTGGCGCAAAACAGATCCGCCCCCTCATGCCTTGCGGGCACTCGGGGGCGTGAGACTATTCGTTCTCCTGCTGCTGCTTGAGCAGCTTTTCAAAATAAAGTTCAGGATTGGTGAGCTTCTCCACTTCCTTGGGGCTGTATCCCAGCTCTTTAAAATCAAGCACACCGTTGAGCGCGTGGCAGTTGGCGCAGGTCAGGGCCTTGGTTTTGGGCGCAACCTGGTGGTTACTTCCAAAGTAGATCGTCTGCCATCCTGGAACCGGTTCATAATTCTTGATGCCGAGTATCTTGGCGGCAGAGGCGACCCCGGCCAGCGTGTCGCCGGTTGCAATCGGCGGCGCGAAGTCCATTGAAAGCAGCTGGCCGTCCTTCTTGTTGAAATAGGCCTTACCCTGGAAGATCTTGAAGGGGTAGATCTTACTCTTCCCATCCGTCCGGATCCCCTTGGGACCTATGAAATGCGGGGTATTGCTGACGGTTAGGTTGTACCAGGCGTATACCGGGGCAGTTTCATTCACCTCGCGCTTCAGGGTTGAAGGCTCGTAAAAGCCATTGGATTGCTTCTCCCATCTGGTGAAGTCTTTGGAAAATGCACCGCCGGTCTTCGGGATATGGCAGGTCTGACAGGCGACTTTGTCCGTATGCCTGTTGTAATCAGCATCCATATGCGGTTTGGCGCTGTGGCATTCACCGACACAGGTCATGTAGATACCGTCATTAGCCCAGTTGTTGGGATCCCGGCCGGTGGGAAATTTGTGGTTTTTCACCTGATGGCAGTCAACGCAGATTATTCCCTTGGTTACGTGAACCTCGGCCTCCTTGGCCATTGAAAATCCCCGTTTGATCATGGCCCCGCCGCCGGCGGCCTCGTGACAGACCATGCAGTTCTTGATGGTCGGTCGGCCGATGTTGGCTGCTGCCTCGGTGCTGCGGTCCTGGGTCATCACAACCTTGCCGTCCTTATTCTTAACAGCCCTTCTCTTGCTGTAGTCATACCTGCTGGAATGGCATATCAGGCAGTCTATGGCCTGTTCCGCCTGGGGACCGGTACTGCCGACGTCACTGGTGTGATCACCCGGATGGCAGGTATTGCAGCCGGTAAACTTGGTCTTGCCGAGCGCGTTCGGCGGCACTTCCTTGAGGTTGTTGACGATATCGTTGCCGTTGCACATCGTGTAGATACGGTCCTTCATGCCGTGCTCTTCATTCGGGTTTATATTGTCGACATGATCCACCTTTGAGGCATGTTTCCAATGCACCGTTCCAAGAAACTCCCTGGCCTTGCCGGGATGGCATGTTTCACAGGTTTTCGGGCCCTGGTAGCCATCCTTGAGAATCTGCTCTTTTCCTGGATGTTCCTTGGCTTGGACTGTTGCTGCAAGCAAGGCACATCCCATCATGATCGCTACTATTTTTCCAGACATGATTCAGTTCCTTTCGAGTTCAGGCAGGTTCATACCCTGCAAAACGTGATCTAGTCATACCAATGCAACGCTTGTTCCAATTATATGCATTTTTATATATTTAATGACAAATAAAAAGGGATTAAAAGGCCGCCGCAAGATACGCGTGCAAATCCAGCCGGTTAGCCTGGTTTGCACGCGTTGGCATGTCAATCCTTTGAGATCTTGTACGAGCCGTTCTTTTCGAAATCCAGCGTGGCGTTGACGAACTTGACATTTGAGTAGCCCAGTTCCTTCAGCGTATGGTAAGCCATCTCGGCCCGAACACCGGTCGAGCAGTAGGTGACGATCAGTTTGTCTTTCGGGATTTCTTTAGTCCGGTCCTTGATCTCTTCGGCCGGAATCAGCTTCGCGGTCTTGAGCATACCGGAGTTGCCTTCGTCGGTATTGCGGACATCGATGATCATGACATTGGCCGGAAGATCTACAGCATACTTCTTGAACTCGTCCAGATTGATCTCACCCGGACGCGGCTTGGGAATGTAGGTGGCTTTCGTGGCAAGTTTGCCGCTGGCTACCGGGTAACCGGCATCCTTCCAGGCTTCAAAGCCGCCTGTCAGCAGCCTGACAGTGCCATAACCCGCCTTGAGGAGCTCCTTTGCCACGGCCACAGCCTGCACTTCCTCCTTGCCGCCATAGACGATTATCGGCGTATTTTTCTTCAGATCCAGTTTTTCGATCAGCGGAGCGGCATTATGGTGCGCCGGAAACGCGACGGCGCCCTTGATGAATCCCTTTTCGCTTTCCTTGACCGCCCGGACATCAAGCAGTACATGGGGGATGTCCTTGTCGATCCAGGCTTCCTTCAGGAACTGTACGGACAGCACGCCATAATTCCTGACGGACCAGCCCGGCATGCCCTCCTTGTAAACTTTGATGTCGGTATAGCCCAGCTTTCTGGCCTTGTCGGCAGAACCGGGGCTCATGCTGCAGGTGGGACCGGAGCAGTAGAAGATGATCCGTGCGTTCTTATCCTTGGGGAGCAGCTTGTCAGCCATCTTGTCAAAGGCCGGGAACGGCAGGTTGACTGCCGTCGGGATGGCGCCTTCCTGGAAACGCGGCAGCGGGCGGGAGTCAAACAGGAAGTACTTCCCTTTTTCCGGGCCCTGAGCCACCAGTTTTTCCATATCAGCCGTACTCATCAGCATCTCTGCCGGAATTTTGACCTGCGGCTTTGCTGTCAGCTTGACAGCTGTTTTGACACCATTCTTCTCAACATACACGACCTTGATCTCGTGGCCTTTTTTAACCCCGTTATCCTTGAGCAGCTCGCCATCGCCTGTCTTGCCTTCGGCATTGATGACCTTGATCTCATCCTCGTCGAACTTGAGCAACTCGACGGCATCATCGATCTTGACCTGAATGGTCCTGGCCTTGAAGGCGACATTGTCAAAAAGGCCCTGGACAACATTAGGCTCAGCCTTGTGGCAGTTGGTGCAGATTTTGGCGATGCTCGGCTTGGCGACCGGGACAACAGTTTCTGCAGCGAAGGCAGCAGCGACCGGGAGCGAGAGCCAAGTCACGAACGCAAATACAGCAGGATAACGGATTTCAGTGCGCATACAGAAATTCCTCCTGGCTTATAGATTAGCAGCCGGCCGTTTTCTTGAACATCTTGCTGTTGTTTTTGCCGTCCACTTTTTCAAATTTGCACCGGATTTCATCACCTTCAACAATCCGCTTATCGTTAAATTTGTCGAGGGTCAGTTCATCAGTAATGAGAATAGTGACGCTCTCCCCGGTCTTGTTATCTTTCAGAATAGCGGTAGCTGATTTGCCATCAGTCGCCATCTCGATTTTTGAAATAGAGCCTACCATCTTCACCTCTTCTGCACTGGAGGTCCGCACAAATACACAGGTTGAAACAACCATCAGGGCAACCAGCATTACGATTGAAACTATTTTTTTCATGTTTGACTCCTTAACTATCGGTAAATACGTGTTAGTACCTGTCAGAAAAGTCTGCCAGAGTTTTATCAATGTGCAAGCTGCGAAAATCAAAATGGCCCGGGCAGACAAACTTCTGCCCGGGCAGCAATCAGACTAGAACTTCACTTCGAAGGTGCCATAGATATCATGGGCTGTTTTCACGGGTGTCAACATCATCAGATCTGTCGGCTGGATGGAAGAGATCTTCTTGGGAGCGCCGACCCAGTTGTTGCTGCCGGTGTACTCGAAATCATAATACTGATAGCCAAGCTTGAAGAAGGCCTTGCTCAGGTACGATGAGATCGGCTTGAGATTGAGTTCCTGGATGATATAGGGCTCATACACGTTGCCGCGGGCACCGACTTTGCTGGTCCACATGTCGTCAGCCGCCGGGGCAAAGGTGATCCAGTTTTTCGAGCCATGGTTGAATTCGAATCCGATTTTGGTTTTGGAGGGCAGGTCATAGCGGATGCCGGCGTAGGCAGCCCAACCGAACCTGTCCTGGCGGTTCATATCCTGGGCGAAGAATTCGCCGCTCATCAGGCCCTGAAAACCTGCATTCTGAGAAACATTGCCGCCCGGGTGGGCAACACTCGCACCGAAGTCCGTGAAGAAGTTCAGATTACCCGGTCCAACCTTCTTGAGGGTACTCATGGCGCCGATACCATACCAGTCGATGCTGCCGAGGTTGGCTGCCGGAGCCGTATTACCGAATATCGTGTTGTTCATGGCCGGGAAATCGAAGATATTGAAGCCGCGGTTCCACTGCAGCCAGACGCGCAACGGGTCGGTGTCGACCGGGATTATTGCGATCCCGAGCATATCCGTATCCTTGATGCTGTTGGTCGGGGTCTTGATGCCGCTGTCAAAGCCCCGGCCGTAACACACCTTGGCATAGGCGCCCGGAAGTGCGTCGATATCCGGTGCATAGCCGAGCGTCATACCATCGAAAGCATAGTCAACCAGCAGGGCAGGAGTGCCGCCATTGCCGGGGCGCTCGTTGTTCAGCTTGAGGTTGCTTGGGGCACCGTTGGTGGAGGGACGGCGGCCAATCGAGAACCACAACGGCTGATCGAGGATGTTGCTCCAGGTCGCATAGGCACGGTCAACATTCAGCAGGCTGTCGGAGGGGACGTGGCTGAGCGTGCCATCGAACACGCCAACGCGATCGGCAAAGTAACTGCCCGTGGTTGCGGAATCGCTCTGAGAACCAAAAGTCTTGTACATATCAAGCTTGGCATGAACAGTGACGTCCTGGGTCGCCTTGGCGGTCAGTTCAAGACCGAACATGTTGGTGTAGAGGGTTTCGTTCTTGGGTTTGTAGGCAGGGACTTGGGCAAGATTGCCACTACCCGACCCGAGAAAACCCTGTAAAAGCATCTGGTTTGCCAACTGCTGCTGCTGAGGGTTCATTCTTCCAAAAACCTGTTGCATCGTTGAACCGGCCGGCAAACCGACAGCAGCAGCCAGAGAAGTCGGTGCTGTCATAGCCATAACGGTGGGCATTACCTTTGCTGAAAGCGTTGCAAGTATCTTGGTCTGCTGATCCGTTAAGGTAGTCGCGGCTATCATCTGGTTAAGAGTACCAGCTGCAGTTGCAGCAAAAACCTGACCGGCTATTCCGGTTGTCGGCGTACCGAAAGCACCATACATTGCCTGCGGCATATACTGGTTAAGGATGGTGTTGAACTGGTTTGGGGTAAAAAGCGATCCGGACTTTCCCATCATGATGAACTGTGTTGCTGAAGGGCTGGTAATGCCACCGATAGTATTTCCTGCAACACCGCTCGGGGCGGTAAAAACCCCGACCAAATTCCCCATCGTTCCGATTGCATCCGAATACGCTGCCGTGCTGCCATGCAGCGAATCCAAGCGGAAGCGGTATTCGCCACCGATGGTCAGCCATTTACCGATGGATTTATCCTCAACCTTCTTCACCGAGCTTTTGAGGTCGGCCACTTCTTTGGACAGCTTGTCGATCCTCACCTGCAGGTCATCATCCGCTGCCTGAGCTGCCAGTGGAAGGGACATCCCTGCGACAAGTGCTGTCAGTACAAGCTTCAAAACGGTCTTCTTCATTGCTTCCTCCTCTGTCTATGTGATGTGATGCAACGGGTACGACGCTTACGCATGCTTTAGTCACAACACGCCAAAAGACATGCTGTTTTTTCTGACCACCTCCTTACACAACTGCCAACCTGCTGATAACTATAGGTTAGCTTGATATTATTTTACAATTGCAGTAATCAATTATTAATGTATATGATTTTCTATATGCAACTGGAGTGCCGTTTCTCGAGTCAGAAATACAGGGTAAAAGCCAACACTTTTATTTCACGAAACAATCCGCAAAATAAAAATTTTTAACATACTGTTTTATACATTTTTGAGGAGGATAAAATCCCGTGTAATCACGGCAAAACGCCAAATGGCTTAATTGTTACTTGCGTGTGCACAGATATGGCAACGCCGTACGTGCGGAGTTGAGGTTGATGGGTGATGTTCAGGCGGGAAGTGGGCGACTTTGTGTCAGTCGTCCTGGTCTTCGGGTGGAGTAGAGGTGGGGTTCAGCGAATTATAGAGGGCGATCTGCTCGGGAATGGACAGTTTCTTGCGCCGGCAGCAACCTGAATGGTTCAGGCACCGCCGGCAGCGGTCATCGGAGCACCACTGACAAAAGGTGCAGTCGGGGCAGGGATGTTTTTTTTGGGGTTTCATCGGCCATTCAGTAGACGACATTGCGTTTGACGGCGTTACCTTCGAGCAGTTGCACAAAGGCCTTGCCGCTGTCGGCATTTACCAGCAGATAGCGGGGCAGTTTCATGACCGGGTCAGCGGGTGTCGCATGGCGCCGTTCGATGGTGAAGGTCGCCACATACCCTGCCTCAGCGGCTTTAGCGATCAGATAGTCATCATAAATGCCAAACGGCCAGGCCAGCATGTCGACACGACCTCCCAGCTCAGTCTCCAGCCT
>Ga0182021_10005543_pt1 | contig 14962 bp, 11 predicted proteins | sample 612E3MmetaG_FD_120493 | JGI IMG/M metagenome (GOLD analysis project Ga0182021, IMG submission 120493) | Permafrost microbial communities from Stordalen Mire, Sweden - 612E3M metaG (Illumina Assembly) | ecosystem: Environmental > Terrestrial > Soil > Wetlands > Permafrost | place: Sweden... | reverse complement strand
TCTTGCTGGCGCCTCTGCAGAACGAGTAATTCGAGTGCACGTGCAAATGGACGAAGTCGGTCATCTGCCCCTCAATTCGAGATTCGAGATTCGAAATTGGAAATTGCCACTCTAGATACGCCGCGAGATTTCGTTGACGCAATGAGTCAGACAAACCGGAACGTATAGCCGACATTTCATCGCCAACCCCCGTGCGCGGAGATTTCAAGAGGCGCAGCCCCTTGGCTGGAATTTCAATCTCGAATTTCGAATCTCGAATTTCCAATCTGCCTGATTACTGTTCCATAACGGCTCTTAAGTTGATCAAGCGCGGCTTCCAGGCGGGCTCGTCGCTGCGTCGCCGGATCGGCGAACAGATCCAGCTGTGCCGGACCGCTGCTCAGCTCGGTCAGGCGCAGATGCAAGCTGCGCACGCGTGTGCGCCGCGTCAGGACTTGTTCGAGCATGCGTCCGGCGCGCGCCGCCAACCCTGACGTCGATTGCAGCGGCGGAACCAGCTTCGCCCTGCCGGCGGTTTCACGGTAATCCGAGTATCTTACACGTACTTCCATGCGCCCGGCACGTTGCTTCTGCGCCCGCAGCCGCTCCCCTGCGCGCTCGCACAACCCGACGAGTGCGCCCTTCAACAGATCCCAGTCGTTGCTGTCCTCGGCCAGTATGATTTCTTCCTCCGCTGCCGGGACGGCGCGCGGCGGGTACACCGGGGTGTCGTCGATGCCTTGTGCGCGCTGGTGGAGCACGAAGCCGAGCCGGCCGAAGGCGAGCATGAGGTGCTCCCGCCTCATGGCGGCCAGCTCGCGAATGATCCGAATGTTGAGCTCGCGCAGCTGCTCCTCCGTTTTCGGTCCCACTCCGGGCAGCAGCGGCGCCGGCAGCGGCGCCAGGAAAGCGGACTCGTCCCCTGTCGGAACATCCTGTAGCCCGACCGGTTCAGTCACCACGGCAGCGATCCGGCTGACCATCTTGTTGGAAGCCACTCCAAGAGAAGCGTCGAGGTGCAGCTGCTGCCGGATCTCCTTCTGCGCACGCCAGGCGGCATCCCGGGGCGGACCGAAAATGCGGCCTGTGCCTGTCATGTCGAGATAGGCTTGGCCGTAGCCCGCAGGCTCCAACACCGGCGAAAAGCCTTCCAGGACCCGGCTGAGAGCGCGCGAGGCCCGCGCGTAGAGAGGCTCGTTCGGCGGCAGCACCACCAGGTCGCGGCAGCGGCGCAGCGCGCGCGCCAGGATCATTCCTTTGCGGATGCCTGCCTGCTGTGCTTCCGGCGACAAAGCCGTCACAATAGATCGTGACGGGCCGACCGGCGCCACCACAACCGGCCGTCGCCGCAGTTCCGGATGCACCACCCGCTCTACAGCGACCGCAAAGGCTGCAATGTCGATGTGGATGATTTCACGTTCCATGGCAAACAATTCGAGATTCGAAATTCGAGATTCAATTTCGAATTTCGAATCTCGAATTTCGAATCTATTAGGACAGTCCCTGCACGAATCCCACCATCAAATCAATAATTCGAGCAGCATGCGGGCGTTGATTACGGCCTGGCCGCGCCACGGGTTGTTCATCAGCACCAGCACCCGCTCGCTCTCCTGCTCCAGACGCCGGATCTCCGGCACCGCGGCCGCGAGCTCCGCCCGGCTGTATAGGTAGTCGTGACGCGCCGATCCGTCGTCCTTGATCCAGCGCGACCGGTTCCGTCCCTGGAACCGTACATACGCCACGCCTGCCGTCGCGCAATAAAATGTCTTCTCCGTCAAGCCGTCACCGCCGTCAATGCACGCCAGCGCGATGCGCTCCGCCGCCAGATGGCGGGCGGCTCGCGGCGTCAGCCAGTCGGGGCAGCCGAAATCCGCGATCAGCGGCAGATCGGCGAGAGCATCCCTCAGCCGGCACAAGCGCTGGAAATTGTCGCGAATAAAGCCGAAGCCGGGTCCGAACTGCGCGACAACGCCGGCCAATTGAGCCCCTTCTTTCAGCGGCCAGAGCGCCGCGACGAATCGACGGGCCAAAGCGTGACCGTCATCCTGTCCTTCCACCAGCCGGAATGGCACCCGGCACACAAACTGCAGGGCCGCGCCGGATTCCTGCATAAGCTGCTGAATTGCCGTAACTTCCGGCACACGGTAGTACGTGAAGGTCAGTTCGCAACAACTGAAATTCCTGGCGTAGTAGCGCAGCCACAAGGCCGGATCAAGGTTCGACGGGTAAAATACCCGAACCCAATCACGATGCTGAAACCCGCTGGTTCCGACCAGAATCATGGTTACAAAATAGGTGAAAAAAAGGTGAAAGTCAACAGAAAGGGGCAAAGGGGTAAAGGGACCGAGGGGCAAAGGGAAAAGACTGACAATTGTGCCAAGTTCTGACTTCCGTTTGACAACCCTTTGCCTCTTTGCTCCTTTACCCCTTGGCCCCTAATGTTTTCGCGAAGCAAGTAAGTTCCTACATTTCGTGTGTTTCCCGGCTGCCTGATGTTGTATTATCAGGCGGTTTTTCGAAAGGGAGAGGACTGATGAGACTGGACAAATTCGAAATGGAGCGCATGCAATCCACCTGGGAGAACCGGGTCAAATACAATCTCTCGGAAAGCAGCGTACACCCCATGTCCCCGCGGGAGTTGGTGCCGGACCCGGAATTTCTCGAAAGACTCATGGACGCACCGTTGATCTACAACCAGAGCAACGGCACCGACGAATTGCGTTCATCCATTGCGGCGCTCTACCCCGGGGCGACGCTGAATCACGTCGAAGTCACCAACGGCGGCAGCGAGGCTAACTTCGTATCGATTTACTCCATGCTCGAACCCGGAGACGAGGTGGTCATCATCCTACCCAACTACCAGCAGATCTGGGGTTTGATCAACAGCTTCGGCATGGTGGTCAAGCCGGTTCGGCTGCACGAAGAACTTGCCTGGGCGCCCGACCTTGCCGAACTCGAAGCCGCCGTGTCGCCGCGCACGCGCATGATCGTGGTGTGCAATCCCAACAATCCTACCGGCGCAATCCTGACCGCCGGGGAAATGGACGCCATGGTGCGCATTGCTTCCAAATGCGGAGCATGGATTCTGGCGGACGAGATCTACCAGGGCTCGGAAAGAAGCGGGCAAATGACGCCGACCTTCTGGGGCAGATACGACCGGGTGATCGTCACCAACGGCCTGTCGAAGGCCTATGGACTTCCCGGCCTGCGCATCGGCTGGATCGTCGCTCCGAAAGACATCATCGCGAAAACCTGGTCATATCACGATTACACCTCGATCGCTCCGGGGACGCTGAGCGACACGCTGGCCTGCATCGCATTCACACCGGCAGGCCGCGCGCGCTGCCTGGAACGCACCCGGGACATATGCCGCAAAAACTTCCCGCTGTTCCGGTCGTGGATGGAAAGTCACGGTTCCTTGTTGCGCATGGTGGAGCCCAAGGCAGGCGCGATCGCGTACGTGCGCTACGACCTGCCGGTCAATTCGACCAAGATCATGGAACGCCTGCTCAAGGAAAAGAGCGTTCTGGTCGTTCCGGGCGATCATTTCGGCATGGATCAATATCTGCGCATCGGATACGGCCCTCCTCCGGATTATTTGCGGGAGGGACTCGATCTCGTGCGCGAACTCATAGAGGAAATTCGGTGACAGAGGAAATTCGGTGACAGGCACCCTATTTCCCGGAATAATTGAGCGTTTCCTGAAACTCTAAATGAGGAAATAGGGTGCCTGTCACCGTATTTCCAGACGGGGAAAATGGCTGAAGAACTGCAGCAGACCAATATTGCGCTATTAGGTTTTGGCCACGTCGGGCGTTCGTTTATGCGTCTCCTGCAGCATCGCCGGACCTGGATGCGCCGGGAGTTCGGCCTGGAATGGAAGGTCACAGGCATCGCCACGCTTAACCACGGAATGGCAATCGATCCCAACGGGCTGCCCGTCCCGAAGATCCTGCGCGCCGGGAAACGCGATTTCAGCCTGGATCGCTACCATAACGGCCCTGCCTGCTACTCGACAACAGACTTCATCCGCCAATGCGGTGCGGACGTGCTCTTCGAGACGACCGTGTTCGCGCTCGACGGCGAGCCTTCCGCAACCTACATGCGCGAGGCGCTGCGCGCCGGGCTTCACGTTGTAACGGCAAACAAGGCTCCCGTGGCTGTGCACTTCAAGCAGCTGACGCGCCTGGCGCGGCAGCGCGGCGTCCGTTTCCTCTACGAGGCCACCGTCATGGATGGAGCGCCGGTGTTCAACCTGGTCCGGCAAACACTGCCGGCGACGCGCATTCGATCGCTCCACGGCATTCTGAACAGCACGACCAATTACCTCCTCACGCAGATGGAGCAAGGAGCTTCGTTCGATGCGGCGCTTCGTTATGTTCAAAAGCAAGGAATCGCCGAAGCCGACCCCTCCCTGGATATCGATGGCTGGGATGCGGCAACCAAGCTTTCGATTCTCATCCAGTCTTTGATGGGCGGAGCCGCCAAACCCGAGGATATCCAACGCACGGGCATCTCGGAGGACACCGGAAAGCTGGTGCGTGCAGCTGTCCGTCGCGACAGGCGAATTCGCCTGGTCGCCCGGGCTTATCGGAAAGGCGGGAAAATCGTCGGCAAGGTCGAGCCGGAAGAATTGGAGATATTCGATCCGCTTGCTTCGATCCGAGGGCTCAGCAATATCCTCGTCCTCAATACGGACACGATGCGCGAGCTGGCGATCGTCGAAAACAATCCAAGCGTTGAGCAGACCGCATTCGCGCTCTTTGCGGACTTGGTGGCGCTGCTGCGCCGTCCACAATAATTAGTTTTGGGGACAGGCGCCATAACCTCGAAATTCCGTCAGATCCCATTTCTGCCCGTAAGGAACGAGTTCGAGGTTATGGCGCCTGTCCCCAAAACTTAAAACTTAGATGCCCCAGCCGCCACTGAGATGGACGTTGGTGCCATTGACATAGGCGGCTTCGTCCGACAGCAAATAACACACCACGGAAACGGCGTCCTTTGGGCTGCCGATATGTCCCGCCGGAATGTTCTTCGTTAGTTGAGCGAACTCTTCCTGAGGAGTGCCGCCCGTTTCAATGAAGCCTGGCGAGATCGAGTTCACGGTGATGCCGTGCGGTGCAAGCATCTTCGCGAGCGATCTCGTCAAGATCAGCACACCAACCTTGGCGATGTAGTGCGCCGTGATGAACGGCTGCCCGACAAGCTGGTCGGCCTTGGCGATGCTGAAATTGACTATGCGGCCCCATTTGTGCGCGATCATGCCGGGCGCCGCCGCACGACTGAGATAAAACACGGGATGGAGATTGTCATTGAACATGGCATGCCAGTCCCGGTTGCTCTCCTCGAGCACCGGACGGCGGTGATAGGAACCGGCACAGTTGATGAGGGCGTCGATGCGGCCGAAGTCGGCTTCTGTGCGCCGTACCAGTTCTTCCGCGGAAGCGGGATCGGAGAGATCGGCGTGCAACACGAGAATGCCTGCTCCTGTCCCCTTCAATTCGGATTCCAGTGATTTCGCCTGTTCCTGGCTTGTACGATAAGAAGCGGCCACGGCCCACCCGCGATGTGCGAGCTCGACCGCAACCGCGCGGCCGATGCCGCGGGCTCCTCCGGTGATCAAAGCGACTCGTGGGTCCATGTCATGACAAATTAGCACGAAATGGTTTCCGTGGCTACGCATTCTCCCCGCACGGGTGGCAAAATGGCTTATCTAGTGGGTATTCGCGTACTTCAAGAAACATGGCACCCCGGCTAATTAACGCGTCGGCTGATGAATTCCGCATGCCTTCATCGGCAATCCGTCGTATGATTTCGCCGCCAGCAAGTGCATTTACCCATTAATTATCAGCGGGTATGGCAGGACAAGAACATGAAGATCCGTCAATGGTCCGGCTCTCTGATCTGGATCGGCCTCGGTGCTTTGGCCCTGCGCCTTATCTATCTGGCCGGACTGTACAACACTCCGTTATTTTCCGTGTTGTTGGGTGACGGCCAGCAGTACGATGCCTGGGCGCTGAGAATTGCAGGGGGACACTGGGTTGGGTCTGAGATCTTCTATCAGACGCCTCTGTATCCGTATCTGCTCGCGGTCATATTCAAATTGGTTGGCCATCATCTGATGGCGGTACGGGTCGTGCAAGCGGTCTTGGGCGCAACTTCGTGCACGTTTCTGGGCCTGGCCGGGCAACGATTCTTCAGCAAGCCGGCGGGGAACATCGCGGCACTACTGCTGGCAATCTATCCGCCGGCGATTTTCTTTGATGGCTTGATTCAAAAGTCGTCGCTCGATCTTTTCCTCACGACGTTGGCGCTTTTCCTCCTGAGCGAATTTCTTTCTCGACCCCATTGGAAATGGTTGATTGCCGCCGGCGTGACCTTGGGGGCATTCGTTTTGAACCGCGAGAATGCGGGGATCTTGTATCCGATTGTCGTTGTCTGGCTGATAGTCTGGTTTGGCAAAACCCCGCTCAAAAGCAGGGTCGCCTGGATCGCTATCTTCACAGCGGCCGTTGCTGCTGTTCTCCTGCCTGTCGGCTTCCGCAATTATTATGTCGGCGGAGAATTTCTGCTCACTACCTCGCAGCTCGGTCCAAACTTCTATATCGGAAATCATGCCGGGTCCCGAGGCGGCTACGAGCCTTTGGTCCCCGGCCCAAGCAATTCTGCGAACGAACGCATCTATGCCACGCGCGTGGCCGAGGAGAAGGTGGGGCGGAAACTCTCGCCGCGCGAGGTCTCGGATTACTGGCTTAGCCGGTCGATCGATTACATCCGCAGCCAACCCGGGGATTGGCTGCGGTTGATGGGGAGGAAGTTACTGCTCACATTCAACGCCACAGAAATGGTGGACAGCGAATCCATCGAAGTCTACTCGATTTATTCGCCTGTCCTGCGGCTTCTTTTGTGGATCAACTTCGGGCTTGTGCTGCCGTTGGCGGTTCTTGGTGCATGGCTCACGCGCAGCAACTGGCGGCGGCTGGCTTTGCTCTACCTGATGTTCCTGGGGTTGGCATTGTCGGTCGCAATTTTCTACGTATTCGCACGCTATCGTTTTCCGATGGTTCCCATGGTGTTGCTGTTTGCGGCTGCTGCGTTGTCGGTAGTCTACAAAGCGGGCCATTACTGGCGGCAGTGGATACCGGGCATGCTTTTAGCTGTACTCGTCGCGATCGTCGCCAATCTGCCGATGATAAAGGGTGCCAGCTCTGACAATACCCTTCTTAATCTTGCTTCTGAGCTGATTCGGACCGGTAAGGGCGCTGAAGCCATTGAGCCGCTCCAGACGGCCATCCAGACATCGCCGGATTATGCGCCCTACTACTTCCACCTCGGACTGGCCTTCAACCAATTAGGCGAAAAGCAAAAAGCAGTAGAACAATTTCTTGCCGCGATCCATATACAGCCAGATTACGCCATGGCCTATGGCGCTCTGGCTCTCACGTTGCGGGAATTAGGCAGGACGACGGAAGCACTCGCGTACTTTGCGGATGTCTTGCGGTTAACACCAGACTCTGCTGAAGCTCATTTCAATTACGGCCTCGCACTTTCCGAGGTGGGCCAGCAACAACAAGCCATTGTCCAGTATCAGGAAGCGATACGGCTCAAGCCGGACGACATAATATCCCACAACAACCTTGCGGGGATCTTTCAGCAGGAGGGGAAGATTCAAGATGCGATCGCGCAACTTGAAGTGGTGCTGAAACTCAAGCCCGATTATGCGGAGGCACACAACAATCTAGCCCTCGCATTGAAAGCTGCCGGGAACTACGACGCCGCGAAGGAGCACTTCCGGGAAGCGCTGCGCTTGCAGCCAAACAACTTCCGCATCCACATCAATCTGGGCGATCTTCTCAGCAGCCAGAGGCTGACTCAGGAAGCAATCGGGCAGTATGAACAGGCGGCAAAGCTGGCGCCGGACAACGCGGAACCGTATTACTCGTTGGCTCAGGCTTACGTGCAGGACGCACGCTGGAATGACGCGCTCGGCAGCTTGGAGAAAGCCCTCGCAGCCGCGCGGGCGGCTGGGCAGACCGACGCGGTCCAGGTGATTTCGGAGGCAATCCGAGCCTGTCAGGCGCGCAAGACAGGGCGCACGCCTTAAGAATCTTGCGAGTCTGCTGTATGACGAACACATTTTGATTGAGTATTTGATATTATCCGGATATGTTCAGAGCGAGTTTCAGGAGAGAAACACTTGCCGAATCTCTGCCTCCTGTGCGTTCGAGCAGAAAGCAAAAAGCAATCATCTTGTGCGACGGCATGCCTTCGGTTCCCAGGAAGCAGCCTCTCATGGACTTCCTTTCGCGAAAAGAATATTGGGTTAAGTTATATTCGGGTAACTTTTATAATCCCATGCGACACATCCAAGAGATCAACCCTTCCAAGGTCATGATCTTTCACGCCAAAGATGATCCGTATGTCCCTTGGCGAACGGTTGACCGATTCGCAAAACAGACAGGATCAAAAATAAAGATGCTGGCGCGCGGCGGCCACCTCAAAACAGAGTACATAGTTCAAAAATACTGGCCCCAGATAAGACAGTTTTTCGAATCCTAGGGAGGAAGATTCGCTTGCGAGCTCTGCTGTTGTTTTTGTCCCGACAGGAATCGTTCAAGAACTTCATGCTTCGATTCAAGATGTTCCGCCGCACAGCGAGGCGATTCGTCGCCGGCGAAAAGGTCGAGGATGCGATTCGCGCAGCCCGCGAATTGCAGCTTCAGGGAATCAAAACCACGATGGATCTCCTCGGCGAGAACACTCGCTCCGAGGCAGATGCCGTGCGCACGGCGGAGGAAATCATTGGCTTGCTGGATCGGGCACATGCCGAAAAGATCGATTGCAATGTGTCTGTCAAGCCGACGCAACTCGGCCTGGACCTGGGTACAGATTTTTGCCGGCAGAACCTGCAGTGCATTGTGCGCCACGCAGCCGGCCTCGGCGGTTTCATCCGTGTCGACATGGAGGACAGCAGCACCACGCAGCGCACTCTGGACATCGTGTGCAGCGTCCATGACACTTGCGAAAACGTGGGTACGGTCATCCAGGCATACCTCTATCGAAGCGAGCAGGACGTGCGCCTGCTCATCGAGAAAGGAATCGGCATCCGACTGTGCAAGGGCGCCTATCTGGAAGCGGCCTCCGTGGCTTTCAAGAAGAAGCGCGACACGGATGCAAACTACATCAAACTGATGAAGTTGTTGCTCGAGAGCGGGGTATATCACGGCATAGCCACTCACGACGAGGCTATGATCGACGCCACAAAGCAGTTCGTGCGCACACGCGGGATTCCCGTCGATTTGTTCGAGTTTCAGATGCTCTACGGGATTCGGCGCGACCTGCAGACGCAGCTCGCGCGCGAGGGATATCACATGCGCACCTACATACCGTACGGAGCGCGCTGGTTTCCCTACTTCATGCGCCGCCTGGCCGAGCGGCCGGCCAACCTGATGTTCATAGCCCGCAATCTTCTTAAGAAGTAGGCGGATGGAGGGGATTGTTCACAAGCTGATGACGTGGGCGCCGTACTGCGGAGCGAGCGCGCGGATGTCTTCGCGGCACGTGAAGAGTATCAGCTGGCGCCGGCTCGTCTCCTGCTGGAGAATGCGGAAAGCGGCGCACATCCTTTCGGCGTCGTAGGCCGTAAAGGGCTCATCAAGGAAACAAGGGCAAGGCTCCTGGGCGTTTCCGAGTAGATCAAGCACTCCAAAACGCACGGCAAAATAGAGCTGGTCCTGGGTCCCGCGGCTCAGGCTCTCGGCGGGACGCAGCTCAGCCGTGCTCTTTTCACGAGCCTGCACCCTGAAATCAGGATCGATTTTTACCTCCTCGTATCGTTCCGGGCAAATCTGCAGAAACCGGTCTTCAACGGCCCGGTTCAACTGCGGCGCGCACACCTCCTGCTGGAGACGGGCGAGGCTGCGGATCCCTTCCAGCGCCAGATTCAGCGCCTTGCGGTTCAAGGTCAATTGCTGAACCGTGCCCTCTGCCCCGCCAAGATCCTCTTCGAGTTCGGCGGGCGAGCGGTAATTGTGAAACGCCTGCCTCACCCTTTCGACCAGGCCCGCGTATAATTCCCTTTTACTCGCGAGCAGATCCGCGATGCGCCGTTCCTCCTGTTCCGTTTCCTCCACGGAAGGCAAATAGGGAAGATAAGGCCGCGGCCGCGCCGGTTCTTCATTCGAGCGCGGGTCAGTGTTTTCAGCGCCGCGCAACGCCTGCAGTTCTTCCAGCCGCGTGCGCCACTGCTCGAGCGTGAAAGCGCCGCGCATGCGTTCGAACTCCCTCATGCGGGATGCCTTTTTTGCACGGAGTTCGTGTGACCGGTTGCAGTCCAGGCAGCCTTTTCGAAATTCTTCGGGAGAACTTACGCCGCCCTCGGCAAGGATCACCTGAATCGAGGAGCCAATCTGACTCGAGCGAGCAGCCACACCGTTTTCGTCGGCGCGCAAAGCGTCAATGTCTTGTGCCAGGCGGCGTTGATTCGCCAGCAGCTCGGCATAGCGCCGCATGTTCGCTCTCAGAGTGTCGACGGAGGCCTTGAGATTCCCTGGTGCGCAGCTGATACCTGCTCTCGCCAGACACTCCTTGAGATGACCAAAGATTTCGTCCGCATCCAATTGGAGGCGGGCGCACTGCTCTTCGGCTTCCTGAATACGGGGCGCCATGTCCCCGAGCCGTTGCCGATTCAGTGTTGCCTGTCTTGCTGCAGCAAGAAAGTCCTCGATGGAGGAGAAACCGGACTCGGTTGCGGCCCGCCGTAGTTCGTCTTGCGCCGATTGAACCTGGTCGCGCAAACCAGTGAGCGTACCCTCTACTGCTTCCAATGTGCGTTTCGAGCGCTCTGCCGTGCCTCTTGATCTCAACGCCATGATGCACAACCCCGCGCAGACGGCGGCCAGAACCACGGCGGCGCCCAAGGCGTATCCGATCCGCAGCAGTCCGACGAAGTCGCCGGCCGCCGCGGCTATGGCGCTAAGAAATGCCAGCACGGCCAGTATGCCCTGCCGCCGCGCAATTCTCGAAGCGCGCGTGTGCTCTGCTTTCCTCTGGGCAACACTTTCAGCCAGAGCCATGCCTTGTTGCGTGGCGGCATGCTGTTCCTCCGCAGCCTGGCGTGCCTTGCGTTCCCAATCGATCTCCGCCTTATGCAGGACGGGGCTCAGCGAAAGGATGCTGTGTTCGAGGGCGGCGGCTTCGCCCCCCAGGTTGTGCGCCGCTCGCTGGACCTCATCCCTCTGTCTTGACAGGCTCAAATAATGCACGAACCACTCGGTGATCTTCTCGGGTTCGACGCTCTCGTGCAAGATGCCATAAGCGGCGAGCTTCCTTAATTCAGCCGCGCACAGCTCGTTTCGAGATTCCGCCTCCTGCTTTTGACCGCGCAATTCCTCGAGGCGCCGGTCCGCGTTGTCTTTGTCCGCCGACAGCCGGTTCAACGTCTCCAGGTGGTGCACCGGGAAATCAGGATCCGCCCTGAGCGTTTGGATTTCATTTTCCAGGTTTCGAACGTCGGTGTCGATTTCGAGGAGGGTGCGCACCTGAAGCTGCGCTTCTCGGAACCGCGCCTCCAGGACGGTACGCGCGGCCGCAAGCAGTTCGCGCTCGAGCCTTTTGATCTCGTTTCCCAGCTCTTGCCTTTCGTGGATCCACGCCTGACATTGAACGCGGCGCTCATCCAGCTCCGCCTTTTCCTCGCGCAGTACCTGGAGGTGGTCGAGAGCCTGCTTATATGGCTTCGTGGGCGCCCGCTCCGACCCGATTGCTTCGAGAGCCTCTTCGAGCTTGACGAGACTCAGGCGGACCGAAAGCTTCTCGTCTCCCGATTGAGCCAGATTGGCAATTCGATCCCGCAACGGCTCACGGTGAGGCAGCACGGCCGTTTCCGTTTCCCGGATTATCGCGACCGACTCGAACAGCTCCTTGGACAATCCGAGATGCGCAACAGCGAAGAGAAGGTCGCCGTTACGTTGGGCTTCGTACTGGCGCGAAATATCCTCACCGCCCGAGGTCCGGACTTCAAACCTGCTTTCCTCGCGGCCGAACGTCCGATACAGCTCCAGCTCGCGTCCGTTCGCAAGCTCGCACCAGAGCGTGCCTCCGTAATCCGGCGCGCGCCAAGGTTTGTACTGCTCGACCCAGGCATCGAGGCGGCGTTGCGCCTTGACATCCGGCCGCAGCTGGCCGTAGAGCAGCGCCACCAAAAAGCGTTGAAGCGTGGATTTGCCGCCCTCGTTGGCGGCAAAGACCACATTCAAACCGTGCGCGAACGATAGCGGCAAATCGGCCAATTTGCCAAAACCCAAAATGTGGCAGCGGAGCAGGTTCACCGGACGCGCACCTCCCGACCCAGCAATGCTTGCACTCCGTAAAGGCGAGCGCGCTCCAGCGCCGGGCGTTCCGCGGTCTGCGCAGAATGAATCTGCTGATTCAAGGTGCGGACGAAATATCCGCACAACGTGCGTTCGCGGGCCAAAGCGTCAAAATCGACGGCCGGTACCGTCCGGTCGTCCCAGGCGATGTGCAGCATCTCGCCGGCCAGACGTTCTTCCATTTCGGGGATCGATAGGTCCAGCTTCGGATCGAGCGCCCCCTCCAGCCGCACACGGAGGATGGTGTTCTCGTTGAATGCACAGTGCCGCTGCCTGAGTATGGCGTCAAGGACTTGCTCGCGGCTTGTGTACCCGTCACAATCCAGGGTAAGCGTGACCAAAGGGTACTGGCTCGACGGGCACGATTTCACGGATACCACGCCGCCGGCAATTTCTCCGAGCAGATACCCGCAGGTTCCTTCTTCGTCCCACGCCCTCCCCTCGGGTATGCCGGAATACCAGACCTGGGTCGAGTCCAACGGGTTTGTCACTGGCCGCTGCTGGTGGTAGTGGCCAAGCGCACAGTAGAGCACGTTCTTCCCCGCAATTTCGTCGATGGTGAATGGACCATGAACCGACTTCCCCGCGGGCACGCCGCTGAGGTCGGAACCATGCGCCAGCACCAGATTCCATGCGCCTTCCGGAAGTACGGGCAGTTTCTGGAAAGGAGGTTCCTGGAGTTGCGGCCGATTGAACCCATAGCCGGTGACACGCACGCCGGCTTCCGGCAGCTCGATCGAGCGAAACTCCTCTTCCCGGAAAATGTGGACATTTGCCGGCCAGATCTCCGCGCAATAAGGCGAATCCTGAAGGCAAGGATCATGATTCCCCGGTGCGATAAAAATCGGGATAGGAGCCAGATTTTCGAATTGTTGCTTCAAGAACTCAATCGTATCCGGGGTGACATGGTCGTGTTCAAATAAATCGCCGGCTATCAGGACGAGGTTTACCGACTGCCTGCGCGCGTCTTCCAGGATGCGCCGAAAAGTACCGCGGATCGCCTCGCGTTTCCGGGCGCCAAGCCGTGAAGGGAATCCGGCGCCCGTGAAGCTCGTGTCGAGATGGATGTCGGAGGTGTGAATGAAGCGGATCGGTTCCATTCTCGCTCGCGAAAACTACCAGGAAATTTCAATGCGCCGGCGAGTGCTCTGTCTGAGATCGTCGATCATCAAGTAACCGTTCTTTTTGACAAACATATATAAATCACGGGTGATCTCGACGTCCATCTTGCAGTACTCGACCGCCTTTTGTCGCAGCGCCGGATCGCCGGAACGCCACCACGTGACACACTCCGTGCCGGACCCGGTCTTTCCACGCTCCAGCGTGGCGTGGGCCACGGAATCGAGCTTGACGCGAAATCCCAGGCGCTTGCTGAGCAGTGCCAGCATGTCCGTACTCTTGCGGTAGAGTGCATCCACCGGTCCGTAGGCGCTCAGCACTTTAAAGTCGAAATTCTCGCCGTTGAAGGTGACGATCGGGTCGAATTTCTCCGCTTCCGCGAGCAGCCGCGGTGTGTCCTCCTCGTACCAGACGCGCAGGCCATTGGGCTCGTCCCACGTAACCACAACAGCTACCTTGAACTTGTGCACAGCGGTCCAGCCGCCCTCGACCTCATCGCTGAGATATTGGGTTTCAACGTCCAGTACTATCGGGCCGCCTGCGGCCGGGCTAAAATCAAAAGATAGATTCTTCATACGATTCGATCTCTGAGCCAGTCGAGTGCAGAGTTCCTATTTTGGACCACGACATGACGAAATACATCAACAATCTCTCTGTCTATTTCAAATCGATGATGTCGAGATAATCGGGAACGCGAACCTGCCAATGAAATGATTTGTGAATCTGCTCGGCAAGAACCGCGCTCGATTCCGGTTCGCCATGCACAACGCAGGTCAGCTTCGGCGGCACTCGCAAGCTGCTCAACCACCGCAGGATCTCGGGCGCGTCCGCATGACGCGAGAATGATTCAAACGACTTGATGTGCGCGCTGACCGGCACATGCTCTCCATGAATCTTTATTTCACGAGCCCCGTCCTTGAGCAGCTGTCCGCGTGTTCCGTTTGCCTGAAACCCGACGAACAGGATGGTGTTGCGCGGATCGGGAAGGCAGAACTTGAGGTGATGAAGCACCCGCCCGCCTGTGGCCATGCCGCTGGCCGAGATTATGATGCAGGGATAGCGCAAGGAATTGAGCTCCTGGGACTCCTGCGGCGTGTGAATGAAACGCAGATTGGGGCACATGATCGGGCATTTCCCGGTCGTCTCGAAGATCTTGCGCGCTTCGGGTCCAAGTGAATCGATGTGATGGCAATAGATCTCGGTGATGGCAATCGCCATGGGACTATCGACGAATACCGGCAGATCAGGGATGGCGCCTCTGGCTTTCAAATCCCTGAGGGTGTAAAGCAGGATCTGCGTCCGGCCCAGCGCGAAGGCGGGGACAACGAGCGTACCGCCGCGCGCGGCAGTTTCATTGATGATGCGCGCCAGTGCGCTGGAAGTCTCCTCATCGGGATGACGCCGGTCGCCGTAAGTGGATTCCACCAGGAGATAATCGGCTTGTTCCGGGGCGAACGGTTCGGTGTCCATTGGCGTATGGTAGCGGCCCAGGT
>Ga0182021_10005542_pt1 | contig 14962 bp, 12 predicted proteins | sample 612E3MmetaG_FD_120493 | JGI IMG/M metagenome (GOLD analysis project Ga0182021, IMG submission 120493) | Permafrost microbial communities from Stordalen Mire, Sweden - 612E3M metaG (Illumina Assembly) | ecosystem: Environmental > Terrestrial > Soil > Wetlands > Permafrost | place: Sweden... | reverse complement strand
TTCATCGCAGCATCCTGGCGGGGCTGCTTGGAAACATCGCGATGTGGGACGAGCCGAACGGTCAGTACAAAGCCGCCCACGACCGCAAGGTGCACCTTTTCCCCGGTTCGGTGCTGGCGGTCAAACCGGGGAGCCGGAAGCAAGAACGGTCCGCCTCCGCAAAGCCTGCGGTGGAGGGTGGATCGCGCGCCGGGCGGGTGGTCCGTTGGATCATGGCCGCCGAGATCGTCGAGACGACGCGACTTTTTGCCCGCACCGCGGCCCGGCTCGATCCCGCGTGGGTGCTCGAACTCGGTGCCCACCTGCTCAAAGTCAGTCACACCGAGCCGTTCTGGAGCGCCGAGGCCGGCCGCGTGTTGGTGAAACGCCGCGCGCGGCTCTACGGACTCGAGGTTGAGTCGCGCGCCGTCGGCTACGGGAAGATCGATCCGGGTCACGCGACGGAAATCTTCATCCGCGAGGGCCTGGTGAACGACACGATCACGTGGCCCTTCGATTTTCTGGCCCATAACCGCAAGGTGCGCGCCAAGGTCGAGATCGTCCTGACCCGCACCCGCAGCAGCGGTTACCTGAATCTGGACGAGGCGATCTACCGATTTTACGCCGCGAGGCTGCTTCCGGCCGAGGCGACGGTGCTCTCGCGGCCGGCCCAGCGCGCCAGGAGCGAGGCGCCCCCGGGGCCCGCGGTGGCCTCCGTTCCCGAGCTCATCGACCTGGTCCGGGAACGGCGGCAGACCGAGCCCGAGTTCCTGTTCCTCAAGGCCGAGGACCTGCGTGGATCCGAGGAGGCGGCTCATGATGCGGCGGCGTTTCCGGCCGCGTTGCCGGTGGAGAACCGCGTGCTGCCGCTCGATTACGCGTACCGACCCGGCCAGGACGATGATGGAGTCACTCTCAGCGTTTCCGTGCGCGACGCGGGCGAGCTCACGCCCGCCGCGCTCGACTGGGCCGTGCCCGGCCACCTCGAGGAAAAGGTGCAGCATCTGTTGAAGACGCTGCCCACCGGCCAGCGCCGGACGCTGATTCCGCTGGCGGAGACGGCGAAGGCGGCGACGCGCGCAGTCGCCCAGCGGGCCCGGCTGCGCGGACAGCGGGACACCCTGGCGGAAAGTCTCGCTGGCTACCTGCGCGAAGCGCACCAGCTGGCGGTCGATCTTCGCGGCTGGACTGACAAGCCGTTGCCCGATCACCTGCGCGTTCGCGTGCAAGTGGTCGACGAACAGGGCCAGCCGTTGGTGGCCAGCCGCGATTTGGCCGACCTGCAACGCCAGCTGGCGAGCCATCAGCGGCAGCTCAGTGCGGAAATCGCCCGAGAGGACCCTGCCGCGTGGCGGCGCGCCCGCGCCAGATGGGAAAAAGAGGGTCAGACGGAGTGGGCTTTTGGCGAGATCCCTGCGCGGGTGCACGTGTGCGACCAGGCGGGCGTGCCGGTCTACGCGTATCCGACGCTCGTGACCGTCGATGCCGGCGTCGCGCTCCGCCTGGTGAGAACGCCCGAAGAGGCCGGCGCGACGCTGCGGCGGGGCCTGTTTCACCTGTTCGAGCTGCAATTGCGGTATGAACTCGCCTGGCTCCAGCGCGATCTGCGCGATCTTCGTGCCCTGGGAGTGCTGGCAGCGGCGTTTCTGTCCGTCGAGTCCCTGCAGGAGCAGGCCTACGCCACGGTGCGCCGCTGGGCTTGCGCGCGGCCGGTGACGCCGCTCACCGGCGTTGCTTTCGCGCGCGAGCTGGAGCGCATCCGGGCGGATTTGCGCGGGGTCGTGCCGCGCCTGGGGGATCGGTTGCGCGAGATCCTCGCGCTGCGCCAGACGCTGTTGACGCATGCGCAGCCCTATCCCGGTCTCGACGGAGACCTAACCGGGCTGCTGCCGGCCGATTTCATCGTCGCAACGCCTTTTGAACAGCTGGTGCACCTGCCGCGGTACCTGCAGGCAATGAACCTGCGCGCGGAGCGCTGGAAGGAAAACCCGGGGCGGGACGCCCAGCGCGCGAAGCAACTGGCGCCTTTTCTGGCCGCAGTGGCGGCGTTGCCGCCGCAGGGCATCCCCGCGGAGGAGGCCGGTCGCCTGCGCTGGCTGATCGAGGAATATCGCGTGAGCCTGTTCGCGCAGGAGCTGGGAACGGCGGAGCCGGTTTCTCCGGTGAAGCTTGATCGCGAGTTGAAGGCGCTCCGGCGATCCGCGGAAAATGCCGGCGCGCCGCCGGGAGCGGTCGTTGAGATTGGCTCCCGGCCGCCAGCCCCGGCTCCCGTCGCCGTCCCGGTCCCGACCGGGCCGCTCAAGAGTCTCGGCGCGCTCGACCGGCTTTTTCCGAAAACCTGATCGGCGGGCCCGGCGGCTGCGGAAAAACAGCCTTTCCAGTTGTCGGGGGCGCCAGGAGAGGTAAGTTGCAGCGGTACCCCCGGAGCCACTACCCCCATGAACACCTCGATTGCCGTCTTGCTGGAACACAAGGGCTCGACTGTCTTTTCGGTGCCCCACGATATCACCGTTGCCGCGGCAGTGAAGGAGATGGACCGCCACAAGGTCGGCGCAACGCTGGTGATGGATGGCGGCCAGCTCGTGGGGATCTTCACCGAGCGCGATGTGCTTTCGCGCGTGGTGGCCGCCGGCCTCGACCCAGCGACGACGCCGATGGAGCGCGTGATGACGCGCAACCCGATCACGGTGTCGTCGACCACGACGATCGAGGACGTGATGGCTTTGTTCACCACCAAGCGCTTCCGCCATCTGCCGGTGGTGGATGAGGACCGCCTCGTCGGGTTGATTTCGATCGGCGATATCCTCCGACGAATGGTGGAAACGCACCGGCACGAAGCCGAGCAGCTGAAGCAGTACATCGCCGGCGGCTATCCGCCCTGACGGGCGCGGCTGCGCGGACCGAGACCCGCGAGCCAAAACGCCGGTCATTAAGATCTGGCGTCGGACCGGGCGTTCGCTGAGAACCACGGCTGCATTATTCGGTCCATCTTGCGCATGAATCTTGTCACCGCTGAATCCCTGGTCACCGCCGCGCTCGGGCGCATGAACGCGCTATACAGCCAGACCGTGTTCGACGAGTGGGTGGTGTTGTCGCTGCAGGCCGGCCGGGCCGGCATCCTCGCCTACCAAGGTCCGCGGGCTGAGAGTTTCCAGCGGCAGTTTGCCGCTGATGTGGAACCGCTCCGCGCTGAAATGGAGGGGAAGAGCCTGGCGGTTGGCGATTTCGAGTTCGCGCCGGCCGCGGCGGGCACGCGTTTCGACGCCTGCCTTCGCATCGGCCAGGCCAGCTACCTCATCTGCAACCACACGGGCAAGTCGATGGCGGAGATCCGGCAGGACCCGCGCTGGCTGCGCGCGCAAAAGCCCTTCGTGGAATTGAGCGGGAAATTTCGCGCTGATCCGCTCGAGTAGCGACCGCTACGCCAGCAAGCCGGCGTAGAGAAACCAAGCGTAGGCGGCGGTGAAGATCCAGCCGGCCCAGCGGGGCAGCCCGCCGAAGGCGAGCAGAAAGACCGCGTGCAACGCGGTGGCGCCGAAGAGGAGCAGCAGACCGGTCTGGAAAAAGCCCGGCACTGGCACGGGGAGGAAGCAGGCGCAGAGGCCGAGGCAGAGCGGGATGCAGATGTGGCCGTCGCCCACCTGCGAGCTGTAGACGATGTCGGGACGACGTTTCCATCCCCAGTAGAGCGCCAGCAAGGCGTTGGGCAGGACCATGAGCCAGCCGCTGAGCCAGCCGAGGTGCTCGGGGTTCACGAAGGCGCCGTGCTGGCGGGACAGCCAGGCCACCAGCCATTCGATACTCGCGTAGAGTCCATAGGCGCAGGCGATCACCACCAGCAGGTCGAGGTAGAAAATCAGGCTGAAGGACTTCCGCTGCCGGGCGTTGTGCTTGAGCACGTCGAACAGCTGGAAGCACTGCCAGAAGAGGAACAGCCCGATCAGAATGAGACCGTCCTGGCGATCGAGGCGGCCGTCGTCGGCGAGCACCCACACCGCGCCCGTGAAGAAGAGGACTGCGGCGAACGTGAGCAACAGTGAGAGCCGGTTGACGCGCGGACCGGTGTCGCGGGCGGGCTTCCCGCCCCGGCCGCGGCCGGCGGGCGCGCCGCGGATTACCGCGAGTCCCCAGAACAGGGCGGGGAGGCCGAGTAGCAGCGTGAGATTGGTGACGTTGTTGACGAGGCAGTTGGTCAACACCTCGCGGGCCGGGCCGCCGTGCGCCACCATGATGTAGACGAAGAGCAAATTGCCGAGGCCCGAACAATACGGCATCACCAGCGTGCCCAGCGCGGTCCCTTCGAGGCCGTGGTCCAGCATGGCTTCGAGGCGCCACATCATCAGCAGGGAGGCGCCGAGGAAGAGACCGAGATAAGTCCACGGACTCGTCAGCCCAAGCGCGTCGATGAGTGCAGGGAGAGAATCCATGGTCAGAACAGGTGCCGCCGGCGCGGGGCGAACGCGGCGTGCCAGCGCCCGCGCTCCACCCGCCGCGACACGTCGCGGAAGATGACGCTGGAGCCGCGCTCGATGCGAAGAGGCGAGACGTCGAGAACGGGAGGCGAAGATCGGACCGGCACACGGCGATGGTGGCGAAGACGGCGCCCTGGCGTCAATGATCGCCGGTTCCGCGCGCGGCGGGTCTTTCACCGTGACTTCCGGCCTATTCCCTTTTCGGGCCTAGTCTGCTAGGGTGTCCGGTGATGTTCGTCTCGAAGAGATTCACCGGGTTCGCGGGCTTTTGGGCGCTTCTGGTCGTCGTGGTCGTGTCCTATGCCGGCGTTTTCACCGGGATGGACCAGCCCCTGCTGACGTGGAGCACCGCAGCTTTCGCCGGGCTGGGCGTGGCCTACCTCGGGATTGCGATCGTGTTTGGCCTGCCCGGGTCGAAGTGCGCCGAGTCGATGGTGGGGCGCCTGATCTACTTTGCGATCCAGATGCCGCTCGTGACCCTGATCCTTTTTTCGAGTCCGGTTAAGGGTGGCGTCGCCCTGCTGGTACTGCCGCTCGTCAGCCAGGCGGTGTTCATGCTTCCGACCGCGCTGGTCGGGCTGTTCTCGGCGCTGCTGTACGCCGTGACGCTGGCGCAGATCGCGGCAGTCTACGGGTGGAGGAGTGCTGCCTACAACAGCATGGGATTTCTCGCGGCGTTCGTGTTCACGATCGCGTTCAGCTATGTCGCCAGGCGGGAGGCGGTGGAGCGGGCCAAGGCCCAGGCGCTTTCGGCGCAACTGGAGGAGGCCAACCAGAAGCTTCGCGAGGCTGCGGCGCAGGCCGAGGAGCTGGCGGTGGCGCGCGAACGGAACCGGCTCGCGCGGGAAATCCACGACGGACTCGGCCACTACCTAACGACGATCGCCGTGCAACTGGAGGCCGCCCAGGCGTTGCTGGGTGGTTCTCCCTCGCCGGCAACTGAAGCGATCGGAAAAGCCGCGCAGCTCAGCCAGGAGGCGCTGGCCGACGTGCGGCGTTCGGTCGGCGCACTTCGCGTCGACGCACCGCGTTTGGCGCTGGTGCACCAACTCGAGCAGCTGGCGCGGGCCGATCCGCAGCTGATGGTCGCAATGGCCGTGCAGGGAACGGCCCGCGACCTGGCTCCGGCCGTTGAACACGCGATCTACCGGGTCGCCCAAGAGGGCCTCACGAATGTGCGCAAACATGCCGGCACCGGCCGGGCCCAGCTTGCGCTTGATTTCCGCGATCGGGTGATTGTGAGGCTTTCGGTCGAGGACGAGGGGCGCGGCGAACGCGCCCGGGAGCCGGTCATTGGATTTGGTCTCAACGGCGTGCGCGAACGCGTCGAGCAATTCGGCGGGCGCATGCAGGCGGCGCCGCGGCCGCAGGGTGGATTTGGGCTCTCAGTGGAGATTCCCGGATGAAGAAACTGCGGCTGCTGCTGGTGGACGATCAGGCGCTCTTCCGCGAGGGCCTGCGGACGCTCCTGGGCCTGCAGGCCGACTTCGAGATCGCGGGCGAGGCGGCCAACGGGGAGGAAGCCGTCGCGCTGGTGCGGAGGCTGCTCCCCGATGTGGTGTTGATGGATTTGCGCATGCCGGTCCTCGGCGGGGTCGAGGCGACGCGGCGGATCACGGCGGAGGCGCCGGCCGTGCGGGTGATTGTGCTGACGACCTTTGAGGAGGATGAGGAGGTATTTGCGGCGTTGCGGGCCGGCGCCGCGGGCTACCTACTAAAGGCTTCGCCGTCGGCCAAGCTGTGCGAAGCCATCCGGCTGGCCGCCCGGGGGGAGTCGCTGCTCGAGCCGTCGGTGGCGGCGAAGGTGGTTGCGGAATTCGCCCGGATCGGCGGTCGGGAACCGCGCCGGTCGCTTCGACCGCTCGCCGACCCGCTGTCGGTCCGCGAACGCGACGTGTTGCGTCTGCTGGCCGAAGGCCGCAGCAACAAGGAGATCGCCGGGGAACTCGGCATCGCCGAGGGCACGGTGAAGAACCACATGAGCAACGTGCTCGGTAAACTCGGCGTGCTTGACCGCACCCAGGCGGCGCTGCGGGCGCGGGAACTTGATTTGATCTGAGGCGGGACGAATGGCACGGCCTGCGCCGTGACCTCTGGCACATGTGCCGGTCGGCGGGATCAGGTAGGCTGGGGTCATGCAATCGTTGTGGCTCGATCTCCGGGTGACGGTGCGCCGGCTGGTGCGGACGCCGGGTTATTCCCTGACGGCGATCGCCGTTCTCGCGCTCGGCATCGGTGCGAATTCCGCGATGTTTTCGTTGCTGCACTCGGTGCTGTTCAGCCCGCTGCCGTTTGCCGCGCCGCAGGCGCTGGTCGGATTCGAGGCCGTCAACCGCCCGCGGGGAATCGCCCAAACTGCGCTGTCGGTTTCCGATTTTCGCGATTACAGCCAGACGAGCCGGTCGTTCGAGGCGCTGGCCGGTTACCGGCCGAATTTCTTCAACTACGCGCCGGTTGGCGAACCCCCGCAGCAGCTGGCCGGAGGCCTGGTCACGCCGAAGTTCCTGCAAGTGTTCGGTGTGAGTCCTTCGCGCGGACGCGGTTTTGCCGAGGCGGATTTCAGCGTCGCCGAGCCGGCGGTGGTTGTCCTGAGCCACGCCGGCTGGCAACGGCTATTTGGCGGGCGCGAGGACATCATTGGCCGCATCCTGCTCCTGAACGACCAACCGCACCAGGTGATCGGCATCATGCCGCCCGCCTTCCAGGAGCCGGCGTTCGCGGACTGCTGGGTGCCCTTCCCGGAGGAGGCGCCGGAATATTTTGCCCGCGACTCGCGTTTCTGGACCGTGGTGGGCCGGCTGCGCCCGGGGATCACCTTGGGCCAGGCTCAGGCGGAACTGATCGGAATCGCGCGGCAACTCGAGCGTCAGTTTCCCGAGACGGACAAGGACTGGGGCGTTCGGGTGACGCCGCTGCTTGATCTGCGGATCGGCGGGGTGCGCGCGTCGCTTACCATTCTGATGGCGGCCGTCGGGCTCGTGCTGGTGATCGCGTGCCTGAATCTGGCCAATCTTTCGTTGGCAAGGGCGACGGCGCGCCTGCCCGAGATGGCGTTGCGACTGGCCCTGGGCGGGCGGCCCACCGACCTCGTCCGGCAGATTTTGGGTGAGAGCGTTTTGCTGGCGGTCGCGGGTGGTGCGGCCGGCTGCGGATTGCTGGCGGTGGTGTTGCCGGTGGTGGTGAGGAGCCTGCCGTCAACGTTGCTGCCGCGCGCGCATGAAGTCACGGTGAGTTTGCCGGTGGTGGGGTTTACCTTGGTTGTGTCGATGCTGACGGGGCTCTGCTTCGGAGCGCTTCCGGCGTGGCAGCTTGTCCGCACCAATCCCCACGACCTGCTGAAACGGGGCGGCGGACGCAGTGGAGGCACGGCCGGCGGCCGGCTGCAGGGAATGCTCGTCGGCGGGCAGATCGCACTCACCCTCATAGTGCTCACCGGCGCGGCGCTGCTCCTCCGTAGTTTTTGGAATCTGCAACAGGCCGACGCCGGATTCCGTTCCGATGGCGTGTACACGCTGCGCATCGCGCCGCCGCCATCCCGCTACGAGACCAATGCGGATCTTGCCCGGTACTACGACCGGCTGATCGAGACGTTGCAGGCCACGGCTGGCGTGGAACGGGCGGCGATCGACGCCAGCGCGCCGCTGACCGGCATCACGCTGCCGTTTCCCTTCTGGGTGTTCGGCCGGGAACGTCGTGACAGCGATGCGGCCACCGCCGTCTACAACCCGGTGAGCGAGCAGTTCTTCGCGTTGCTGGAGATTCCGTTGCTGCGCGGACGGCGGTTTACCGAGCAGGATGGCCCCGAGGGGGCGCCGGTCGCGGTGGTCAACCAGGCCTTTGTGCACCGGTATTTTCCGGCGGAGGATCCCATCGGACACAAGATCCTTCTGCTACCGTGGGTGTCGAATCAGTACCGGGAGATTGTCGGAATTGTCGGCGACGTCCGCCAGGACAACCCGGCGGAGGCCCCGCCACCGCAGATTTACGTGCCGCAGAAGCAGATGCCATGGATTTTCACCACGCTGCTGGTCCGCCTGCGTGCGGGCACTCCGATTTCGCTGCCGGTCATTCGTGATGCCCTGCAGCGCGTCGAGCCGGCGCTGCCGGTTCAATGGGTGACGATGGCCGCCAGCCGCCGGCATTTGACGGCTGAGCCGATGCTCTACGCGATTCTGCTTGGTGGGTTCGCCGCGGTGGCGCTCGGTCTCGCCATGCTCGGGGTGTACGCCAGCATGGCCTATCTGGTGGTTCAGCGGACCCGGGAGATTGGAGTGCGGCTGGCCTTGGGCGCAACCCCGGCAGGCGTGGTGGGGTTCTTTTTGCGGCGGTTCGGCGGCAATGTGGCGGGTGGTGCCGTCGGCGGCGTGCTGGGCGCAATGCTAGTGGCGAATGGTCTCCGTGGCCTGCTCTTCGGCGTGGCGCCGCGCGATCCGGCCACACTCGCGTCGCTGGCGGTTCTGCTCCCGGTGGTGGCTCTGCTGGCCTGCGCACTGCCGGCCTGGCGGGCGGCCCGCCGCCCGCCGATGCAGGCGCTGCAAGCGGAATGACCCGGCTTTTTCCTCATATGAAAACTAGACGATTCCTCCTGGCTGCGGCCCTGCTGGTCGCGGCGTCCATGAATGCGGAGGCGGCCCCGGCCGATCCGCTCGCGGCGGCAAGCGCCGCTTTTGCGAAAGGCGAACTCGACACGGCGGAAACGCTGGCGGCGCCACTCGCGCAAGGCGACACCGCCCGGGCGGAGGCCTGCGCCTTGCTCGGTGAAATCCGGCTGCGCCAGAAACGGGTCAAGGAGGCCGTGGAGCTTTTGGAGCAGGCTGGAAAGCTCGATCCGCAGAAGCCGGATTATCAATCCAGGCTCGGATCGGTGATTTCGATGCGAATGGGCGAAGTGAATTTCATGCAGCAGGGGTCGCTAGCCGGCCGCATGCTCAACGCATTCAAGCGCTCGATCGAACTCGATCCCAATCATGTCCCCGGCTATATCGGACTGGCGCGCTACTATGAAAACGCTCCGCCGATTGCCGGCGGCAGTCTCGAGAAGGCGGCATCCTACGCCGAGGAGGCCCGGAAGCGGGACGCCTATTCGGGCACGCTTGAGCTGGGCTTTATCGCCGAGCGGCAGGGTCAGGCGGAAGCCGCCCTCAAACTTTTCGACGAGGCCCTGCGTCTACGGCCGGAACAAGCGTGGCTGCACGAGCAGACGGGCCGTCTGCTGGTGAAGCTGGGCCGTCCAATCGACGCGCGCGCCCGCTTCGAGCAGGCGCTCCAGCTTGAACCGAAGCGGGAGTCAGCGCGGCAGGCATTGGCCGAGCTGCCCCAGGCACCGTGAGCGAGGGTCCAAGCTGGAGGCGATAAGCTTGAAGCTCCAGGCAGACCGCCCGACGCGATTTTTCACCACCGGTACAAAATAGCTGTAACTTCTCGCGCTTTGCCGGGTTCTCTTCATCGCAAGCCTGCTTTCCAATCATGAAACTCCATCTCCCGCTGATCATCGGAATCGGGTGGCTTTTTGCCGCCCCGCTTATCCTCAATGCCAAGATTGAACGGACGGTTGAGAAGACCTTCACGGTTCAGCCGGGCGGCACGCTCAAGGTCGAAACGTCGGGCGGCAACGTCAGCGTGGAGCCGGGCGCCGGCGACACGGTGAAGGTCGTTGCGAAGGAAAAGATCCGCGCCGACAGCGAGGCCGAGGCGGACAAGGTGCTCAAGGATCTCGAACTGACGATCGAGCAGAAGGGCAGCGACGTCACCGCCATCGCAAAATATGACCGGGGCGTGGGCAGCTGGTTCGGCAACACGCCGGTGCAGGTCAGTTTTGTCGTGACGGTGCCGAGCCGCTATAACACCGACCTTCGGACTTCGGGCGGCAATATCACCGTGGGAAATCTTGCGGGCCGGATGCAGGCGCGCACCAGCGGCGGAAACGTCAAGTTCGGCGACATCGACGGCACGGTCGATGGCGGAACCTCTGGCGGGAACGTCGATCTCGGGTCGTGCACCGGGGACACCAAATTGCACACCTCCGGCGGAAATGTCCGGGCGGAGAAGATCGTCGGCGAAGCCGAGTTGGGAACCTCGGGCGGCGACATCGTCGTCAAGCTCGTGGAGAACGTGCTCTCGGCGCATACCAGCGGCGGTGATGTGGAGGCGGGCATCGGGGGTGCGCTGAAGGGAGACTGTTCGCTGGGGACTTCGGGCGGCGACGTGAAAGTCACCGTCGACAAAGCCGCCGCCTTCCGGCTCGATGCCTCGACCAGCGGCGGCGGGGTCCGGGCGGATGGACTCACCATCACTCTTGACGACGGGGGCTCCGGCAAGAGCCATCTTTCCGGAAAGGTCAATGGCGGGGGTCCGGTGCTCAAGCTCCGAACCTCGGGCGGCAGCATCCGTGTTGTGTCCAACTAGAGCTTTGTTTGTTGATCAGTTGGTGGGGCCGGGCGCACCGTGCGCCCGGCTTTTTCACGCAGATGTTGCCAGACCGTCGAAGATCTGTCACATTGCTGTGGTAATTCCAGGTCTCAAATGAGGCCGATGCATCCTTCGACTGCGGACGGGATTCCCGACGATTCGGTCGGGAGAGTGCTTCTCGTGCCGGTGGAGGTGAACGAGATTCCGTTCAACCTGGGCGCGGGCGGTTTCCGCTGGTACCAGGAGGAAACCGGCGACGAGGTGGGGGACGAGATCCTGGCCTGGGCGGCGACGGACGAAGCGAAGATCCCCACGCCGGGCGCTCCACCGGACCACGTGCCGGCCCGCGGGACGCTCCCCTGAATGACGGGGCAGTGCGCGGCACGGGTCTCCTTGCCCGCGGGCAAACGGAGTACGGATTGGGAGCCTCGCGCCACTTCCCGACCAGGCCGAAGTGGTCCTCGGGGGATCTGAGCCATCGCGAGAGGAAAGCACTGGCGAACTTCGGCGACCTGGGTTCAATTCTTTCATGACCACTGAAGCTGCCTACGCTGAACTCGTTTCCCGGCTGAAGCGCGCCCATGTGCTCGGGACCGTCAATGGCCTGATGGCATGGGACGAACAGGTCAATCTGCCGCCCGACAGCGCCGACCTTCGCGGCGAGCAACTCGCGCTGCTGGCCGAACTGCAGCACGCTGCGGCCAGCGATGCCCGGATTGGCGAGACCCTGACGCTGCTGGAGGGCCGGCCGGATGAGCTCACGGCTGACCAGCGGGTCGTGCTCAGGAACAGCCGCCGCGATTTTGACCGCGTAGTCAAATTGCCTTCCGAATATGTGCGCGAGAAGGCGCGCCACAGCAGCCAGTCTTTTCACGCCTGGGCGAGGTGCAAGGCGGCGGCGGACTTTGCCGGCTACGCGCCCTTCCTGGAGAAACACCTCGACCTGGCGAAACAGGAGGCCGCCTATCTCGGCTATGCCGCGGCGCCCTACGACTACATGATCGACCGGCACGATCCCGGGATGACCGGGGCCGTGATCGAGCGGTTGTTCGCCGAATTGAAGAAGGACTTGGTGCCATTCATGCGCGAGGTCGTTTCGTCGCCGGTGAAGGCACAAACCGGCATCTTCCGTGGCTTCCCGGTGGAGCGACAGCGGACGTTTCTGCACGAGGTGACGGAGCGGCTCGGTTTCAACTACCGCCGCGGGCGGATCGATGTGTCGCTGCATCCGTTCTGCGAGGGCAGCGCGGCTGACATCCGCATGACGACGCACTTTGACGAGGGCAATCCGCTTAATTCGCTGTTCAGCTCGATCCACGAAACCGGCCACGGCCTGTACGAGCAGGGCACGCGGCTCGAGCACCAGGGCACGCCGCTGGGCCAGGCGGTCGGCATGGGCGTGCACGAGTCCCAAAGCCGCCTGTGGGAGAACCAGGTGGCGCGAAGCCGCGCCTTCTGGCGGTTTTTCGAGCCGCGGTTCCGGGAGATGTTTTCCGCCCAGCTCGGCGCGGTTTCCTCCGACGAGCTCTACCTGGCGGTGAATTCGGTGCGGCCGACGCTCATCCGCGTCGATGCGGACGAGGTCACCTACAACCTGCACATCATCCTGCGGTTCGAGCTCGAGAAGCGGCTGTTTGCCGGAACGCTGGCGGTGCGGGATCTGCCGGCGGCGTGGAACGCGCTCGCGCACGAGCTTCTCGGTCTGACGCCCGCCAACGACCGTGAGGGGGTGCTGCAAGACGTGCACTGGTCGGGCGGCATGTTCGGCTATTTCCCGAGCTACTGCCTCGGCAACATGATGGCGTCGCAACTCTGGTACAAGGTCCATGGCGACTTGCCGGGGCTGGAAGAGGATTTCGCGCGCGGCGATTTCTCCCGGTTGCTCGGCTGGCTGCGGCGCAACATCCATGAGCAGGGCCGGCGTCATGACACCCAGGAGCTGGTGAAGGTTGTCACCGGCGAACCACTGACCCCGAAATACCTGCTGCGCTACCTCCGGGAGCGGTACGGAGCGCTCTATTTGAAGTGATGGGCCTCGTCGACACGCACACGCATCTGGATGGATTTGCCCGACGCGGCGAACTGCCGGCGGTCCTCGAACGGGCGCGAGTTGCGGGGGTCGAGGCGATGGTCGCCATCGGCACCGCACCCGACGATTGGTCGCTCTACCGTGGGCTCAGCCGGGAGAACACCGGCGTGGTGCATTACACCGTTGGGTTGCATCCGTGCTCGGTGGACGAAGACTGGGAGCAGGCATGTGCGCAGATCGAAGGCTTCTGGAAGAGCGGCACGGGCGTCGCGTCCGAGGGGCCGGCGGATCACGGGCAAGACGCCCGGGCCGCCCAGCCGGTGGCGATCGGCGAAATCGGCCTCGACCGGTTTCATCTGCCGAAGGAAGCCGCCGCGGCTGAGCGCCTCTTCGGCTGCCAGCGCGCGGCGTTTTCAGCCGGACTGCGGCTCGCGCGCCAACTGGGCGTCCCCGTCGTGGTCCACTCGCGCGGGGCCTTTCGCGAATGCGTGGAGATGATCGATGCGAGCGGCGTCGACTGGGCAAAGGTGGTGTTTCATTGTTTCAGTGAAGGGGCTGGCGAGATGGACGCCCTGATGGGGCGCGGCGGATTTGGTTCCTTCACGGGCATTGTCACCTACAAAAACGCCGATGCCGTGCGGGCCGCCGCGAAAGCGCAGGGACTGGCCCGGCTGATGATCGAGACCGATGCGCCCTACCTCGCCCCCGTTCCGCATCGGGGAAAGCCGAATGAGCCGGCGTACGTCCGCCATACCGCGGAGCATTGCGCGGGGCTTTTCGGGGTGAGTTACGACGAACTGGCGGCGGTCACAACCGCCAACGCGCGGCGGTTCTACGGAATCTGACCACCGATCGAAATCCGGCCGCGGGGCGGCGACCCCGGCGCATCAGGGACCTCAGGCCTCGTCAAACTTGCGCGTGAACAGTTGCTCCAGATCCGCGAGCATCTGCGGGGCATCGTCCCCGGTGGCGATGAACTTCACTTTCGAGCCTTTGCCGGCCGCGAGCATCATGAGCCCCATGATGCTCTTGCCGTTCACCTGCTCCTCGTCCTTCTCCACGAACACATCGCAGCGGTATTTGTTCGTGATCCGCACGACCATAGCCGCCGGCCGGGCATGAATGCCCATCTTGTTCTGCACGACGAATTCCTTGACGTGCTGCTGCGTACTAGGTGTGGCTTCGACTTTGTCCATGAAGTTCTCGACTAAGGGGCGGAATTTCGACGGCCCGGCACCCGCCTTGCAATCTTAAAACCGCCCGCCTGGATTGTGTGCAAGCAGATCATGGCGTTACGCAAAGCACGCGTCAGGCCAACCAGTTAAAAATTGGCTCGGGGCGGCCTGGGATGGAAATCCGCTCGGTTCCGCGTTGCCGGGCGCCTCTTCGGATGACAGACTGGGTAAAAATGCCCACCATCGCCATCATCGTCCCCTGCCGGCTGGAATCGACCCGGTTCCCGCGCAAACTCCTGCATCTGATCAAAGGCAAACCGTTGTTGCTCTGGGTGGCGGAGCGGATTGCGGCCGAGGCGCCGGAATTCCCATTGTATTTCGCGGTCGACGATGAGCGCCTGCGGGTGGTGGCGGCGGACCATGGTTTCAAGGCGATCCTGACCTCTCCGGCGCATGCCAGCGGAACCGACCGCCTGGCTGAGGCCAACCGCACGGTTCGCGCCGATCGCATCATCAACGTGCAGGCAGACGAACCGCTGGTAACCGGAGGGCAGATTCGCGAACTTGCGCGGCTCATTGGCGGGTCGGTGCCAATGGCGACGCTGGCCACGCCCTTCCGCCGGGTCGTCGATTTCTACAACCCCAATCAGGTGAAGGTCGTCATCCGTCGCGATGGCCGGGCGCTTTTCTTCTCGCGGTCTCGCCTGCCGTTTTCACGCGAACTCGGCCTGACGATCGACGATGCCTGGGTGGTGGCCAATCCCTGCTACAAGCACCTGGGACTCTACGCCTACCACACGGAATTGCTGGAGAAGTTCGGCTCGCTGCCGCCGGGGCGCTACGAGCAGATCGAGAAGCTGGAACAGCTGCGGGTGCTCGAGAACGGCTCTGACATTTTG